>Ga0265301_10005761_pt1 | contig 12072 bp, 10 predicted proteins | sample AusTroGonzalo_MG_2_FD_193488 | JGI IMG/M metagenome (GOLD analysis project Ga0265301, IMG submission 193488) | Bovine rumen microbial communities from tropical cattle in Woodstock, Queensland, Australia - Gonzalo_04 | ecosystem: Host-associated > Mammals > Digestive system > Stomach > Rumen ...
GGCTGTGGAGAGAAGGCGACTGCCTTTGCTCGCGTTCAGGAAACTGAAACTGACCTGCTGGGCGACGGTGGGGCGGTGGGCGTTGTTGGACGCGGCGGCAAAGGTGAAATCCGCCAGGGCGAGAATGGCGCCGCCCATGACGCCACCCTCGGCGTTCTGATGGCGCCCGGTCAGGGCCATGGCGCAGACGGCTCCGTCCTCCGTGAGCGCTTCGAGGGTCATGCCGTTTTCAGAAGCGAAACGATCCTTGATGAAGAATTCGCGGGCATCCTGCAGGGAAGAGAAAGTTGCCATAGACGGTCCTCCGAGGATTGAAAGAATGTGATACGAGGGTTACGGTTCAAGAGCAACCGGAATCCCGAGCGAACCCAGGCGGCCCCAGTAGTCGGGGAAACTCTTGCGAACGGCTTCCGCGCCGAGGATCTCACCGCCGGTTCGGCTGCACAGCAGCGAGAGCGCCATGGCGATCCGATGGTCGTTGTGGGAGGACAGGGGAGCATCCGGCGCATGCGGAACGCCCGCCGGGACGGTGATCCGGTTTTCCCCGAGCTCGAGCGTGATGCCGAACCGGGCCAGTTCCGCAGCCATGGCGGCTCCGCGGTCGCTCTCCTTGAAGCGCAGGCGGCGGGTGCCGGTGAAGGTTGCTCCGTGGCAGAGGGCGGCTACTGCGAAGAGGACGGGGGCCAGGTCCGGGCAGTCGGAAATATCCAGCGTTTCAGGACCGGCCTGCAGCCGCAGCAGGTATTCCTCACAAACTCTGTCACCCTGCAGGCTGTCCGGACGGAGCCCCGTGACCGCGACGCTGCCGCCGATGCAGTTCAGGCCAAGAAAGAAGGCCGCGTTGGAGTAATCCCCCTCGACGACGGCTTTTCCCGGACGACAGGCACTGTTTCCGGAAATGACGAAGGTGTATTCATCCGGCATCTCCGGCCGGATCCCGGCATCGGCCAGCGCGGCGATGGTCAGGTTCAGGTAGGAACGGCTCTCCACCGGCGGGATCAGGCGCAGTACGCTGCGGCCCGGCAGGAGCGGCAGGGCGAAGAGAAGCCCGGTGATGAACTGGCTTGAGATGTCGCCGGGCAGGGCATAGTCTCCCGGCGGAAGGATCCCCCGGACCAGCAGCGCTCCGGACTGCCTTTCCAGGTGCAGACCGCGCTCGCTGCAGATCGTCTCATATACGGAGAGGGGACGGTTCAGCAGGGTCGGGCTGCCTTCCAGGCGCATTGGCTGACCGGAGAGGAGACACAGGGGGATCATGAAGCGAAGGGTACTGCCGGATTCGCGGCAGCGCAGAACGGCAGGAGACGCGCTCCGGGGATCGCAGCCGCGGACATGGACCGTGCTGCCTTCCCGGCGGATGGACGCTCCCAGGGCTTCCAGGCAGTCGATGGTTGCCAGGATGTCCTCAGAAGGATCGACGCCTTCCACGACGCTGTCGCCGTCAGCGAGGCCGGCGCAGATCAGCCGGCGGTGGGCCATGGATTTGGACGGCGGCGCCGCAACGGTGCCCCGGGCTGTGCCGGGACGGATGATTGCTCTCATGCGTTTCCTCCGAGCAGGTAATCGATGGCTTCGAGATAGCCGTTCAGGCCGTGTCCGCAGATGGTCTTCACGCAGGCGGAACGGACATAACTGACACGGCGGAATTCCTCCCGGGTATCGGGATCGGAGATGTGGACCTCGACCGCCGGCAGGGCGACCGCCTTGAGCGCGTCAAGGATCGCGACGCTGGTATGGGTATAGGCGGCGGGGTTGATGATGATCGCATCCTGTGCGCCACAGGCCTGCTGGATCGCATCCACCAGATCCCCTTCATGATTGGATTGGTAAAGGGTTACTTCCACGCCGGCTTTCGCCGCGTGGTCCCGGATCATTGCACAGAGGTCGGCATACGTCGCATGACCGTAGATATCCGGTTCACGGATGCCAAGCATATTGATGTTGGGGCCGTTAATCACAAGTATGCGCATACTGTTTTCTTAAGGAGGGCTTTCCTTCCCGCAACCTCAATCGTCGCAGCTCCCCAGCGGGGAGCCTGCTTGTTTCGGTTGACCTCACCTCTGACAAGATTTCCACCGCTGGCGGTTGTCAGAGGTTCGCCCCCCAACCTCCTTCGGCTTCAAAGATTGTTTTGGCAAGCTGTTCCGGAGTGCCGTTTACGGGGATGATCCCGTCGGCGGCGGAACGGTAGACCGGCTCTCTTTCGCGGTAGAGGTTTCTCATCTTGTCCGCGGTATCCGCGAGCGGGCGGTCGCCGGTCGGGACCAGGGAATCCGGATCCCGGTCCAGCCAGAGGAGGCGGCCGTTCTGCTTCAGGGCGGTGACGTTCTCCGGACGGAGGACCGCACCGCCGCCGGTGGAAATGATGATGCCGCCGCGGAGGGACAGCTCCCGGATCACTTCTGATTCCAGGTCCCGGAAGGCTTTTTCGCCGGAATCTCGGAAGATCTCCGTGATCGGCTTTCCCGCCCGGTCGATGATCAGCTGATCGGTATCGAAGAACGGGAGGCCGGTCCGTTCCGCCAGGGCCCGGCCGACAGCGCTCTTTCCGCTGCCGGGCATACCGATGAGCACCGGATTCTCCTTCCGGCGGAGGATCCGGTCGCAGATCCGGTCAGTCAGGTCTTCCGGATAAGTAACATTCATAAACAATTCCGAGGCACGGACAGCCTGGGCGACCAGCATATAGAGCCCGCCGTCCGCCGGCAGGCCGAGGGACCGTGCCTCCAGGACAAGGCGGCTGCGAAGCGGATTATAGATCACATCGGCAACGCCCTGCAGGCGGGTGAACGGTCTCAGGGACAGGGGCTGTTCAGCCGGATGCGGATACATACCGCAGGGAGTGGTATTCAGGATGATCTCCGCGTCGGTGTGATCCCGGAGGGCTTCCTCATAGGAGACGGCGCCGTCCTTCGCCGTGCGGCTGACTTTCAGGATGCTGCCCGCCCCCAGCATCTGCGCGGCATAGGCAGCGGTCCGCGAGGTGCCGCCGGTGCCGAGGATCAGCACCTTGCGGCCGGAGAGATCCAGGCCGATCCGGCGGATCAGCCGGGTCAGCCCGAACAGGTCCGTATTGTATCCCCGGAGTTCACCGTTTCGGTTGACAACGGTGTTCACCGCGCCGATCGCCTTCGCGGTCTCATCCATATGATCCAGGAAGGGGATGACCGCCTGCTTGTAAGGGATCGTGACATTAATGCCGGAAAAAGCCTTTTCCGTCATGAAGACGGGGATCTCCTCCGGGGCCAGTTCCTTCAGGGCATAGTCATAGGAGCCGATCTCCCCGTGGATCTCTTTGGAGAAACTGTGGGGAAGATGCTCCCCGATGCATCCGTATCTCATATGGCGGACTCCCCAAGCCAGTCTGTTCCGAAACGCTGGGCCAGCAGGTCACAGAGGACCAGGGCGGTGACCGAATCCACGACGACCCTGGCACGATGCACGATGGCCGGATCATGGCGGCCCCTGATCCGGAGTGTTTCCTCTTCGCCGGTGGTTCCGTTCACGGACAGCTGTTCCTTTGAAATTGAAGGGGTAGGCTTGACGGCGCAGCGGAACAGGAGCGGCATGCCGTTGGAGATCCCGCCGTTGATCCCGCCGTTGTGATTGGTCAGGGTACGGATCCCGTCCGGACCGCAGCGGAGCGGGTCGTTCGCCTCGCTTCCCCGCATATCCGCAAGCGCGAAACCGCTGCCGAACTCCACGCCTTTGACGGCAGGGACGGAGAAGAGCGCATGGGAGAGCATCCCCTCGAGGGTGTCGAACCAGGGTTCGCCCACACCCGCCGGAAGACCGGTCACGGCAGTTTCGAGGATCCCGCCGACACTGTCGCCTTCCGCTGCGGCGACTTTGATGGCGGCCTGCATCTTCTGACCCTGCGCATCATCCAGCACGGCGAAGGGGAGAACGTTCAGCCGGGAGATGTCCGCGGTCAGATCACCGAAGGGGATATCATCGACCCCGGCGCACCGGGCAATATGGGAACCGATCAGGATGCCTTTGCCCTTCAGGGCAGGGATGACGATGGCACCGGCGGCGACCAGTCCCGCGGTGACGCGGCCGCTGAAGTGTCCGCCGCCGCGGTAATCCTCAAAGCCGCGGTACTTGACGCTGGCGGCATAGTCCGCATGGCCGGGCCGGAAAGCACCGCGGCTGTAGTCACCGCTGCGGGTGTCCGCGTTGGGGATCAGGATCGCGAGAGGTGTACCGGTGGTCCTACCTTCAAAAACGCCACTGACGATCCGGAAAGGATCTGCTTCCTGCCGCGCGGTGGAGATCTTCCCGGCAGGACGCCGAAGGGTCAGCTGGCCGGCGATAAAAGCTTCATCCACCGGGATCCCGGGTGCCAGCCCGTCGATCACCGCCCCGATCTCCGCCCCGTGGCTCTCGCCGAAGAGGGTGACGGAAACGCTGCTGCCAAAGGTGTTCTTCATGGTGAGACTCCTTGCTTCGGAACGGCGGGGACAGCGCTGCAGTTCCACATTCGTGGAACGGGCAGAACCGCCCTTCTGTTCCGGTGGTTGGGTGGAGCATACACCCCGGACCGGATGATGTCAATGATCCTTCGGGGTTTCAACGGTTCTCCTTGTGTTTTTCATGCCTTCGGGGTTTATTTGCTTTTTTCTTTATATCATGCGATAATATCATGATAACATTTCCGGCCCGGGCCGGGTTGAGGGTGACTGACGAATGCTGAGGATCGGCGAGTTTACTGATACGTTTCTCCCGATTGTGGATGGCGTGGGCCGCGTGGTCCAGGCCTATTCCGAGACACTGTGCAGGATGGGACACCAGGTAACGGTGGTGGCCCCGATGTATGATACGGGTTTTCAGGGCGGTTTTCCGTTTGAACTGGTTGACTATGTCGGCAACAGCGTTCCCGGGATGAAACAGTATAAAGTGGGCGAAGCGATCCTGGATGCCCATTACCGGAAAAGGATCCGGATGATCGAACTGGACGTGATCCATGCCCACAGCCCCTTTACGGCCGGTTCCGAGGCGCTTCGCCTTGCCGCCGTCCGGAAACTGCCCCTGGTCGCGACTTTCCATTCCAAGTATTACGACGATTTCCTCAAGGCGACCAAATCCGAATCCATCGCGAAAATGGGCGTGAAGCTGGTGGTCAGTTTTTACAACCGCTGCGATGAGGTATGGGCTGTCGGGAAGAACACGGCGGACGTGCTCCGGGAGTACGGGTATGAGGGTGAGATCCAGGTCATGCCCAACGGCGCCACATTCCGCACCGCCTCGCCGACGGATGTGGAAGAAGTGAACCGCCGCTGGAACCTGGGGGATACGCCGCTGATCCTCTTCGCAGGCCAGATGGACTGGAAAAAGAATATCCTGACGGTGCTGGAGGCCTGCGCGGAACTGAAGCAGCAAGGGGTGAACTACCGGCTGCTGCTGGCGGGACAGGGAATGGATATGAATGCCATCGGTGAAAAGATCCATGAACTGAACATCCAGGACCGGGCGGAACAGATCGGCCATATCACGGACGCAAGCCTGCTGGACGCCCTGTACGACCGGGCATCGATCTTTGCGTTCCCATCCCTGTACGACGCCTCGCCGATGGTGGTGAGGGAAGCGGCGGTCATGGGGACGCCGTCGGTCATGGTGCGCAACAGCACGGCTGCCGAGGTTGTCCGACACGGGGAGAACGGCCTCCTCTGCGAGAACGATCCGAAAGATCTGGCACGCGTGATCGATGAGGCGCTGAAGGATCCGGAAAAGCTGAAGCAGATCGGGCAGAATGCCAGGAATACGATCCCGGTGCCCTGGGATAAGGTGCTCGAAACTGCGGTGGAAAGGTACGAAAGGCTGATTGCCCTCGGGAAAGAGGGCAGGCTTAAGGATAAACGGAAAAGGATGCTGTAAGAAAGGGGCTTTCCGATCTTCCGGGGCTGCCGTAAGGAATCGCACACGCACCGCGGCCGGTGTGCCGGCTCGCGCACCGCGCGCGACATCGTTCCACTGATAACGAGCACACTGGCTCGTTTTCCGGGCGCTACGAACCCCTTAAACCCCTTCGGCAGAATTGCATTTTAAACATGTGGGAAATAGGGACGACCCTTTTCCCTTTTATTTTACTCTTTTGGGACTGGAGGGAAGAAGGGATCTGACGTTGAGGTTGCGGGGATCGTCTGCGGGGAGGCCGCTGAGGTATGAGTTGTTGCCGATGAGGGCGGCGATCCCTTCCGCGGTTCCCTGCCCCTGCCAGAGATACCGGAAAGAGGCTTCAATCAGTTCAACAGCGAAGAGACGGGCCCGTTCACGGAGCTCCGGGAAGCTGTCTGTAAAAGTTTGTGTTTTATCATGGGAGTGCCGCCAGGCACGGTGTGCCGTGTTTTCCACGTCCAAACCGCGGAAATGCGACTCGGTCATGGCGAGGGATCGGAGCAGCGGATGCTTCATACTCCGCGCAAGCTTCGCGGTGATGCCGGACGGATTCTCCAGCAGCCGGTAGCAGCGGCGGTAGAGCCGGCACGACCGGTTGATCGCTTTCCAGCCGCCTTTCCAGCCATAGACTTCTTCAAACACAGCGTCGACATCCGCCTTTACGCAGGCGGGCAGACGAACCGCGGGAAAATAGTGCTCCGTGATCGGGTGCTTCGTCCCGCCAAGCCCGTCGCGGCCGATCTGCCGCATATCCAGCTCATGCTCAAAACTCATGTGACAGCGGGGATAATGGTATTCTTCTGTCGTCACGTGGATGATGTAGGGGTGGGTGGTACTGTCCAGTGCATAGTGACAGAAGAAACCGGCCAGCCAGGAGAACAGCTCTTCCCGGTGGGGTGAAACCGCGGAGCGCTCCAGGAGACCGGTCAGGAAAGCGCCGGGACGGGTAGTATGCATCTGCCTTCCGCGGCCTTCGCGACGGCACCAGGGTTTGTACATAAACCAGAGGTCCGGGCCGAAAAGCCCGAAGGTCCAGGGCTGCGGCCGGATCACCTGCCGGATCTCCGGGGAAAGCGAGGTAAACACGTCCCTGCCGAAAGCGGCGTGGACTGCGACATCCGGCATGCTGAAGCCCCCTCCTTTCCGTCACTGGTTTTTCCGGTCCAGTATAGCAATTTTGCCAAAAAACAACAAGGATATTTGCCCACAGGGGCCAAAGTGATATATAATAGGGAAAATATCCGAACCGGGAGGCGTGAATATGAGTTTTATCAAATGCCGCCGTGTCCTTGCAGCACTGCTGATGATCATGATGCTGTTCCCCCTGTTTACGGCAGGGGCTGAAAGTACAGCGGAAGCGACGGAGCAGCCGACTCCGGCAGTGACCCATACGCCGGCGGAACTCCAGGCGCAGGGGATCTTTACCGTCGGCGCCAGCGGCGATGAAGTGACGCGCCTGCAGCAGCGCCTGAAAGACCTGGGTTATTTGAACAGCAAGGTGGACGGCAAGTACGGCGGCGGCACCAAGCGCGCCGTGATCTCCTTCCAGCGCCGGAATGGACTGAAGACGGACGGCGTGGCCGGTGAGACCACACTGGCAAAGCTCTATGCGGACGACGCGGTCGCCGCACCGGAGAACAGCGAGCCGGTGGACGTACTGGCCGGCGAGGTTCCGATGCTGGTGAACGCCGATCATCCGGTGGACGAGTATTTCGTGCCGGCGGACCTGGTGTACCTCAAGGACGTGCTGGACAAGAAACTGGTTACGATCAAATACAAGAAGACCCAGGGAGTCCGCACGGCTGTGGAAGCCCTGGAAACCATGCTGGAGGCCGCGAAGGAAGACAAGATCACCAAGTGGCAGATCAGCGCGGGATACCGGACCTGGGACGACCAGGTGAAACTGCTGAACGCCAAGATCAGCAGCTACCGGAAGAAGAACAAGGACTGGAGCAGCTCCAAGGCCAGGCGTGCCGCTCTGAAGAGCGTCGCCGAGGCGGGATGCAGCGAGCATCACCTGGGACTGGCGTTTGACATCAACGTGAAAGGCGCGAAGACCTTCTCCAGCACGAAGCAGTACAAGTGGCTGAAGGAGAACTGCTGGGACTACGGCTTTATCATGCGCTACACAAAAGAAAAGGAAAAGATCACCGGCTTTACCGCCGAAGCGTGGCATATCCGCTATGTAGGCGTCAACCACGCCAAGTACATGCAGGAACACGACCTGTGCCTTGAAGAGTATATCGAGGGCATTGAGGAAGGAAAGATCAGGATCCCGTCGGAAACGGAGAAGGCGGAAGAGGATCCCGATGAGGAAGCCGGAGGCGGGGAAGCCGAAGAAGAAGCTTCGGAAGAAGAAGCTCCGGAAGAAGAGCCGGAAGGGGATGCTGAAGCGGAAACCGACGGCGAAGAAGAAGGCGAAGAGGTATAAACCGGACAGGACGGAGGCGCGGGGAAGTGAGAGGGAAGCGGGGAGCAGCCGGAAAAGGGCTGTGGATACTGGCTGCCGCACTGCTCGCTGCCACCGTCCTGCTGTATATTCTGGTCATTCGGCCTTCCGCCGGCGGAACGCAGGAGACCCAGGGCGTCCAGGTTCTGCTGGACGGGAAAACAATCGGGAAGGGGAAAAGTGTCCACGCTGGCGGAGAAGGCCTGCGTGTCTACATCACGCTGAACGGAGAAGCCCTGCTGGACCTGCCTTTTGCCGAAGCGCATACAGTGCGCATCGTCCAGCCGGACGGCGGAGAGAACACGGTCACCCTGACGGGAAGTTCGGTTTATATGACAGAAGCAAACTGCGACGGGCAGGATTGTGTTCAGATGGGCGAGGTGACCAGGGAGAACCTGGAAGTTCGCGTGATGGGCGGGTTTATCATCTGCCTTCCGCACAGATTATCAGTAGAAGTGAGGTAAAAAACAAATCATGGACCATATCGAACGGCTGGCGGCGGAGTTCAGCCTCCGGCCTGCGCAGGTGAAAGCAGCAGTGGAACTGCTGGACGCCGGAAACACGATCCCATTTATCGCGAGGTACCGGAAGGAGATGACCGGATCGCTGGACGACCAGGTGCTCCGGGAGGTGGCCGAACGGCTGGAATATCTCCGGAACCTGGATAAGCGCCGGGAAGAGATCGAGAAGAGCCTGACCGAGCAGGGCGTGCTGACGGAGGAGCTGGCGAAGCAGCTCACGGAGGCGAAGACGCTCAGCGAGCTGGAGGACCTGTACCGTCCGTACAGGCCGAAACGCCGCACCCGCGCGACCATCGCAAAAGAGCGCGGGCTGGAGCCGCTGGCGATGTGGCTGATGCTGCAGCAGCCGCGGGGGATCCCGACGGAGGAAGCCGCAAAGTACATTGACGCGGAGAAGGAAGTGCCGGACGCAGAAAGCGCGCTGGCCGGCGGGCGGGACATCATCGCCGAGACCGTGAGCGACGATGCGGGCCTGCGCAAGGAACTGCGGGAGATGCTGATGCGCGAAGGCATCCTGCACACTGCGGCGGCCAAAGAGGAAGACAGCGTCTACAGCATGTACTACGAGTACTCGGAGCCGGTGCGGAGCATGGCGAGCCACCGGATCCTGGCGGTAAACCGGGGCGAGCGGGAAGAGTTCCTGAAGGTGACCCTGGAGGCGCCGGAGGAGAAGGCTGTGACAGCGCTCAAGCGGCAGTATGTCCGCGGGACCTGCCCGGCATCGGAACAGGTGGCGCTGGCCTGTGAGGACGCCTGGGAACGCCTCATCTTTCCTTCGCTGGAGCGGGAGGTCCGCAATGAGCTGACGGACCGGGCAAATGTGTCCGCGATCCGGGTGTTCAGCCAGAACCTTCACCAGCTGCTGATGCAGCCGCCGGTGAAGGGCAAAGTGACCCTGGGGGTGGATCCGGGTTTCCGTACCGGATGCAAGCTGGCCGTGATCGACGAGAACGGCAAGGTGCTGGACACGGGTGTCGGTTTCTTCACCCTGCCGGGCAACGAGGGAGGAAAAGCGGCCGCGGCACGGCTGATCAAAGGCTTTGTAAAGAAGTACGGCGTGACGGCCATCGCGATCGGCAACGGCACCGCCAGCCGGGAGAGCGAGCAGTTCATCGCGTCGCTGCTGCCGGAGATGCCGGGCGTGGCTTACATGATCGTTTCTGAAGCAGGCGCTTCGGTTTATTCGGCGAGCAAACTGGCGGCAGCGGAATTTCCGGATTTTGATGTGACCCAGCGGAGCGCGGTCTCCATTGCCCGGCGGATGCAGGATCCGCTGGCTGAACTGGTGAAGATCGACCCGAAGGCGATCGGCGTGGGCCAGTACCAGCACGATCTGAAGCAGAATGAACTGACCGACGCGCTGGACGGTGTGGTGGAGCAGTGCGTGAACCAGGTCGGGGTGGAAGTATCCACCGCCTCAGCGGAGCTGCTGAGCCACGTGGCAGGGATCGGTCCCGCGCTGGCGAAGAACATCGTGGCTTACCGGGAGGAGAACGGGATCCCGACGCGGCAGGCGCTGAAGAAAGTTCCGAAGCTCGGACCGCGGGCATATGAACAGTGTGCAGGCTTCCTGCGGGTCGCTGACAGCAAAAACCCGCTGGATGCGACAGGGGTCCATCCGGAAAGTTACGACGCGGCGAAAAAGCTGCTGGATATCCTGGACTACGACCTGAAGACCGTTAAGAACGGCGGCATTCCGGATATTACCGTCCGGGCGAAGAACTACGGCGAGGAGAAACTGGCCGGCGAGATCGGCGTGGGCCTGCCGACGCTACGGGACATGCTGGAGGAACTGAAGAAACCGGGCAGGGATCCGCGCGACGAGCTGCCCAAGCCTGTGCTGCGGACCGACGTACTGGACATGAAGGACCTGAAGCCCGGGATGGAACTGACGGGAACGGTGCGCAACGTGATCGACTTCGGCGCGTTTGTCGATATCGGGGTACACCAGGACGGCCTGGTGCATATTTCCCGGATGGCGGACCGGTTTATCCGGCATCCGAGCGAGGCGGTCAAGGTCGGGGATGTGGTGAAGGTCTGGGTGGTCAGTGTGGACGAGAAGAAAAAACGGATCGCTCTGACGATGGTGAAGGACCGGATGAATTAAGGGGGAAAGGACATGCGGAAGGGATTCGCGCTGCTGCTGGCGCTGCTGCTCCTGGCAGGGTTGACCGGCTGTGCCGGAAAGCAGGAAACAGAGAAGGAAGAATCCTCGATCGTAGTCGGCTTTTCCCAACTGGGCGCGGAAAGCAGCTGGCGGATCGCCAATACGGAGAGTATGGAGCAGGCAGCAAAAGACTTCGGCTACGGCCTGATGATGGAGAATGCCAACCAGAAGCAGGAAAAGCAGATCGACGCGATTCGTTCCTTTATTGCCTACCAGGTGGATGTGATCGTGTTTTCCCCGATCGTTGAAACCGGCTGGGACAATGTGCTGTCCGAGGCAAAGCAGGCAGGGATCCCGGTGATCCTGATGGACCGGATGATCGCGACCGAGGACGACAGCCTGTATACCGCCTATATCGGTGCGGATTTCTATGCCGAAGGCCGGCGGGCCGGTGAGTACCTGGTACGGAAGGCAGATACCATGGGTGCGGAAAGACTTCGAATTGTGGAGATCTGCGGCACAGAAGATTCCACGCCCATGCGGGACCGTCATAAAGGCTTTATGGATGTGATCGGGCAGGATGAGCGTTTCGTTATCATTGACAGCGTGGACGGTGATTTTCTCCGAAGCAAGGGAGAGGAATGCATGCGGGAATTGCTGGAGAAATACGGCAGCGACGGCTTTGATGTGGTCTATTCCCATAATGACGGTATGACATTAGGAGCACTGGACGTGCTGGAAAGTACGGAGAATGCTCCGAAGAATCTGATCGTAATCACTGTGGATGGGGAAAAGGACGCGGTGGATGCGCTCAAGGCCGGGCGGATCAATTGTGTCGTACAATGCACACCGGATCTTGGTCCTTCTGTAATGAAGCTGGTCGGAGATCTGAAAGAAGGGAAGGAACTGCCCAAGGTCTATCACCCGGAGGAAGGTTCCTTTACTGACTTTGATGATCTGATCAATCCCAAAGTGGAGGGCTTCTGAGATGCGGCGAGGCGGCATGACCAGCATCACCGCGCAGCTCCGGCGTTCGGTTGGAGCCATCGCGGTGCTGCTGACGGTCCCTGCGGTCATCGGACTGGTGATGATGATAC
>Ga0265301_10005762_pt1 | contig 12072 bp, 10 predicted proteins | sample AusTroGonzalo_MG_2_FD_193488 | JGI IMG/M metagenome (GOLD analysis project Ga0265301, IMG submission 193488) | Bovine rumen microbial communities from tropical cattle in Woodstock, Queensland, Australia - Gonzalo_04 | ecosystem: Host-associated > Mammals > Digestive system > Stomach > Rumen ...
AAGAGAGCAGCTGGCGCGTGTACGGTCGCGGTGTGCTGCACTTGAGTGTGCTGATCGAGACGATGCGCCGCGAAGGATACGAGTTGCAAGTGGGTCAGCCGCAAGTGATCGTGAAGGAGATCAACGGCGTCAAATGCGAGCCGGTAGAGAGCCTGACGGTGAACACACCGGAAGAGTGCTCGGGTAAGATCATCGAGTTCGTGAGCACGCACAAAGGCGAGATGACGAAGATGGAAATGGTCAACGACCGCGTACATTTGGAGTTCACCATCCCGAGCCGCGGCATTATGGGTATGCGTACGTACGTGATGAACGTGAGTGCGGGTGAAGCTATCATGGCGCACCGTTTCTTGGAGTACCAACCGTGGAAAGGCGAGATCGTGAAACGTAATAACGGAAGCTTGATAGCCATGGAAGCCGGAACGGCTTATGCCTATGCGCTGGACAAGCTGCAAGACCGCGGTAAGTTCTTTATCGACCCGCAGGAAGAGGTGTATGCCGGTCAGGTAGTAGGCGAGAATGCGAAGGAAGGCGATATCGTGATCAACGTCACGAAGAGCAAGAAGTTGACGAACATGCGTACCAAGTCGTCCGACGAGAAAGCCTGTCTGCCGCCGCCGATTCGTATGAGTCTGGAGGAAGCGCTGGAGTATATCAAGGAAGATGAGTACGTAGAGGTAACGCCGCATGCGATGCGCATACGGAAGATTATTCTTGATGAGTTGGAGAGAAAGCGCGCAGGACGCGCTTGATTTAAGATTTAAGATTGAAGATTTAAGATTTAAAATTTGATTATATGAAAATTGAACAAAGTGAATTGAAAGACCTGAAGAGTGTTGTGACGCTCACGATTGAGCCGGCAGACTATCAGGAAGAGGTTGCAAAGCAACTCAAACAAGTGCGCCAGAAAGCGCAGATGCCGGGTTTCCGTCCGGGTATGGTTCCGGCAGGCTTGGTTAAGAAAATGTACGGTAAGGGAATCCTTGCGGATGTGCTGAACAAGCTGGTGGGTGAGAACCTGCAGAAGCATATCGAGGACAACAAACTGCAGATCCTCGGTGATCCGCTGCCCAACGATGAGCAAGGTAAGATCGATCTGGATCATGACGATACATTTACCTTTGCATTCGACATCGCTGTGGCTCCTGAGTTCGACGCCAAACTGAACGGCAAGAACAAACTGCCGGAGTACACGATCGAGGCAACGGACAAGATGATCGACGACCAGGTGAATGCGTATGCCAGCCGTTTCGGCGAGTATATCCCCGAGGACAAAGAGAAAGGCACGAAGGCAGAGGTGAAGCCATGTGCTGTCGATGCTGAGTTGTTCGCGAAAGTGTATGGTGCAGACGCTCCGAAGGACGAGAAGGGTTTCCGTGCACGCATCAAAGAGGATATCGAGCGTAGTCTGGCCGAAGAGAGCAAGTACCGTTTCGGTGTGGACGCCAAGGCTGCTATCCTGAAAAAGATGGAGAAGGTTGAGTTCCCTGTTGATTTCCTCAAACGCTGGGTACTCGCGACAAACGAGAAGATGACGCAAGAAGAGCTCGATAAGGACTTTGACAAGATGCTGGAAGAACTCAAATGGCACCTCGCGAAGGATCAGTTGATGAAAGAGCACCAGATTGACGTGCAGAAAGAGGAGGTTGAGGAATTCGCCAAACGGATCGCCAGAATGCAGTTTATGCAGTACGGCCTGATGAACGTTGAGGACGATATGCTCGCTAACTACGCACAGGAGATGCTCAAGAACGAGAACCAGTTGCGCGGCATCGTTGAGCGCGTCGTTGAGGACAAGATCTTCGCTGCCCTGAAGGGTATTGTGAAGGTTGAGCCGAAGAAGGTTAGTCAGGAGGAGTTTGACAAGTTGTTCAAGTAATTTACCATTTGGTCATGTACCATGTACCATTTATGTACCATTTGGCTATTTAGCCATTTAATTAAATGGTTCAATGAACAAATAAATGAACAAATCGTAAATGAATAAATCGTAAATGACAAGAATTCATTTTATAGCTATTGGTGGGGCGGCGATGCATAACTTGGCATTGGCCGTTGCCTCCAAGGCAGGATACCAAGTAACGGGGTCGGACGATGAGATCTTCGACCCCGCTTTGTCTCACTTGCGTGAGGCGGGTCTGCTGCCCGACGAGTTAGGCTGGCACCCCGAGCGTATCACGAAAGACATTGACGCCATCATCCTCGGTATGCATGCTCGCGAGGACAATCCGGAATTGGTGCGGGCACGCGAGTTGGGTATCAAGATCTACTCGTTTCCCGAGTACCTGTACGAGCAGACGAAAGACAAGATCCGTATTGTGGTAGGCGGTTCGCACGGCAAGACGACCACGACGTCGATGATTCTCTACGTGCTGCAGCGTCTCGGTATCGAAGCCGATTATATGGTGGGTGCGCAGATCGAGGGTTTCGAGCGGATGGTGCGCCTGAGTGACACCGCCAAGTACGCTGTCTTCGAGGGCGATGAGTATTTGACGAGTCCGCTGGATCTGCGAAGTAAGTTTTTGTGGTACCACCCGCACGTAGCTATCCTGACCGGCATCGCATGGGATCATATCAATGTGTTCCCTACGTTCCCGGAGTATGTGGAGACGTTCCGAAAGTTTGTGAAGAGTATCGAGCCGGAGGGAAGTTTCATTTATTTCAAGGGGGATGAGAATTTGAGGATGATCGCTGACGAAATCAGAGTACAGAATACAGAATACAGAATACAGACTATTCCTTACGAGGCTTACGAAGGCTCCGTCCCTATGCAGGTGTTCGGGCGGCATAATATGCAGAACTTGCAAGCTGCGATGTTAGCATGTCACTGCATCGGTGTGGCACCGGACGATTTCTACCGCGAGATCAGTACGTTTACGGGTGCGAGCAACCGTCTGGAGAAGATCTGCGAGACAGCGAGTTCGGTGGCGTATAAAGATTTTGCGCATAGTCCGAGTAAGTTGAAGGCAACCATCAATGCGGTACGGGAACGCTATCCGGAGAAGAAGTTGATTGCTTGCATGGAGCTGCATACGTTCTCGAGTCTGATGGCGGATTTTCTGCCGCAGTACAAGGGTTGTATGGCGGAAGCGGATATTGCGTACGTGTATTTTAACCCGAAAGTGATCGAGCATAAACGGCTCACTCCGATCACAAAAGAAGAGGTGCGTGACGCGTTTGGCACAGAAAATGTAGAGGTGTTTACTGAGAGCGAAGCGATGATGGAAGCGGTTAGGGGTGAACGGTTAGCGGTTAGCGGGCAAGGCGTGGCCTTGCTGATGATGTCAAGCGGGACGTTTGATGGGATAGATGTGAAGGAATTTGCAACGAAATTATTGTCGTGATCACGTTATCACGTAATTACGTTATCACGAAAAGATTTTTTAATATGGATAAGCAACAAAGACGCGATTATTTGTATATGCGTATGGCGCGGACGTGGGCAGAGAACAGTTACTGCGTGCGGAGAAAAGTAGGTGCGCTGCTGGTAAAGAACCAGATGATCATCTCGGACGGGTATAACGGTACTCCTTCGGGTTTTGAGAATATCTGCGAGGATGAGAACAACGTGAGTAAGCCCTACGTGCTGCATGCGGAAGCGAATGCGCTGACCAAAGTGGCACGCTCGAATAACAGTTCGGACGGTGCAACGCTGTACGTAACTGCCAGCCCATGTTTGGAATGCTCGAAACTGATCATTCAATCGGGCATCAAACGCGTGGTGTATGGCGAAGAGTACCGCATCATGGACGGAGTCGAACTGCTCAAACGGGCAGGGATAGAGGTTGTGTATCTACACGACCAAGTTGAAAGTTGAAAGTTTAAAGTTGAAAGACATGAAAAAGTATCTTCTTCCTACTTTTACCGTGTTGGCAGTAGCCTTCGGTATCATTATCGGGATGGCATTGAGCCAGAAAGCGAATGCACAGCGTATCGTTTATCAGAACGGTCAATGGCATATCGAGCAGTCGAAAGTGGATCGCATGCTGCAGTTGATGGAGCAGGCGTACGTGGACAGTATCGACGTGGACAGTATCACGGACGAGGTGCTCACGGAATTCGTGCAGCGTCTGGATCCGCATAGTGCGTATATCCCCAAAGAGGACCTGGAGATGGTGAACTCCGAGTTGGCGGGTTCGTTCTCGGGCATCGGTGTGCAGTTCACGATCCAGCAAGACACCGTACGAATCGTGGCGGTTATTGCAGGCGGTCCGAGTGAAGGTGTAGGTATCTTGGCGGGCGATAAGCTGGTGCTCGTTGATGACTCGTGCTTCACGGGCAAGAAGATGAATAACGAGAAGGTGATGCGCACCCTGCGCGGCGAGAAAGGTACACAGGTTAAGTTAGGTGTGCTGCGTGCGGGTACGCCGGAGGTTCTGTCGTTTAACGTGACGCGCGGCGATATACCGGTTAACAGCGTTGATGCGAAGTTCATCATAGAGTCGCAAGGCAAGAAAATCGGGTTCATTCGCGTGAATAAGTTCGGCGAGACCACGTATAAAGAGTTCATCTCGGCTTTGGCGGAGTTGGCTTCAAAGGGTGCGACGGAGTTCATTATCGACTTAAGGGAGAACTCGGGCGGATATATGGACCAAGCGATCAAGATGGCGAATGAGTTCCTGCAGCGCGGTGAGTTGATCGTTTATTCGGAAGGTCGCGCTTATCCGCGTTATGAGGCGACCGCTAACGGCGCGGGTCGGTTCAAGCAGACGCCTATCGTTGTGCTGATTGATGATTTCTCGGCTTCGGCAAGTGAGATCTTCGCGGGTGCAATGCAAGATAATGACCGCGCGATGATCATCGGAAGAAGGTCGTTCGGTAAGGGTCTGGTGCAACAGCAGTTACCGTTTGATGACGGCAGTGCGGTGCGTCTGACGGTGGCACGTTACTATACGCCGAGCGGACGGTGCATCCAGAAACCGTATACGTTGGGTGACCAGCGCGACTATGCGAAGGATTTGGAGGAACGTTGGGAGCATGGTGAGTTCTATTCGGCAGACAGTATCCATTTCAGCGACACCACGACCTATCGCACCAAGAACGGTCGTATTGTGCATGGAGGCGGAGGTATTATGCCGGATGTGTTTGTGGGTCGTGATACGACGCTTAATACGCCTTGGTACAACCGCTGCGTGAACTTGGCTTATACGTACCAGTTCGCCTATAAATACACGGACGAGCACCGCAAGGAATTGAGTAAGTTTAAGGATTGGAAGAGTCTGGAGCAGCATCTGAACAAGCAGAATATACTGCCGCAGTTCGTGGCGTTTGCCAAGGAGAAGGGTGTTGAGCCCGATGAGGCACAGATACAAAAATCGCGCCCGTTGATGACGCGACTTCTGAATGCTTATATCGTCCGGGATATGCTCGGCGATGAGGGTTTCTTCCCGCTTTTCGAGCGTGACGACGAAATAACGAAAGTTGCTGTGCAGCAACTTTCGAGGTGAGAGGTCAGAGGGCTTTGAGTGCCGCTAATACGTACTTATAGAACTTCTGCACGGTAGCGATGTTAACGCGCTCATCGGGCGAGTGCGGGTGCTCGATCGTAGGACCGAAGGAGATCATCTCCATACCTGCGTACTTGCTGCCGATGATACCGCATTCGAGACCGGCATGGATTGTAACGATACGAGGAGAGTTACCAAACTCTTTCTCGTACGTTTCTTTCATGACCTTAAGCAAGTTGCTCTTGAAGTTAGGCTGCCAGCCCGGGTACGCGCCATCGAACTTGACGTCTGCGCCTGCGAGCGAGAAAGCGGATTGGATGACCGAAGCGAGTTCTTCTTTGCGGCTCTCTACGTTCGACCGCGTTAGACAAATGACTTTGACCGTATTGTCTTTAGTCTCGATGATTGCAAGGTTATTGGAGGTCTCGACGATGTCGGGCATCTCTGGGATGACGCGGTAAACGCCATGCGGGCAGAGGGTGATGGCATGGATAAGGAAGTCCTGTACATCTTCCGGCATCTCGGTCTTCGGGCACTCTACTTCGGTGGCTTTGAAGGTGAGGTCGGGTTCGATACCGTCAAACTCTTTGAGCCACAGGTCTTCGTAACGGTCCACGAGGTCTTGTACATCCTGGTAACTCTCTTCGGGGATGGTGATGACAGCCGATGCCTCACGCGGGATGGCATTGCGCATGTTACCGCCTTCCACGCATGCGAGACGTGCCTCGAAGTTAGCCACCGCATCCTTGAGGAAGCGGAAGAGGAGCTTGATGGCATTCGCACGCTGCAGGTGAATATCGCAGCCCGAGTGACCGCCTTTGCAACCCTTGACCTCTACCTTGAGGGCGATGTCGCCTTCTTCGGTGTCAACAGGTTGGTAGGTGAAAGTAGCTTCATCATCGATACCGCCTGCGCAACCAACATACAGCTCGCCTTCGGTCTCGGAGTCGAGGTTGAGCAGGTACTTGCCTTTGAGCCATCCGGGTTTGAGGTCGTTGGCGCCGTACATACCGGTCTCTTCGTCAATGGTAAAGAAAGCCTCAAGAGGAGGGTGTACAACAGATTTGTCGGCCAGAATAGCCAGAGCCGTTGCTACACCGATACCGTTGTCTGCGCCAAGGGTCGTGCCGTCAGCCGTGACCCATTCGCCGTTGTCCTCAACGTATGCCTGAATCGGATCTTTCTCGAAGTCAAACACCTTGTCGCTGTTCTTTTGGGGCACCATGTCCATGTGTCCTTGGAGGATAACACCCGGGTGGTTCTCGTAACCCGGCGAAGCGGGTTTGCGAATGAGGACATTGCCTATCTCGTCTTGGAGAGTCTCCAGACCAAGCGATTTACCGTAGTTAACAAGGAATTCCGCTATCTCTTTGCGTTTGCCACTCGGACGCGGGATTTGGGTAAGGCTGTAGAAACTGCTCCACAGGCCTTGGGGGGATAAATCATTTACCATTTGTTCATTTACCATTTGGTCATTTATTTAATCATTGTATCATTTAATCTATTGTCATTTCACCGCAGAGGTCTTGGGCGATGAGGTCGCGTGCCTGTTCGGGTCGTTCGCCGAGGACGAGCATCATCTTGGTGATCAGGGCTTCGGTGGTAATGTCATGACCGGAGAGGACCCCTGCTTTCATGAGGTTGAGTGAGACAGCGTATAGTCCCATTTCGACCGAACCCGTGTTACACTGCGTCTTATTTACGATGATGATTCCCCGCTCCACCGCCGATTTGAGTTCGCGGTAGAGCCATTGGTCGGTGGGTGCGTTGCCTGCACCGAAGGTCTCGAGTACCACTCCTTTTAAACCGCGCGTATGTAAGAGCGCACGTACGATAGGCTGGCGGATTCCCGGGAAGAGCTTGAGCACGGCCACGTTGGTATCAAACTGCGTATGGAGCGTGAGCGGTGCCTTGGGGTCGGAATAGCGCACCAGATGCGGTAGGTAAGTTATGTGTACACCGGCTTTAGCCAGCGGCGGGTAGTTATAACTGTTAAACGCCGAAAAATGCTCTGCATTGCGCTTGGTGGTACGGTTCGCACGGAAGAGTTGTGACTCGAAATAGATGGTCACTTCCGGCACGATGGCATTGCCTTCTTCGTCCTTGGCAGCCGCTATCTCGATCGCTGTCAGGAGGTTCTCCTTGGCATCGGAGCGAAGGACTCCGACGGGTAACTGCGAGCCGGTGAAGACAACGGGTTTGCCGAGGTTCTCCAACATGAACGAGAGCGCCGAAGCGGAATAGGACATCGTATCCGTGCCGTGGAGGATGACGAAACCGTCGTAGGCATCGTAGTTGTCGTACACCGTTTGCGCTATCTTGCACCAACTGTCCGGACCTATATCCGACGAGTCTATCAAGGGTGTAAATGCCTGAATATCAACGGCAATGTCGCCAGCAAAGAGTTCGGGGATATAGGCCTTGAAGGTCTCTATATCCGCCGGAACAAGCGCGTCGGACTTCTTATCACGCACCATGGTGATCGTCCCGCCCGTTGATATCAGCAGCACTTTGCTCATTTAGTTGCTCAGCTTGAAATTGCCTTTCTCGTCGTATTCGAACCAGAACTGAGCGGGTTTCTTTTGGTAATTTATCGTCCACTCAGATAATTGATTCGGACCAATAGTCAATTCTACATCATTCGCATTCTTATGCACAGCACCGGTAGACTTTCCGTTCGCGTCCGTTAGCGTACTGATATACGAAGCGGTGTAGCTAATCAATATCTCTTTGTATTTGGTCTGGTCCACCGTTCCTTTCATCGTGAGATTCACGCGCATGCCGAATTTGACAGGCAGGGATTTAGCTTCTACTCGCTTTCCCCATGACGATTTAGTGACGTTCTCGGTCTGCATCTTACCGTCACCGTCCATGTATTCAATCTTAACGTAGAAGATCTCAATCATCTGGTCTGTTGTCGCATACGCGTACTCCGCATAAGCCCCTTTGGCAGCCTCTTCTGTTCCCGGGTCGGAGGGTTTGGAAGACGGATCAGACGGATTGTTTCCGTTCATCAGATTACAACTTGACATTGTTGCCAACACTACGGCGCAGAGCGTCATCATCACGCCGTGAAAGAGATTTTTTGTTTTCATATGCATATCGGTTTTTAATTTGCGAGTGCAAAATTACTATTTTTTTTTCAATTATGCAAATAAAATTTGCACATATGAATTTTTTTTTATAATTTTGCACGCAAAATGGAGGTGTAACAGTATGAAACGGCTTTTTCTATTATGGTTTGCGGGCATTGTGGCTCTTCAGGTTTACAGTATAGAAGTGCTTTCTATCGCAGAGTTCATTCAGCGTCATGACCAAACGGAATATGTCCTTTCCGGTCAGGTACAGAATATCACCAATACGTTTTACGGCAATTTCACGTTAGAGGATCAAACGGGTTCCCTTATCGTGTGGGGTCTATTGGACACGGAGGGTGTTTCCAAGCGCTTCGCTTTTCTGGGCATAGGTGCAGGCGATTCGGTGTATGTACGTGGTGTCTATACGCTCTATGAAGACCCTAATACCCATGAAACGAAACATGAGATTCAGAACGCACGGCTCATTAAGCACGTCAGTCAATGGGAGACGTACGCCGGAGTCGATGTCATATTCTACGGGTCTTTGTACGTAACGGGTTTGACGGAGAAGAAAGATTCTATTCTGCTTTCGCCCGAGCGGCTTGTGCAACCCGAAGAATCCGCCAACTGGTTATGGAACGGCGACTCAACGCAATTCAAAGTGAAAGAGGCATGGAACAAGTTCAACACGTATTCGCTGTATGGCGACTTATCGAGTGATACGATCCGCAGCGGAGCCATCGTGACCGACTTGCGCGCAAGAATAGTAGGCGATCGTTTGCTTAGGTTGAACGCCCCGTTGACTTTGCAGAACAACACGCTTCCCTCTACTCCACCCGACTTGGGCAATCCGTCGTTAGTGGTTTGCGGAACGAATATCGAGAATTATTTCTATCACTGGGACAAAATGACCGGAGCGGCACAGAGTGCAGAGAAATTCACGGCGCAGACGAATAAGATTGCTAATGCGCTGCTTAATATCAACGCCGATATATACGCCGTCTGCGAGATCGAATGCGGTCCGACAGCGGGTAATCATTTGGCTGCCAAGATGAACGAGGTATCGGGCAGGGATTGCTACCGATTCGTTGATAATTACTTTCCTGACAGCGCCATTCACTCCTCCGGATTCATCTATCGTCAGGACAAAGTGGAGCTGGTTAATAAACCTTCCTGGCACCCTTATGCTTCTCTTTTGAGTCCATACCACTACCGCATGGTGATGCGGGCGTTCAAGGAGCGGAGCAGCGGAGAGACGTTTGTTGTAAGCGTTAACCATTTCAAGTCCAAAGCAGGAAATTACGACTCCGAAGCGACTCGCCAATACAATGCCCAATATCTGCTTGCCGCGCTGAACAAAGTGAAAAATGATCAGTTCTTCGAAACGGATAAGTTCATTATATTAGGCGACTTCAATAACTACACCTGCGAGTGGTCCAATTACAACATCGCTGCGCAGTACGCGGACATGCTGCCGCATAGCAATCCGGGAGACGACTATTCCTATGTATATCACGGTCAGACGGGGTATTTGGATCGTGCATTTGCATCTGCAGCACTACAGCCCTATATCACGGCGGTTCATCCGTACCACATTAATACGGATGTATCTCTCGCGCATGCCTATTATAATCTTGACGAATCCATCTACCGGTATGCAGACCATGACCCGATACTAGTCGGTTTGCGTTTCAAAGAGGACTCGTCAACAGGAGTAGAGAGCGTTCAGAATTCAGAATTCAGAGTTCAGAAAATACTCCGTAACGGACAAGTGTATATCATCCGCGGGGAGAAGGTTTATACCATTACGGGTGAATTATTGAAATAAAAATGGGAGCTCGGATACTGATCATAGACAGCGACATCAGCCTCTCGACGGTGCTTTGCGACTATTTGGAAAGTCGCGGCTACAGAGCCGAGCGGGTGAGTGACGGCAAGGCGGGTTTGAACGCTTTGGCGAGCGGTCATTGGAACTGTATCCTGACGGAGTTGCAGGGTATCGGGTTGAACGGGTATGATTTGATCAAAGAGATTCGTCACCGTTTGCCGCAGATCCCGCTTATTGTGCTCACAACGCGTAATGACCGCGAGGACCAGATGCGTGCGTTTCAGTTGGGTGCGGATGACTACCAGACGAAGCCGTTCTCGATGGAGATTCTCATATGCCGCATTGAGGCTATTTTGCGCCGCATCCGGGCGTATGAGGAGAGCAAACAGAAGGTGTTTGATTTGAACGGGCATGTGTTCGATGCGATGCATCAGACGTTCGACGGCAAGCATATGTCGTCACGGGAAAGCGAGTTGCTGTTGATGCTTTGCCGGCAAGAGGGCGAGATAGTGGATAAACATAAGATTCTCAGCGCGTTATGGAAAGAGGATAATGCGTTTACAGCGCGGTCGCTGGGGGTGTATATTAATCATCTGAGAAGCTATGTCAAAGAGGCTGATTATGAGATTATAGCCGTACGATATAGGGGATATAAATTGGTTAAAGGGTTAAAGAGTTAAAATGGTTTTTATTGCATAAAAACGTTAAAAAATTAGAATATGAGAGGGATTGCACCGAGTGTATTATCTGCTGATTTCGGGCATTTGGCAGAGGATTTGGAGATGATCAACCGCAGTGAGGCGGATTGGTTGCATGTGGACGTGATGGACGGTGTTTTTGTGCCGAATATCTCGTTTGGTTTTCCGCTGATGAAGGCGTTCAAACAGCATTGCACCAAGCCGTTGGATGTACATTTGATGATCGTTCATCCGGAGAAATACGTGGAGCGTTTTTGCGATGCAGGAGCCTGGTCGGTGGGTTTCCATTTGGAGGCGGTAGAGGACCCTATGCCGGCCTTGGAGATGATCAAAGCGAAGGGCGTTCGGACTTGCCTGACGATCAATCCGGATATAGCGGTAGAGCGCTTGGTGCCTTATCTGGACAAGGTGGACATGATCCTGCTGATGTCCGTTTTTGCAGGTTTCGGAGGGCAGAAGTTTATTCCTGAGACGCTGGATAAGATCCGTTTCATTCGGGCAGAGATAGACAAGCGGGGTTTGAAGACCTTGATCGAGGTGGACGGCGGTGTGAATACGGGTAATGCGGCGGAATTGTTCGCTGCAGGCGCGGACGTGTTGGTTGCAGGAAGTGCCGTTTTCGGATGCAAAGATCCGGAGGGTGCTATACGAAAAATGAAGTTCACGGAATAATATACACAGTATATTATAGGGTATAGTAGGATACGTGATACCCAGGTAATGACCAGGTAACGCACCCGATTCGCCCGTTATTTACGATTTATGGTTCGCAAGATTCGTGCATATCCGATGGTTGTATTGTTGCTACCTTTGGTGGCAGCAATATTTGTTTGTGACCGTTTTTATCCGCTTCGCAAGCCTTGGCAGAAGGTTGAACCGAATGCCACGCAAACGGCTCTGTATCAGCGTCTTGCGGACGGAGGATTAAGCGGGGACGAATTGGCGACGGTAGGTGCGTTGACCTTAGGGTACAAGGAAGATTTGGACAAGACGTTACGGCGTCATTTTCAGTCTTCGGGTGC
>Ga0265301_10005763_pt1 | contig 12071 bp, 7 predicted proteins | sample AusTroGonzalo_MG_2_FD_193488 | JGI IMG/M metagenome (GOLD analysis project Ga0265301, IMG submission 193488) | Bovine rumen microbial communities from tropical cattle in Woodstock, Queensland, Australia - Gonzalo_04 | ecosystem: Host-associated > Mammals > Digestive system > Stomach > Rumen ...
AGACCTTGAACCAGATCCTCGTTGAGATGGACGGCTTTGACGTCAACTCAAACATCATCGTAATGGCAGCCACAAACCGTGTGGACGTCCTTGACCCGGCACTTCTCCGTCCGGGAAGATTCGACCGCCGCATCATGGTAAACATGCCTGACGCGGACGAGCGTGAGGCCATCCTCAAGATCCACGCGAAGAACAAGCCTCTTGCTAAGGACGTAAGCCTCAGGGAAGTCGCTCTTTCTACAGTTGGCTTCACGGGCGCTGACCTTGAGAACCTTCTTAACGAAGCGGCTCTCATGACCGCTCGTCACAACAAGAAGGAGATCACGATGCTCGAGGTTACGGACGCAATGTTCCGCGTCCAGATGGGCCCTCAGAAGAACTCCAAGAAGCTTTCCGACAAGGTCAAGAAACTTACCGCATACCATGAAGCGGGTCACGCCGTCGTTCTCCGTGCAACCTCCGAGTTCGAGAAGGTTGACAGGGTCACGATCATCCCGGCAGGCCAGGCTGGCGGTTACACGGCATACAAGCCGATCGAGGATACCGACTTCTATACTGAGAAGATGCTCCTTGACACCATCAAGATGAGCCTCGGCGGCCGTGCTGCTGAAGAGATCTTCCTCGGTGAGGTATCAACCGGCGCTTCATCCGACCTCAGACACTGCAATGACATCGCTAAGAACATGATCAAGCGCTACGGCCTTTCCAAGAAGTTCCGCAACATGGTCTTCGGCGACGAGAACGAAGAGGTCTTTCTCGGCTACTCCATGGGCCAGGTCCAGAGCTATTCCGAGAAGACTGCCGCTGAGATCGATGCCGAGATCAAGCTCATCATTGACGAGTGCTACGCTGAGACGAAGCGCATCCTGATCGAGAAGCAGGCGATAGTCGAAGGCCTTGCTCAGAGGCTTATCAAGAAGCTCACCGTTGACGGACCTGACTTCGAGAAGATCTATACAAACGACGGCGACCTGTCCAAGGTCTATCCGGACGAGTACACGGCTGAAGTCGCTTCTACCATGATCGAAGAGCCTGTTGCTCCTGCTGAGAGCGCTCCTGCCGCTGAAGCAGCCGCTCCTGAGGCTACGGGCATGGACGACACAGCGCCCACATGGCCCGCTGAAGCCGCAAGCCGCGACTATCAGAACAACGACCACGATCCGGGTCCGACGGACTGATTTCCAAATTGAACTTTCGGGGCTGCTCTTGCAGCCCCTTTTTTATTGTTGCTGTTTTCAAGGCACGGGTTTCGTTCTCAATTACCTTCTCAATATTGAGTCATATTGAGAAGGGTTTTGAGAATCGATAGTGCAAGCGATAAGGCTGTGTAACATTGTTACAAAGATTGGGATTTCAAGCGCTTTAAGCAAAAAAAGACCGGCTGCCGAGAGGAGCGGAGCCGGTCTGAATTGATCGAAAATTGGCGGATCAGACGAGCATTGCGCAGGCTTCGTCTACCGTCTTGGCCTTTTCCTGCTTTATGAGCGCGAGGATCTCGGTGACGCGCTCGGGAGTGCGGAAATCTTCAGGGACCATGGTCTCGTACATGCGCATTTCGCGGAGATCGTCATCGAGAACGGACTGCATTCTTGCATTTAACTGGCCCTGCTGATACCTTTCAGCCACCTCGGCATTCATGTAATCGCAGTTCTTGTTGAAAGCCGCCTGCTTTGCCTTGGCAATCTTAAGGCCGATGAAGATGATGGCGAGCGCGATTATGACGGCTGCGAAATAGCCGATGTAAACGTCGCCCATCATGCGTGTTGCCGCTGAACTGGCCTGATCGCGGCTAAGCGTATACTTGGCCGTATTCATCATGGAGTAAAACGCGATAAAGGCCGTGATGGCATAAACGACGCTTCCTCCGCCGATTCCGCCGACCAGGTAAGGCCAGAAGTACTTCATTAAAGACCTTTTCTTGAAATCACTGTGCTGTGATACGGGAAATTCGGACTGCGGCCTGATCCTTGATCTGAGCTCGATCGTCTCGGCAAGCAGCTCCCTGTATCTTTCGAGTTTTCTGATGAGTTCCATTGTTGATGCTTCAAACATAGCATTCCTCCTTGATAATCTATCCTTTTCCTCTTAACGGCGCGGCTTTTACCGAAGCGCCATATTCTGAATGATACATTAGTTAAAACAAATTTACAAAGGAAAAGAGTTTAGACGTGATGTCGCGATAAAAATGAGGTTGCTTCGGCTTGTTAACAGATTCTTTTAAAAACCTTATATCTATATTCGTTGAATTCTTTAAGTTTAAGGTGTAAAAATATTCTGAGATTTGTTTTGCAAGGTGTTTTTATGGGCTTTTTGTATAACCTGATCATCCAACCGTTGATAATGGTCTATGACGTCATATTTTCGATGTTTCACGGAATACTCGAGAATACCATAGCCTCAATAATTGCCTTAAGCATAATGATCAACCTCCTGGTGCTCCCCCTGTATAGAAAAGCTGATCTGATGCAGAAGGAGCAGCAAGAGAAAGCCCTGAAGATGAAGAAGTGGGTCGATCACATCCGCAAGACTTTCCATGGCGATAAGTGTTTCATGATGTTATCGGCCTATTACAGGATCGAAGGTTATAACCCTCTTAGTACGATCAAGGAAGCAGGGCCTCTCTTGCTGCAGGTCCCGTTTTTTATTGCAGCTTACAGATACATATCTAATCTTACCTTGTTAAAAGGGGCATATTTTGGACCTATAAAGAATATGCTTGCTCCTGACAGGTTAATAAGTATCGCCGGGATAACGATCAATGTTCTTCCGATAATAATGACATTGATAAATCTGGTATCCGGATATATTTATTCAAAGAATCTGTTGTTAAGACAGAAGATTCAGATATACGGATTGGCTCTGGTCTTCCTTATCCTTCTGTATAACAGTCCGTCAGGCCTTGTAATTTATTGGATAATGAACAATCTGTTCTCTTTATGCAAGAACCTCTATTATCAGAAACTCGAAAAGTACAAGAATTATATAAAGGTGTTCTTCTCGTTTGCTCTTATAGTCTTGATCATTACCGAATATTCGCTTTTACATATTGAAAGAAAAGCAGATATCATTGTTGCTGAGGTCATTCTTGTATATGTAATTGTAAATTTGATCATTACTGCATTACAAATCAAGCAGGTTAATCCGTTGAAGTCTGCTAAACGATTGAATTCAATATTGGCTGAATGTGACAGAAAGACCATGATCGCCCGGATAATCTTGCCCGAGCTCTGTTTAGTAATGCTTCTTGGTGTCTATATTCCGACGAATGTCATTTCCTCTTCTCCGTTGGAATTTATCAACAGAAACGATGGCAGTTTCCAATCTGGTCTTCTGATTTATCCGGCGATAGTCTATTCCGGGTTGTTCTTTATTTGGACTACGGTTATGGTTCTTTCAAGAGAGGGCAAAAAACGACAGTTGATGATTTTAGGACTATGGGCTGCTCTCGGTGTAATGTTATATAACCAGTTTCTTGCTCCCGCAAAAACGGGTGAACTGTATTCGGATATGACTTTTGACGGGAAACTTAAGTTTTCCGCATCGGCTGTCGTGGTGAATCTGATAATTTGTTTCTTAGCTGCAGCCGTCTTGATAATTATTCTGCTAAAGACGCGAAAACTGTATAAACACATTGTAATTGTTATCTGTGTCACTTTATTTGCGATCTCTATGGTGAATGTTTATAGAATCGGCAGAGAACTCAGTCAAACGACACCGGTCAAAAACGAAACCCAATCGGTTGATACCCCGATTACTCTCAGCAAAACAGGTAAGAATGTAGTCGTATTTATGCTTGACCGTGCCATCGGTACATATGTCCCCTATATTTTTGATGAAAAGCCTGAGTTGAAAGAATCCTTTAAAGGTTTTGTATACTATCCGAATACTGTATCGTTTGGTTTTAAGACAAATATCTGTTCTCCTGCGCTTTTTGGCGGTTATGAATACACACCATATGAGATGAATAAGCGGAGCAATGAATTGTTAAAAGACAAGCACAATGAAGCTATTAAGATGATGCCTGTGCTGTTTATGAATGAGGGATATAAGGTTACGGTGTGCGATCCGCCATATGCGAACTATCAGGAAATACCGGATCTGTCCATTTATGACGAGTATCCTGAAATCAGCGCTTATAATCTAACCGGCAAATATACGGGTAAACTGAGTCATGCAATTGTGGGCAGTGTTGAAGACAGACAGAAACACAATTTCCTTTTCTACGGAATCTTCAGGACGGTTCCTCTCTTTGTGCGAGACGTAGTTTATGGCAACGGACGGTATTTCTCCATCGGTATCGGCTCAGGAGCAGGTTATTCATCCACTATGCTGGATACATATAGTGTTCTATGGAACTTAACGGATATAACTTCTGTGTATGAATCGGATAAAGGGAGTTTTCTGATGATGCAAAACTCAACTACTCATAATCCGACTCAGCTTAATCCGCCTGATTATGCAGTCGACGGGAGTGCTTTTTACAGCAAAATGAAATACAAGGATTTAATCCATGAAGATAGAGTAATGAAGATCGAAAACAGCATACAATGGGGACATTATTGTATTAATGTTGCATCTTATCAGGCAGTCGCGAAGTGGCTCGATTATCTAAAGGAGGAAGGAGTTTATGATAACACCAGGATCATTCTGGTTGCCGATCACGGATACTATCTGAGCCAGTTCCCAGAGCTTGTTCTTCCTTCAGGGCTTGATATCGAGTCTTTTAATCCTCTGTTGATGGTTAAGGATTTCAATTCAAATAATGAAATCTCAAGTGATAATACTTTCATGACGATCGCCGATGTACCGATGTTGGCTACAGAAGGTGTTATCAACGAACCAAAGAATCCGTTTACCGGTATTCTGATCAATGACAGTCTGAAGCATAAAGGCCCAGTTATAGTCACAGATTCGTATAACTGGCAGATCAAATATAACAATGGAACAACTTTTGACCTTAAGCAGGGCAAATGGTGGCTGGTTCACGATAATTTGTTTGACAGGAACAATTGGGCTTTGATGGACAAGGAGGATGCTGCATGAATCTTTATATCGATCCGGGCACCGGAAGCATGCTCTTTTCCATAGTGATCGGACTCGTGTCTGTCTTATGGTTTGGTTTGAGAAAACTGTATATGCACCTGAAATACAGAACAGCCGGAAAGACCGATGCAAAAAAGAAAGATATTGTAATTTACGGTGAAGACAAGAGGTACTGGACCGTATTTAAAGGAATCCTTGATGAATTTGAAAAGAGAAAAGTTAAAGTAACCTATCTTGCCGGATCGGAAGATGACCCGGTGCTTAAGCATAAATATGAATTTGTAGATACAGAGATAATCGGACTTGGCAATAAAGCATATGCTAAACTCAATTTCCTTAATGCTCACATTGTATTGGCTACAACACCCGGATTGGATGTTTTTCAATGGAAACGCAGCAAGGATGTGGATTATTATGTTCACATGACTCATTCCATTGGCGGAGGAACTGCCTATCAAATGTTTGGAACACATTTCTTTGATGCTGTTCTTATGAGTTCTGATGCGTTCATTCCTATTAACAGAGAACTTGAAGAAAAGAGAGATTCAAAGCCCAAAGAGATCCTTTCTGTTGGGTGTACTTACATGGATTATCTGTTGAAAAGAAGAGAAGAATCTTCGGTTGATGTTATTTCTGAAAAGAAGGATACGATTTCTGTTTTGGTAGCACCCACATGGGGGAAAGGCAGCATTTTGAATCGGTATGGAAGAGATTTTATCCGGAATTTGATTTCAACAGGGTTTGATATTACGATAAGACCTCATCCTCAGTCTTTTACCAGTGATGCGGAATTGATCGATGGTTTGATGAAGGAATTTCCGGAGTCAGACTTATTTCATTGGAATAGAGATGCCGATAATTTCAAGGTCATGAAACGGTCGGATCTGCTGATTTCGGATTTTTCCGGGACTATATATGATTATTCGTTAATATTTGAAAGACCGATCTTATATACCGAGTTGTCTATTGATATGTCCGAAAAGGATGAAGCGTGGCTTGATGAACCGTATTTCGGGTTGGATGCGATACCCAGACTTGGCAAGGAACTTAAAGAGGAATCTTTTGGTGAACTGAAGCAGCTGATTACGGATCTTGTGAATGATACTGATTATCACGAGTCAATTATTGCCGCCAGAAACGAGTACTGGCAGCATCGCGGAGAATCAGCTGTTCTTGTCACAGATTATCTTCTTGAAAAGCTTCGTGAACAGAAAGAGGTGACACATGATAGAGCCCGCTAATACCAAGATAGCCGTTATCGGAGGAGGAAATATCGGAACGCAGTTTGCGTGTGTTACAGCTTCCAAAGGTTTTTGTGTTAATCTTCTGAGCTCAGCTCCCGAGTTGTTCGACGGTACGCTCGAAGTTGTAGATGAATTTGAAAATGTCACATCAGGCTGTCTTAATCTGGTCAGCAGTGATATTGGGGAAGTTGTTGACGGGTGTTCGGTTGTTTTCGTTACATATCCGGCATATAAACTTAAGGATTTCGCGGATCGTTTATTACCATATGTACAATCCGGCATGTATATTTGTGTGCTTCCTGGAACAGGGGGTGCTGAATTTTCTTTCCTGGAATGTATTAAAGCCGGTGCAACGCTTATTGGACTACAGCGTGTTCCGTCGGTAGCAAGACTAGAAAAATACGGTAAAAGGGTAAGATGCGAAGGTTTAAGGCTTAAACTCAATCTGGCATCGATCCCTGCAGGGAAAACAGCTGAATTTTCAGAGTTCCTGACATTGCTTTGGGGCATTCCTTGTAATGTTCTTCCAAATTATCTTAATGTCACGTTAACCCCGAGTAATCCTATCATTCATACGACTAGGCTTCGCACGCTGTTTGCCGATTATAAATCTGATACTGTATATGAGAGAAATCCGCTGTTTTATGCAGAATGGACTGATGAGGCATCAGCATTAATGCTCGCCTGTGACAGCGAACTTCAGGAAACTATAAAGGCCATTGGCGGGATGGATCTTCACAATGTCAGTTCGCTGAAACATCACTATGATAGCGAAACGGTTGAAGCTCTGACCTGCAAGCTAAGAAGCATCAAGAGCCTGCATAATCTCTATTCACCGATGAAAAAGATAGAAGGAGGGTGGATTCCTGACTTTGAATCCAGATACTTTGCGGCAGATTTTCCTTACGGATTGGCGATTTTAGAGGAGTTTGCTGATGTTGTTGGTATCGGAGCTCCGAATATTAAAAGCACTATGGCCTGGTATCGTGAATTGACAGGGGATTATAACAGATTGGATATCCGGCAATACGGAATATGTTCTATTGAAGATATTTATGCTTTCTATAATGAAAATCCTGCTTAATTAGTTATGTAACAATGTTACACACGATTTTTGTTTTCAGTTATTTACCGTGTTCTTAATTTGTTTATTGTTTTAACAAAAAGGTAATTTGACACACTGAGTTCACAATTCTAAAATATGAATAAGTATTAAAAGAATTTTAGCCTGTGTTTTTGGAGTTACGGCAAATGGCAGGAACAAGGATAAGTAAACGGCACGCAAACCGCAGTAACGGCAGGGGTATGACACTTGTCGAGCTTATCGTTGTGCTTGTTATCCTCGCCATATTGTCTTCTTCAGGTATCGGCGCAGCTGTCGGATATGTAAAGAAATCTGCGATAGAAACCAATCAGAAAAATGCGGAGACCATTTATCAGGCTGCACAGACTGCTCTTCAGCAAATGCAAAAGGCCGGTGGCGTTTTTTCCAACGAAAATGGCAAAGTCGATATCATAAACGATTGGGTTAACGACCTGATCGCTAAAGGAGAAGCTTACGCTTTTGACGCTACAAATCTTTCAGAAGGCAATTACAAAGAACGTAATCTTACGAAGTATATGTATGATAACAATAGTTATTATGCTTCTATGTATAAGGATGAACATGAGTTTTTAAACTTTAATCCGGATGATGAACTTGCAAACGAATCAGTTCATATGAGGTATGTACTTTTATATACCAATAAAAATGCCGAAAATGCTCAAGGCAAGATCTTGAAACAATTGCTCCAGCCATATTTCAGCGATGCTACTGTCTTTCAGGGTACAATGGCTCTTGAGTTTGATGTTGAAAAGAGTGCTGATGCATATGGCGAGATCCATCTTACAGCGAAATGTCTTTCTGTTTTCTATGATTCCCGTTCCAAAAACGGTTGGCAGTCAAATGCCTGGGGAACCATATCTGACAAAACTGTTCCTAACAGAGATGCCTCATACCGGTCCGGTACGAGCCTGATCGGTTATTATGATGGCTATGCCGGAACGGCGGTCGACACAGTATATCTTCCTAAGGTTCAGGAAGGTATTGTGGTTAAGAAGTTTACCGCTGAATACGAGTCGGTCCTTCCGACCGTAGCTCCTACCGGTGATCCTGAGCCTGAACCTGAGACGACAACAACACCTGCAGCGGAGCCTACGCCTGTTACCCATACGCGTCTCACATGGGCGGCTACCCTTGATAAGGCAAACCTTGTCGGCTCGGGAAAAGACGTTTACTACAAGATCGATCTTATGAATGGTGATACCGTTGCTAAAATACTGATTCTCAATGAAGACTTCCTGCGTCAAGAGGATCCGGTAGACGGTAACAAGCATTCGATTGATTATTTTACTGCGTTAGCCAATGTTGATATCGATGATTATGATGAGGAGAATAAACCTACTTGGAATGGCTATGATGTCACTGTCAAGAAATATACCGCAGTTTACTCCAATGACGTCAAATCGACAGTAACAAAAAAGAGCATTGTGGTTATTGCGAATGTATATGTTGCCAATCCGGGCGATACCTCTTACGGTAAATTGAATAACGATGGCATAACAGGAAAGTTTGAAAAGATGCCTTTGAGGATCTCTTATGTTTCCGGTGAATTGGATTATAAATCTGATTCTGAACATCCGTCCAAGGCAGCTTATATCGAGTATTCTTTGGATCTTAGCGGTGATGATAACACGGAACTTTACACGGTACCTGTTGATACCTTTGCCAAGGCTGTCATTACTGTATATCCGAACAATTTTGATAAATCCTCAAATATGACGGGTGTTAATGATGGAACAGGAATCATTCCGTTTAAGAAGGGGAAGAGTACGGAAATCGATCTGGAAGCAGCTCACGCAACCACTCAATCTGAACCGTGACAGGTGTATTAAAGAAATATATCGGATAATGTGTTAAAATCTAAAAATGACTTGATAAGTCGTGCGGCTTAATAAGTTAAGTGTTTTGGAGGGTAATTTGGCAAATACTTCTAACATAGATAAAGAGAGCAGGGAAGGTACCATATTCTACAGGCGCCGCATCGGTGATTGGATCAGGCGCTATATCATTGAATTGGTCATTATTACGCTTGTTTTGTCATTTGCCGCGGCTACTACGGTTATTACCGTTGGAGCCAGAAAAGCCTTCCGCGAGGCCAAGGATGTCAGGACTGCCCTGATGTTCGTGGGCACCCAGTATTACGGAACGGAATCCTGCATCTATGATCCTTCCAAACCGACAGGACTTATTGATGGAGCGGCTAAGGACATTGCAGAGTTATCAACCCGCAAAGGAGACGTCTACCTCTATGCCTGGGACGAAAAGAACAACGAACCTCTGATGTTTGAGTACAAAACAGGAGCATATACGGTAACTTACATAGCAGACAGCTACGTCGGAAAGAAGGGTGAAGACGGCAAAGTGAACCGTATGATGGGTACTTGGAACGTGATCTATTCGATCAGAGTGTTGAATTACGAATCTGAATAAAAAACTTAAGGAAGGAATAAACGCATGCCGGAATATAAATATCGGGCTCAGGACCAAAATGGCAAGATCGTCAAGGGACGTTCCGAAGCACCGGACGAATCCGCGCTCCATAAGAGGTTTCACGATGAGGGCCTGACACTTTTGGATGCAACTCCTGTCGTTAAACGTGTTGCGTTAAGGCCTTTGAAGAAAGCTCAGCTCGCAGATTTCGCCAGACAGCTCGGAACTCTTACAAAAGCGGGTGTCACGCTCGTAAAATCGATCGAGATCATAGCGCACGATGAATCGATAGACAGTTATCAGCGTGATCTGTTCCTCAAGCTCCGTGACAGGATCGTTCAGGGCGTAGCCCTTTCAAGCGTTATGGATGAGTTGGAGCCTGCTTTCCCACCGCTCTTCATCTTCATGATCAGGGCAGCCGAGACGACCGGTAATCTCGATGATACTGCACTTAGACTTGCAGAACACTATACGGACGAAAATGAGCTGGAGCAGCAGGTAAAGAGCTCTCTTACGTATCCGAAGATCTTGAGCGGTCTTATCGTTATCGTTGTCGCGATATTGTTCGGTTATGTATTGCCGCAGTTTGAAGATATTTTTGCTGAATTGCCCAAACTGCCGCTTCCTACAGTAATCCTGATGGCAATATCCGATTTTGTTGCGACAAAATGGTATATCATCCTGATCGCCGGTGCTTTAATCGTTATCTTTGGAAAGATAATCCTTAGACTTCCCGCTGTCCATTATCAGATCGACAAGTTTAAGACAAAGGGCAAATGGGGGAAACTTACCAAGGTCATCTATTCTGCAAGATTTGCAAGAACGCTTAGTTCACTTTATGCCGCCGGTATAGCGATATACAGTTGTATCGATATTGCGAAGAGCACGATCGGCAATGCTTACATCGAAGCACAGTTTGATGAAGTCCTCAAAAAGATCGCGGGAGGAAGCTCGATATCCGATTCGCTCAAGAATATTGACGGATTTGTAGTCAAGCTCCCTGCGTCTATCAAGATCGGTGAGGAGACGGGCCAGCTCTCAACGATGCTCGAATCAGTGGCAAACGATCTGGATTTCTATTCCAGACAAGCCATCAAGAAACTGACCGCATACATTGAGCCGGTAATGATCGTCATCATGGCGGTAATCGTCGGTTTTGTCATCATAGCGGTAATCCAGCCTATCTATAATTCTTATTCGACTATAGGTGCAGGTGTTTAAGAAAGGTAAAGAAAGCATATGTCTGTAACTGTTTTTCTGTCTAACACGAACATTCAGATCGTAGTGGGTTCAGGAACATCCGCCGGTGCCAATGTCAAGCGGCTCGTTTCCGTCGGTATTCCGAACGGTGCAGTGCTCAACGGCGTTGTCATGGATGAGAATGCTCTTGTTGCGGCGATCAAGGAATGCTGGAAGGTCAACAAGCTCCCGAAAGGTGATGTCACTTTGATCTTAAACAGCCCTCAGCTCCGTGCCAACTTCGTCGACATGCCGCTGATGCAGGACAAGAAGACCACCGAGTTTGTTCAGCGTGAGACAAAAGATGCCAGACTTTCTAAGCCGGTTTCTTCCTGGTATCTTGTTGAGAAGGATCCCAAGCAGAAGACACAAAAAGTGGTCGCTGAGACGGCGGATGCACAGTTTATTGATACATATGTAAGTATATTTAATAAATCGGGCATCAGACTGATCGACATTCACGACGGTGTTACCCGTGCGATCAACCTCTTAAAAGGCTCTACCAGGAACAGGACTCTTGTTTACATGATCCTGGACGGTACTTCGCTCGTTACCATCTTCTTCGCAAAGGGCCAGTATTACTACCATTCTACGAAGAGAGTATTTAATCAGCCCGGTACTTCTGAATTCGCAAAAGAGATCTTTGCTTCGATCTCCGAGATCCGTCAGTTTGCTTTTACCCAGAAGGTTGAAGATGCAATCGAAGAGATCCAGTTTGCCGGATTGGGCGAACAGCAGGTCTCAAGGCTTGCAGAGGATATGAGTGATATCGACAGCAATATCAAGTTGTCTGCCGTTACCTGCCCAAGTTACGTTAAATCTAAGAACAACTCCAAGCAGTTCCCTTATTTCGTATATCCTATCGCGGGACTGACGAGGATCAGCGCTTCAAGGCTCGATATCATGACGGCCAACAGAAAGAGCGCTGATAAGTTTATAAGGAAGCAGAATCTCCTGAAGGTCGTCCTTCCTGCAGGCGGCTTCCTGTTCTTGTTGATCATGATCTATGCGGC
>Ga0265301_10005764_pt1 | contig 12068 bp, 6 predicted proteins | sample AusTroGonzalo_MG_2_FD_193488 | JGI IMG/M metagenome (GOLD analysis project Ga0265301, IMG submission 193488) | Bovine rumen microbial communities from tropical cattle in Woodstock, Queensland, Australia - Gonzalo_04 | ecosystem: Host-associated > Mammals > Digestive system > Stomach > Rumen ...
CAGGGTGTGGATATCCCCCGTATCTTCTGTGGCTTGAACGATACACGTAATATCATCCCCAGTATCAAATGGGCCAAGGAGGCCGGTATGACACCACAGGCCACACTTTGTATCACTACATCGCCCGTTCATACGGTGGAGTACTACTCCAAGATTGCCGATGAGGTGATTGCCGCAGGTGCAGAGGAAATCTGTCTGAAGGATATGGCTGGTATCGGACAGCCGGCCATGCTGGGTGCGCTGACGAAGGCCATCAAGACTAAGCACCCCGATATCATCATCCAGTATCACGGCCATTCTGGTCCGGGCCTCTCGATGGCTTCCATCCTCGAGGTTTGTAATAATGGTGCTGATATCATCGATACCGCCATTGAACCGCTCTCTTGGGGTAAGGTGCATCCCGATATCATCTCCGTACAGTCGATGCTGAAGAACGAAGGCTTCGAGGTGGCAGATATCAATATGAATGCCTATATGCAGGCGCGTACCCTTACCCAGGAGTTTATCGACGACTGGTTGGGCTACTTCATCAATCCTGCCAATAAGCACATGTCATCCCTGCTCTTAGGCAGTGGTCTGCCTGGCGGTATGATGGGTTCGATGATGGCCGACTTAGGTCCTATCCAGACCATGATCAACAAACTGCGCGAGAAGAAGGGTGAGTCGATACTCACGATGGATGATATGCTCGTGAAACTGTTCAACGAGGTAGAGTATGTTTGGCCGAAGGTGGGTTATCCCCCACTGGTGACGCCGTTCTCTCAGTACACCAAGAACATTGCGCTAATGAATCTGCTTACGATGGAGCAGGGCAAGGGCCGTTATGTCATGATGGACGATGCCATCTGGGGTATGATCCTCGGCAAGAGCGGCAAGGTGCCTGGCGAGATTGCGCCTGAACTCGTCGAACTGGCCAAGACGCAGAAGCGTGAGTTTACGGATGCTGATCCGCACACCCTCATCCCCAATGCATTGGAAGGCTTCAAGAAGGAAATGGATGAGAATGGCTGGGATTACGGACAGGATAACGAGGAATTGTTTGAGTTGGCAATGCATCCTGAACAGTACCGCCCGTTCCGTAGCGGTCAGGCCAAGAAACAGTTGCTGGCCGACATCCAGAAAGCGAAGGACGCCAAGTTGGGTGGTGGTCAGAAGATCTCTCAGGAGGAGATTGATGCCCTCAAACATGCGAAGGCCGATGCCGTGAAGGTTCCTCTGGCAGGACAACTGCTCTGGGGCTTTGGTGGCGAAGGCGTGAAGGCTCCTTGCGTAGAACCGTTCATCGGACAGAAGTACAAGGAAGGCGACACCTTCTGCTATCTGCAGACGAAGTGGGGTGAGATCATTGAGATCCCTGCTGCCCTTGGCGGAAAACTGGTGGATATCAGTGTCAAACCCGGACAGAATGTCCGTCAGGACGATACCATTGCATGGATTGAAAGAGAAGCGTAATGGACTATCAGTCGATTATCGATAAATACTATCCGTCGGAGAATGAACTCCGACGGATATTGCTAATACACAGCCGTCAGGTGGCTGACCGTTGTGTGAAGATAGCGAAGAACCATCCGGAGTTGAAGTTGGATGTAGAGTTCTTGGAGGAGGCTGCGATGCTTCACGACATCGGCATTTTCCGTTGTCATGCCCCCAGCATCCAGTGCTTCGGCAGCGAGCCGTATATCTGTCATGGTGCCATCGGTGGAAAGATCTTGCGTGAGGAAGGTTGGACACGCCATGCCTTGGTCTGCGAGCGGCATACGGGTACAGGCCTGAGCCGTGAACAGATAGAGAGCCAGCAGTTGCCTTTGCCTCTTGATGGCATCTATGAGCCGGAGGCGCTCGAAGAACAGGTGGTATGCTATGCCGACAAATTCTATTCGAAGACCCATCTGGAGCATGAACGCACCGTCATAGAGGCTGCACAGAGTCTGGAGAAGTTTGGCGAGAAGGGCGTTAAAAAGTTCCTCCTTTGGGTTAATATGTTTGAATAATCGCGTTTTTTCTAAATTTTTTCGTACCTTTGCACGCGTGAAACAGAAAACGGTCGTCATATCGATCCTTTGCGCGTTCATGCTGATGATGGCTTGTACACCGTCTTCGCTTCGTGTAGGCAAGGCTCCTGAGGAAGTGAAGACAGAGGATGTTATATTAGTTCCGGAATTGTCTGTACCTGAATTATCTGTTCCGGAATTGTCCGTTCCTGAGTTGTCCGAGCCAGAACAGGCTGTTGTTGACTCTGTTTCACTTCCCACACTGATTGATAGCATTGCAAGTCATCAGGAGGTTGACAGCCTGATAGCCGAAGTGAAAGACTCAATTGAGGCTTTTGCGGATATTGCCCCTGTTGATACCTTGATTCCTGCGGATCAGGAGGCTGCCATCAAGACCAAGCGTGACACCACGACGATGGACTCCTTGGAATTGGCCATCTATAAATATAATAAGGTGGTTGATGACTCCTTGGCCCGTGATAGTATCAACAAGCGTCGTAAAAATGGTATTGACTCGCCTGTGGAATATGCTGCCAGCGACTCTCTTGTCTATGAGGCCGGCATCTCACGTGCTTTCCTGTATGGTAGTTCAACCGTGAAATACCAGAACATGGATCTTGCCAGTGAGAATATCAGCATGAGTCTCGACAGCAACCTGGTCCATGCCACAGGAAAGATGGATACAACGACCCATCAGATGGTGGGAACGCCTGTGTTCAAGATGGGTAGCGACCAGTATGAGCAGACAGAGATGATGTTCAACTTCAAAACCAAGAAGGGCTTCATCACCGATGTCTATACGCAACAGGAAGACGGCTACCTGACCAGTGAACATTCGAAGCGTGGTGCCGATGGTGAGATGTTCCTCGAACATGGTCGTTATACCACCTGCGATGATCCTCATCCGGATTTCTATATCGCGATGTCACGTGCGAAGGTGAGACCAGGTAAGGACGTGGTGTTTGGACCAGCCTATCTGGTGGTGGCCGATGTGCCATTGCCTTTAGCCCTCCCTTATGGATTCTTCCCATTCACAAAGAGTTATAGCAGTGGACTGATTATGCCAACCTATGGCGACGAGATGGATCGTGGTTTCTATCTGCGTGATGGTGGTTACTATTTCGCCATCTCTGACAGGATGGACCTCAAACTGTTGGGTGAGATCTATACCAAGGGTTCGTGGGGCCTCTCGGCTACCTCCAACTATATCAAGCGCTACCGTTACCGTGGCTCTTTCCTGTTCAGTTATCAGAGTTCGGTATCGGGTGAGAAGAATATGCCCGACTACATGAAGACCAGTAGTTTCAAATTGCAGTGGAGTCATTCGCAGGATGCGAAGGCCAACCCCTTCAGATCGTTCCGTGCCAGTGTGAACTACGCTTCTACGAGTTATGAGCGCAACAACCTCACTTCGATGTATAATCCTCAGGCCCTGACACAGTCGCAGCGCACCTCGTCCGTCACATTGGATACTAAGTTCTCGAGTCTTGGCATGTCTATCAGTACCACCGTCAAGGCCGATCAGAACATGCGCGACTCTACAGTGACGTTGGGCTTGCCCGAAATGAGCATCAGTGTCTCCAACTTCTATCCCTTTAAACGGAAGAAGGTGGTGGGTGATGAGCGCTGGTATGAGAAGATCTCCATGCGTTATACGGGTACGCTGACCAATACCGTCACCGCCAAGGAAGATCAACTGATGCATACCAACCTAGCCAAAGACTGGCGTAACGGTATGACACACTCCATTCCTATTCAGGCCAGTTTCACGGCATTTAATTACATCAGCATCTCACCCTCCATCAACTTCAATGGCTATACCGTATTCAATAAGCGGGAGAAGTCATGGGATCAGGAGAAGCAGACTGAGGTCACTGATACGGTGACAGGATTCTTCAATTATTATACCTACAACGTGAGTCTGTCTGCCCAGACCAAACTCTACGGTTTCTACGTGCCCAGCCGTAAGATCTTTGGCGATAAGATTCAGGCCATCCGTCACGTGCTCTCGCCACAGGTGTCGTTCACCTATACGCCTGATTTCAGTGCGGGCATGTATGGCTTCTATAAGCGGTATAAGAAGATTGATGCCGAAGGCAATGAGTCTGAGGTGGAGTATTCGCCTTATGCTGGTGGCATGTACTCGGCTCCCACCAATCGTATGTCGGGTAATGTCAGTTTCCAGTTAGGTAATAACCTGGAGATGAAGATCAAGGATAAGAACGACAATGATACGGTGATCTCGCTCATCGACGACCTGACAGCCCGTATGTCCTATGACTTTGCTGCCAAGGAGAATCAATTGAGCGACCTCGATCTTAATATCCGTATTAAACTCTCAAAGAACTACACCTTCAGCACCAATGCCCGTTTTGCCTCGTATGTCTATGAGGCCGACAGTGTGGGAGCCACTCCGAGGAAGAGTAAGCATACCACCTATTGGGAACAGGGCCGTTTCGGACGCTTCCAGGGTATCTCGCAAGGTATCAACTACACCCTCGACAATAACAAGGTTGTCAACTTCATCAAATGGCTGAAGGGTGAGAAGGTCGATAAGAAAGACGACGACAAGAAGAAAAAGGATGAGGAGGATGAAGACGAGTGGGATCCCGACTTGGATACCAACGTCGACAAGAACCTGGATATGAACAAGAATAAGAATGAAAGTAAGATGAAGGCCGAGACCGATGAGGATGGCTACATGGCGTTCAAGATGCCTTGGTCGATTACTTTCAGTTATAATGTCAATATGCACGAGAGCAGCGATGTGAATAAGTTCAACTACGAGAAGATGCGTTATCCCTACGAATTCACACAGTCGCTCAACTTCAACGGCAACATACGTCTCAGCGATGGTTGGAATATCAGCGTGAATTCAGGCTATGACTTCGAGTACAAGAAGATCTCCATGACCACTGCCTCGTTGAGTCGTGACCTCCACTGTTTCAACATGTCGTGTAGTGTGACCCTCGCACCTTATACCAGTTACAACTTCTCCTTCCGTTGTAACGCTTCTACGCTGACCGATGCCCTGAAGTACGACAAGCGTAGCAGTTACTCAAATGCTGTGCAGTGGTATTAAGTTCAGATCATCCTGCTCACCCACAACCCAGATGATGTCGCCCTCCTTGAACTTACGGTTGGGCTTGTAGGTTGACAGACTTTCCTTACCCTCCTCCAAACCTACCACCATGCAGTTGTAATGGTCGCGGATACCGCTCTCAATCAGTGTCATTCCGATAAACGGACTGTCAGCACTGATAATGAGTTGGCGCAGTTTCATCTCACGCTTTTCCAGTTCATAATCCTCGCCAATGATTTCGCGTTCGATGGCCTCGCGGAAGGCGTTGAACTGACTGTCGCTTCCAATGGCCTGAAGCACGTCGCCAGGGAAGAGGATGGAGTCGCCGTCGGGGATGTTCATGCGTCTTCCGCCACGAAGGATACTACTGATGTGGACACCATATTTCTGACCCAGGTTCAACTCCTTCAGGGTATTGCCCATCCAGGCGGAGTTAAACGGTATCTCGAAGTCGGCAATATGGATATCGCGGTCCAGCAGTTTGCCTTCATACAGGGGGCGCTTCTTGCCATGCACCTGTGCCTCGATGTCTCGCGAACGCAGGTTGAGCATGAAGAGCCGTTCCATGGTGATGCTGCGGTGCTTGATCCAGCGCGACAGGATGATACACACCAGTACCACAATACCGATGGTGATGATCAGGGCACTGGAGAACTCACTCAGGTAGTTGCAGATATAGAAGATGGCCGACAGGGCTATCAAGGCACGTACCAGGATGGTGAACAACAGTGGCAGACGGTTGCGGTTTGACTCTGCCCAGAGTGTCTTCCATTCCTCGCTGTGGTTCTTTTTCATCACCATCGCTCTCAGGAAGGGGGCTATCAGCGCCACGGTCATCAGTCCGGTGAGGCCGTTGGCATAATGGCGCAGGTCATCGCCTGGCAGCAGCCTTTGCATAAAAGGCAGCACGAAGGTCAGCATCAGGATGATGGTGGCCGTTGTCAGGATCGAGTAAACCAGTGTGTTGATGCCCATCTGTGTCAGCAGACGTTTCCATAGACTCGTCTCTTGGGTGTGCGGATGACTCATCGATAGGTGGTTCAGCGAACGGATCACCTTCGAAGGCAGGTGCTTCTCCAGATTATTGTAAACCGGTGTGGCAAACCGTATCATGTAAGGTGTGAGGAATGTGGTAATAACTGATACGGCCACCACCACCGGATAGAGGAAATCGCTGATCACACCGAGCGACAGACCCAGTGAGGCGATGATAAACGAGAACTCACCGATCTGTGCCATCGAGAATCCGCATCGCATAGCCGATTTAAGGCTCTCGCCTCCCAGCATAAAGGCAAAGGTGCCGAAGATGGCCTGACCTATGAGGATGGTCATGACCAAGGCAAAGATGGGGAAAGCATAATCGATGATAATCCCTGGGTCGACGAGCATGCCCACCGATACGAAGAAGATGGCGCCGAAGAGGTTCTTCACCGGCTCCACCAACTTGATAATGCGCTCTGCCTCGACGGTCTCTGCCAAGATGCTGCCCATGATAAAGGCACCGAAGGCAGACGAGAAACCAACCTTCGTCGAGAAGACGGCCATTGCGCAGCACAGACCCAGCGACACGATGAGCAATACCTCACCATTGATGAGTTTGCGCACCGATCTGAGGAACATCGGGATGATGGAAATGCCCACCACCAGCCAAAGAACCAAGAAGAACACGATGCGCCAGATGCTGTTCAACATCTCACCGCCACCTAACTCATTGCCGCTGGCAATCGCACTCAGCAGCACCATCATCACAATGGCCAAGATATCTTCCAGTATCAGTACTGACATCACGAGGCCCGCAAACTGCTGTTGTCGCAGTCCAAGGTCATCGAACGCCTTATAGATGATTGTGGTCGACGACATGGCCAGCATACCGCCAAGGAAGATGCAGTCCATCTTGCTCCAGCCGAACAACTGTCCGATGATGACGCCTAATAGCGACATGCAGAAGATGATGGTACAGGTTGAGATGATTGGCGAGGCACCCATCTTCAGGATCTTCTTGAACGAGAAGTCCAGTCCCAGTGAAAACAGTAAGAACATCACACCGAGGTCTGACCAGAGGTGGATGTTCTCAGAATCTACGACCGAGGCCGTATATGGCATGTGGGTACTCACCAGAAATCCGGCAACGACATATCCTAAGACAAGAGGCTGCTTTAGTTTCTTGAAGATCAGTGTTACAACCCCTGCTACAACCAGGATCAATGCCAGGTCGGTTACCAGTGCGGGGATATCACTCATTATAGTCTGCTGTCAGTTCGCAAATTCTTACGATTACATTCTGGGCTTTCTCCATCGACTGTATGCTCACAAACTCATACGGGCCGTGGAAATTCACGCCGCCTGCGAAGATGTTAGGGCAGGGGAGTCCCTTGAAAGAGAGTTGGGCACCATCGGTACCACCGCGTATGGGCTTCACCTTGGGGGCGACGCCACAATCCTGCATGGCATGGAGCACCAGGTCGATGACATGCATCTGCGGATCGATCTTCTCTTTCATATTATAATATTGGTCTTTGATCTCACAGGTCACCGTACCCTCACCGTATTTCTCGTTCATCTGGTCCACACAGCGCTGCATGAGATGCTTACGGTCTTCAAACGTCTCACGGTCGTGGTCGCGGATGATATAACTCATCTTGGCCTGTTCCACATGACTCTCGATACCCAGCAGATGATAAAAGCCCTGATAGCCCTCCGTTGTCTCAGGCTTCTCCTCCTGAGGCAGCATCATAGCCAGTTCTGCGGCCAAGCCGCTGGCGTTGATCATTTTTCCTTTGGCATAGCCCGGGTGTACGCTGATGCCTTTGATGGTGATTTTGGCACTGGCGGCATTGAAATTCTCGAACTCCAGTTCGCCCACATCACCGCCATCCATCGTATAGGCCCATTCACAATTGAACTTCTCCACGTCGAAGTGGTGGGCGCCCATACCAATTTCCTCGTCGGGGTTGAAGGCGATGCGGATGTCACCGTGCTTGATCTCCTTATGGTCGCGCAGATAGCACATGGCCTGCACAATCTCTGCGATGCCGGCCTTGTCATCGGCACCTAATAGCGTGTGACCATCGGTCACAATCAGGTCTTCACCGATATGGTGCAGCAACTCAGGAAATTTTCTCGGACTGCTGACGATGCCTTCCGACAGCAGGATCTCACCACCGTTGTAGTTGTGCACAATTTGGGCTTTGATATCAGCACCCGAACAGTCAGGGCTGGTATCATAGTGCGATATAAAACCGATGGTGGGAACTTTCTCCTTGATGTTCGACTTCAGCGTTGCGTAGATATACCCCTTTTCGTCGAGTTCCACATCGCTGAGGCCTTCGTTCTCAAGTTCTTTCTTTAGGTATTCTGCGAAAAGCAGTTGTTTTGGCGTACTAGGCACGCAGTCGGCGTCTTCAGCCGACTGCGTGTCAAATTTAGTATAGTTTAAAAAACGTTCTGTCAGATTCATTACTCGTAATATTCAATTGTGCGGGTCTGCTCCATTTCCTGACCCATCATCGAACTCTTGCGGCTGATCCAGTTGCCCTTTGCATCGTACTTATAGTCGGTGTATGGGGTTTCCATCTCCTGACCGCCCATGTCCATTGACTGAGAGGCAACAGCACCCTTATCGTTGTATTTGTATTTGATGACCATGTCGTTACCCATCATGTTCATGGTCTGGCTGGCAATGCGGCCATTCTCCCACTTGTACTTCACTTCTACAGACTGACCCTGCATCATCGATCTCTTAGCCGACAGCAGATAGCCGTTCTCGTCGTACTTGCAATCTGTCATGCCTTCGCTCTGCATCTTGCCTTCCTTGGTGAAGTTGATAACCTGCTCACGACCCATCATGCTCGACTTAATGCACTTCACGGCACCAGTAGCCTCGTTGGCTTCTACGTCATGGAACTTGGTCTGTGCTTGCATGGCAAACGGCATTGCCATCAAGGCGATCATCATAAAAAACTTTTTCATTTTACTTTTTGTTTAAATTGTTAATAATTAAAAGTTGATAAAATTAGTCAGATTAAATCTGCTGCATCTTTGACGAGACGACTTTAAAAAAGTTTAATCCCGTCGCAAAACTAAGTTGATGCTGCAAAATTACAACTTTTTTTCAGATATAAACAAAATTATAGAAGTTTTTTAAGGGGCGGCATCAAATTTTTCACTTTTCACTTTTCACTTTTGCCATTTTTTACTATCTTTGCAGTCCTATAAACCCATTTATGATAGATAGAACTACTATAGATAAAATCATGGACGCCACGAACATTGTCGATGTGGTTGGCGAGTTTGTCACGCTCCGTAAGGCGGGGGTGAACTACAAGGGCCTGTGCCCCTTCCATGATGATACGACGCCTTCGTTCATGGTGTCGCCATCGAAGCAGATCTGTAAGTGTTTTGCCTGTGGCGAGGGTGGTACGGCCATCAATTTCCTCATGAAGCACGAGCAGATCACCTATCCTGAGGCCCTGCGATGGCTGGCCAAGAAATACAATATTGATATTCAGGAAAAGGAACTCACCGACGAGGAGAAGCAACAGCAGAGCGACCGCGAGTCGATGTTCATCGTCAACGAATGGGCGAAGACCTATTTCCAGGACATCCTGAAAAACGACCCCGACGGCCTTGCCATCGGTAAGCAGTATTTCCGTAGCCGAGGCATCCGCGATGATATTGTCGAGAAATTCAATCTGGGCTATGCCTTACCCAAACGCGATGCGCTGGCCCAAGCCGCCTTGAAAGCCGGCTATCAGGCAGAGTTTCTTGAAAAGACGGGTCTCTGCATCCGCAACGAGAAGGGCATCTACGACCGCTATGCGGGGCGTGTCATCTTCCCCTGGCTGAACGTGAGCGGCAAGGTGGTGGCCTTTGGCGGACGACTGCTGGATGCACGTACCAAGGGCGTGCAGCAGAAATATGTCAACTCACCCGACTCGGAAATCTACCATAAGGATCATGAACTCTACGGCCTCTTCCAGGCAAAGAAAGCCATTGCCAAGGAAGACCGCGTGTATATGGTTGAGGGCTATACCGATGTGATAGCCATGCACCAGTGTGGCATCGAGAATGTGGTGGCCAACAGTGGTACCGCCCTCTCGGTCTATCAGATCAAACTGCTCAGACGCTTCACGCAGAACATCACCTTATTATATGATGGCGATGAGGCGGGCATCCATGCGGCCATGCGAGGTACCGACATGCTGTTGGCCGAGGGCATGAATATCAAGGTGCTGCTGTTGCCTGACGGCGACGATCCCGACTCCTTTGCCAAGAAGCATTCGGCACAGGAACTGAAGGATTATATCGAGCAGAATCAGACCGACTTCATCACGTTTAAGACCCGTCTGACGGTGGAGAATGTCACCGACCCCGTGAAGCGCTCAGAGGCCATCGGCGGTATTGTGAAGAGCATCTCGGTCATCCCCGATCAGATTCTGCGCTCCACCTATCTCAGCGAACTCTCGCAGCGGATGGATATCAAGGAGCAGACCCTGCTCAACTCGATGAACGGTATGATCCGCAAAGACATCGAGGAGAAGGAGAAAGAACGCGAACGCGAGGCCAGTCGAGCCGAAGAGCAACCCAGTGCCAACACCTTTGCCCTGAACGCGGTGACGCCCGATACCGAGGTGGAACAGTTGATTGTCCAGACCATCATCCGCAATGGCGAGAAGGTGATCTTCGAGAATGTGGAGACCGAGGATGGCGGACAGATGAACCTGACGGTGGCGCAGTATGTGAACTATGATCTGGGCTCCGACAACATCCGTTTCCACAACGACCTCTACAACCAGATTCTCGATGAGGCGGTGGCGCATAGTGGTGAACCCGATTTCAAGGCCGAGCCCTATTTCATGCACCATCCCGATGTGAACATCAGCAGTCTGGCCACTCATCTGGCCATCGACACCCATCAGTTGGGCAAGAGTTTCCAGTTGAAGGAGCGTGAGGGCAGCCTCCGACAGTATGTCTTGCATCTGGTGGCCGACCTGCGCATGAACATTGTCGAGAAACGCCTGAAGGATCTCAAGGCCGAGATGCGACAGGTGGGCAGCGACATGGCACGTATCAAAACCCTGATGGAGGAGTTCAAGGAAACACAGGACTTACGTAATGCTCTGGCCCAGCAACTTGGAAACGACTTAGTGGGATGATCAGTTGGAACGTCATATTATTCAGTGTCTATCAGGTGATTGTCATCCTGGCCATCATCCACGTGGTGATGGACAACCGCCAGCCGGCAAAGACAATGGCCTGGGCATTGGTGATATGGTTCGTGCCAGTGGTAGGACTGGTGTTCTACCTCTTCTTCGGCTTGAACACCCGCAAGGAACGGTTCATCAGTCAGCGCAGCCTCGATCAACTCTCCAAACGCTCCATGCTCGAGTTTGTCGAACAGAAGGATTTGCAGTTGCCTGCTGAGCACCGCCAACTCATCGACCTCTTCGTCAACGAGAACTTCTCGCTGCCTTTCAAGGGCAATCTGGTTCAGGTCTATGGCGACGGCTATACCTTCTTTCCTGCCTTACTCGCAGAGATAGCCAAGGCCGAGAGCCATATCCATATCAATATGTATATCTTTGCCGACGACCCGTTGGGCATGCTGCTCTCCGATGCGCTCATCGACAAGGCCCATCAGGGCGTGGAGGTGAAACTCATCTACGATGATGTGGGCTGTTGGAATGTCAGTCACGACTTTTTTGACCGCATGCGTGACGAAGGGGTCGAGGTGGTGCCCTTCCTGCCTGTGCGGTTCCCCTCGTTTACGAGCAAGGTGAACTATCGCAACCACCGCAAACTGATCATCATCGACGGTCGGGTGGGCTTCATCGGCGGCATGAACGTCGCCATGCGTTATGTGAAGGGCACGGGCTCGCAACCTTGGCGCGACACGATGCTGAGGATTGAGGGCTCGGGCGTGTATGGCATCCAGCGCGCTTTTCTCATCGACTGGTATTTCTGCGACCGCACGCTCATCTCCGACCGTAAATACT
>Ga0265301_10005766_pt1 | contig 12065 bp, 10 predicted proteins | sample AusTroGonzalo_MG_2_FD_193488 | JGI IMG/M metagenome (GOLD analysis project Ga0265301, IMG submission 193488) | Bovine rumen microbial communities from tropical cattle in Woodstock, Queensland, Australia - Gonzalo_04 | ecosystem: Host-associated > Mammals > Digestive system > Stomach > Rumen ...
CATTCGTGGCTGTTGGCCTGGCTGAGGACGACCCCTCGCAACCCCTGCGCGAGCACGCGGTGGAGTGGGGAACCTTGTTTCTCTCTGGCGTGATACTGCTGTTGAACAGCGCCATCTGCTACGTTCTGCATCGCTATTTCACCCGCATGAAGAACCACAACGAGGAAGAACACGCGCCTGTGGCCACTACGGCTCGTTCGCTGGGTGAGGTGTCGCTGTGGAGTATCGAATGGGTGCAGCTGCTGCGCAGCAAACGCCTGCGCGTCAGCTTCATCGCGATGGCTGTTATCTTTGTTCTCAATGTCTATACACAGCAAATGACCGCTGATGCGGTTCAGCAGGATATTGGTTTGAAAGTCAACCCCATGCTCCTTTTCGCCGTGGGCTTCCCCAGTCTCATCCTGGCGCAATGGGTCCTGGGCATCGAGGCTAACTTCTTCTCGGGCATTTGGACGAAGCCTTGGCCCGTGGAGGGTATCCTGCGCCGCAAGTACTACTTCTTCTGCGCCCTCTGCGGTCTGATGGTGTTGCTACTGATACCTGCCGTCCTATGGATGGGGCTCTCACCACTGGCATTGCTCTCTGCGCTCCTGTTCTCTTGCGGCCTCTTCGTGCTGCCTTTCATGGCATCCTGTCTCTTTAGCAGCCGCATGGACCTCTTCGCCTCGGCCTTTTTCAACTACCAAGGGGGCAACAAGCAGTTGAACATCTTCTCTTTCGTTATGTTCATCCCAATGGCTATCTACTTTGGTACCTATTTCCTGCTGCCAGCCCTCTGGGCTCATGCCCTCGTGGCTGCCCTTGGTCTTCTCGGTTTTTCCTTCCACACCCTGTATATCCGCTGGATCTCGAAGCTCTGGCACAAACGCAGGTATGAAAGAATGGAGCAGTGGCTCTCGGAATAATGATGAAGAGTGAAAAGTGAAGAGTGAAAAGTGAAGAGTGAAAAGTGAAGAATGAAAAATGAAAAGTGAAAAGTGAAAAATTAAACGTTAAATGGAACTGAATATCAAAAACCTCAAGAAAGTCTATGGCGAGAAAGTTGCACTGGACATCAATGAACTGAATATACAAGCTGGCGAGCTCGTGGGACTTGTGGGCAACAATGGTGCCGGCAAGACCACCCTCCTGCGCCTCATCCTCGACCTGATCAAGGCCAACGATGGATGCGTACTGTCTGCCGACAAGGACGTATCGAAGTCCGACGACTGGAAGCTCTACACAGGTTCCTTCATCGACGGACATTTCCTTATTGATTTCTATACGCCAGAGGAGTATTTCACCTTCATCGCACACCTCTATGGAATCAGCGACGAGACGCTTCAGCAGCGCCTTGAGACCTTCCGCCCTCTCATGCACGACGAGATTCTCGGTACCAAGAAATATCTGCGTGATTTCTCCGAAGGAAACCGCCAGAAGATCGGTATCATTGGTGCCATGATGATACGTCCCAAGGTGCTGCTCCTCGATGAGCCCTTCAACTACCTTGACCCCTCCTCGCAGATTGTCGTAGCACGCATGATCGCCGACCTTAACCACGAGTTGGGTACCACCACGCTCATCTCCAGCCACAACCTCAGTTTTGTCTCCGACATCTCCTCTCGCATTCTCCTTCTCGAGAAAGGAAAGCTTATTAAGGATTTGCCTAATAATGAAGGCTCTGCAATCAATGAGCTGAATGAATACTTTAACAGTGAAGTATGAACAAGCTCTTCCTTCTTCTCATCCTTTTAATACCTGTTTCCGCACAGGTCTACGTCACATGGCGGCTGTGGCAGCTGTTACCTGTGCCAGTCTGGGGGAAGGTGATGATGAGTGTGGCGCTGGCCGTGGCTTTCGCCCTCTTCATCCTCTCTGTGCTGCCGCCATTGGACCGCTTCCCGTTGGCGCTGTCATCGCTCATCTACCATATCGGCACATCGTGGCTGATGATTATGTTCTACCTCTTCCTGCTCTTCCTCGTCCTCGACCTGCTGCGCCTTAGCCATCTTCTGCCCGCTGTCTTCCTGCGCAATAGCTGGACAGGAACTTCAGTGGTGCTTACCACCATCGTCGTGGTCTTTACCTATGGCTATCTCCACTATCTTCATAAAGAACGCGTAGAGCTGCCTTTACAGACCTCGAAGCCCCTGTCCAAGCCCCTCCGCATTGTGATGACCTCTGACTGGCACCTCGGCTATCACAACCGCCGTTCAGAGTTGGCCCGCTGGATAGATCTCATCAATGCCGAGCAGCCTGATCTCGTGCTCATTGCCGGCGATGTCATCGACCGTAGCCTGCGACCCCTCGCTGAAGAGGGGATGGCAGAGGAGTTCCATCGCCTCACAGCACCTGTTTATGCCTGTCTGGGTAATCATGAGTATTTCAGCGGAGAACCTGGTGCCTTGGCCTTCTATCAGGCCGCAGGCATCCATCTGCTCAAGGACTCAACGGCCACAGTTGGCGACCTTGTCATCATCGGTCGCGACGACCGTACCCGTCACCATCGTAAGCCCCTGGAAACACTGTTGCGGGATGTATCCCGTGATAAATACCTCATCCTGCTCGACCACCAGCCCTATCACCTCGAGGAAGCCGAGGCAGCCGGCATCGATTTCCAGCTCGCAGGGCACACCCACCATGGCCAGCTTTGGCCTGTCTCATGGATTACCGACTACCTCTATGAGTGTGCTTTTGGTCCTCACCAGCGCGGTGCTACCCGCTACTACGTTTCCAGCGGTCTCGGCATTTGGGGAGGCAAGTTCCGCATCGGTACTCAATCTGAATATATCGTTGCTGACATCACATGCTTGTGAATGTTTGTATCCGAATGAAAAAATAGCAATCTCCACTGTGGAATAACTTAATAAAAGATGCATGACTATCCTGATAGGATGACAACAGAGGAAGCGAGAACGTTTCAGGCAGAGGTGCTTACTATTGTCAGTCAGATTCCTCGTGGCAGAGTGACGACTTACGGGCATATAGCAGCCTTGGCGGGTTGGCCGAGTCATTCGAGGATGGTGGGACGGATACTCAGATATACCCCAGGGGCAGAGAAGTTGCCTTGTCATCGGGTGGTGAATACAGAGGGACGCACAGCTCCTGGATGGAACCAGCATCGTCCGCTCTTAGAGGCAGAGGGGGTTACCTTTAAGAGTAACGGGCACGTGAATATGCAACGTCATCTGTGGGAACCGGATGACAAATGATGGATAATGGTAGAAGTTAGAGGCTTAAATGATTTAATATAGTGAATAATAAGACAAAGGCACAGGAAATAATAAGCTATATGGAGTCGCTGCAGAATGAGAAGCAGCGACGTGTGCTGATGGGGTTCTTTAAGACAGGGCCAGGCGAGTATGGCGAGGGCGATGAGTTTTTGGGCTTGAAGGTGCCTCAGACGAGAGAGGTAGTAAAGGCGGCAGGGGTTGATTTCCCACTGGATGAAATACCAGAACTGTTGATGAATCGTTGGCATGAGGTGAGACTCTGTGGTCTCCTGATTCTTGTGGCGAAATTTGAGAAGCTGGCAACCATACGGTTGGAGAATGATGCTGAGGCAATCAAACGACGTGATGAAATCGTATCGATGTATCTCCAATACGCTGAACAGGTGAATAACTGGGACCTCGTGGACCTCTCTGTGCATAAAATTTTGGGGCATTGGTTGCTTCTTCCTTCGAATCTTGGCGATAAGATAAAGGTATTAGATGAGCTTGCTGGTAGTCCATGTCTGTGGAAGCAGCGCATGAGTATCGTTTGCTCGTGGAAGACTTCGCAGCAGGGTGATTCTTCATGGTGTCTTCGCTATGCAGAAATCCATCTGCATCATCCGCATGACTTGATGCATAAGGCTGTGGGTTGGATGCTACGCGAGATGGGGAAGAGGTGTTCCATGGAACTGCTCCGCGACTTCCTGCGTCAGCATGCCCACGAAATGCCCCGTACGATGCTCCGTTATGCCATTGAGAAAATGCCAGAATGTGAACGCAGGGAGTGGATGAACGATAAAAAAGTATAAGATTTATTCTATCATGTGAGAGAAATGTTGTAACTTTGCGCAAAATTTAAGAAAATCAAAAAAATATGGCAAAGAAAGCATTGATTACAGGTATTACCGGACAGGACGGCAGCTTCCTGGCCGAGTTCCTGATAGAGAAAGGTTATGAGGTGCATGGCGTGCTGCGCCGCAGTTCCTCGTTCAACACTGGTCGTATCGAGCATCTGTACCTGGACGAGTGGGTGCGTGACATGAAGAAGAAGCGCCTGGTGAACCTACATTGGGGTGACATGACGGACAGCAGTTCGCTGATCCGCATCATCTCAGAAGTTCGTCCTGATGAGATCTATAATCTGGCAGCACAGAGCCATGTGAAGGTCTCGTTCGATGTGCCGGAGTTTACGGCTGACACGGATGCCAATGGTGTGCTCCGACTCCTTGAGGCGGTACGCATTACAGGCCTCACGAACACTTGTCGCATCTATCAGGCCTCGACGTCAGAACTGTATGGTATGGTGCAGGAGGTGCCGCAGAGCGAGACGACGCCGTTCTATCCTCGTAGTCCCTATGGTGTGGCCAAACTCTATGGTTTCTGGATGATGAAGAACTACCGCGAGAGTTACAATATGTTCTGCTGCAACGGCATCCTTTTCAACCACGAGAGCGAACGACGCGGTGAAACATTCGTGACGCGTAAGATTACACTGGCAGCCGCACGTATAGCCCAAGGGTTCCAAGACAAACTCTATTTAGGTAATCTGAATGCGCTGCGTGACTGGGGCTATGCCCGTGACTACGTGGAATGTATGTGGCTTATCCTGCAGCAGGAGAAACCGGATGATTTCGTGATTGCTACAGGACAGTATCATACTGTTCGTGAGTTCTGCACGCTGGCGTTCAAGGAGGTGGGTATCGAGCTACGCTGGGATGGTGAGGGCGTAAATGAAAAAGGTATCGATATCAAGACAGGCAAGGTGCTTGTAGAGGTGGATCCCAAGTATTTCCGTCCCGCTGAGGTGGATCAGTTATTGGGCGACCCCAGCAAGGCCAAAAAGTTGTTGGGTTGGAATCCGAGCAAGACCAGCTTCGAGGATTTGGTTAAGATCATGGTCAAACACGATATGAAGAAGGTCAAGAAGTTGTATCTGCGCGAACAACTTGATGATTAATGATCTTCATTTAACGTTTAAAGAATATGGATTTAGGTTCTAAGATATATGTCGCCGGTCACAGGGGAATGGTGGGGAGTGCCATTGTGAGGGAGCTGCAGAGGCAGGGATACACGAACTTGGTGCTACGGACGCACAAGGAATTAGACCTGACCAGACAAGACCAGGTGGAGGCGTTTTTCGCCCAAGAAAAGCCGGAATATGTATTTCTGGCAGCGGCAAAGGTGGGAGGCATTGTAGCCAACCAGAGTGCCCTCGCGGATTTTATGTACGACAACATGATCCTGGAGATGAATGTCATACACGCCGCATGGAAGAACGGATGCAAAAAGCTGGAGTTCTTGGGAAGTTCTTGCATCTATCCTCGTATGGCTCCGCAGCCGATGCCTGAAAGCTGCCTTTTGACGGGTGAACTGGAGAAGACTAACGAGGCATATGCGCTGGCGAAGATCAGTGGCCTGAAATACTGCGAGTTCCTGAATAGACAATATGGAACGGATTACATCAGTGTGATGCCCACTAATCTTTATGGTCCCAACGACAACTATCATCCTGAGCACAGCCATGTGCTGCCGGCCCTCATCCGCCGCTTCCACGAGGCGAAGGAGGCTGGCCTGAAGGAGGTGACGTGCTGGGGTGACGGCTCGCCGCTTCGCGAGTTCCTGTATGTGGATGACCTTGCGAATCTATGCGTGTTCCTGATGAACAACTACAGTGGAAATGAGACCGTGAATGCAGGTACGGGTAAAGAGCTGACCATTAAAGCTCTGACAGAACTGGTGGCGAAGGTTGTCGGTTACGAGGGAGAGATTTTATGGGATACGACACGTCCCAATGGCACACCTCGCAAGCTGCTCGACGTTTCGAAGGCTACGAAGCTGGGTTGGACGTACAAGACCGAACTCGAGGACGGTATTGCGCTCGCCTATCAGGATTTCCTAAATAATCCTATTCGGGCGGAGAGGTAAGGTTTTAGGTTTAATGTTTAAGAGTTAAACGTTTTAATGGCAAAGAAAGTATTTGTAAGCGGTTGTTATGATCTGCTGCATAGCGGTCATGTTGAGTTCTTTCGTCAGGCTGCGGAGTTCGGTGACTTGTATGTGGGTATCGGCAGTGACGCTACGATTCAAGAATACAAGCATCATAAGACGGTTTATAGCGAGCAGGAGCGTCTGTTCATGGTGAAGAGCATCCGCTATGTGAAAGATGCTTTCATCAATGCCGGTAGTGGTATCATGGACTTCGTGCCCACCGTGGAAGCGCTGAAGCCAGATATCCTTGTGGTGAATAGCGATGGGGGTAACGAGGACAAACGGCGTTTTTGTGAAGAGCATGGCATAGAGTATGTGGTACTGGAACGCGTACCGCAAGCGGGCCTGAAAGCACGCTCTTCTACGGACTTGAAGAAGACGGAGAGCCAGATACCTACCAGGCTTGACATAGCCGGAACCTGGATAGATCAGCCCTATGTGAGCCAATACGCTCCCGGTTGGGCCATCACCATCTCCCTGGAGCCCACTTTCAATATCCGTGAGCGTTGTGGCTTGAGCACCAGCACCCGTAACATGATCAAGAAGATATGGCCGTACCAGCTACCCAATATGGATCCTGAGATGCTGGCGAAACTTGTCTTCTGCTTTGAGAACGACCCTGAGAGCAGCGCTGGCATCATCAGCGGTGCGCAGGACTCGATAGGCATTTGTGTCCCCGGTCTTTGTCGTCACTATTACAACAATCGTTTTTGGCCAGAGAAGATAGAGACTTGTCAGGATGAGTCAGTGCTGTCATGGTTAGAACAGCACTTGGTCATGATTCCGATGGAACCACGTAAGCCAGGGTGCTCGGTGGTGGAGGGCAAGGATATCACGGAGGCCAAAGTGAAAGCCCTTGCCAAAGCCGCCGATGATTGTTGGAGTGCTATTATGACTCTAAACCTCCCCGCCTTTGCTGCTGCCTACCAAGCCTCTTTCGAGGCACAGACGGCCATGTTCCCGGGGATGATACATCCCGTCCTTGCTGAGCCAAGCGAACATGTTCGAGCGGAGAGTATTCAGGATTATATCGACAAATACTCAGCCATGCCAGGTGTATTGGCATGGAAGATGCCAGGTGCTGGCGGTGGAGGCTATCTGGCCTGTGTGGTGGAGGATGCCAAAACGTTTTCGAAAAGGCACCCCGAGGCCATCTGTCTCACGATACGTCGTCCTGGTTTCTGATGTCGTATAGCCTGTGGCGAAACGATGTTATTTCAATTCAAAGAGATTGATGAAGCCGGTCATGGTGAACACGTTGCGAATGTCGTTGTTCATGCCGCTGATGAAGACTTGTCTACCCTTCGCTTTCGCCATCTTTAGCACGTTGAGGAAAAGGCGCAGACCACTGGATGAGATATAGTCCAAAGTTGTGCAGTCGAGGATGATGTCCTTTCCCTCGCAGGACTCAAGGGGCTGTAAGTCCTTTTCTGTCTGAACAGCAGCGGCAGTGTCCAATCTGCCCTCGAAAACGGCTACGAGTTGGCCGTCGCGTTCTTGAATTGTTGTTGTCATACGTTTATAGATATGATTGATGATGAATGATTGATATAAATGTGTGATTATATTTTCTTACGGAGTGTGAGGACATTGTGGCCATTGAGACGTTCGTAGTTGATGGAATCCATAATCTGCCTCACCAGATGGATACCGAGTCCTCCGATGGGACGTTCCTCGGCGGACAGGGTGGTATCAACCTCTTCCTTGGCTGTGGGGTCGAAGGGCACGCCGCTGTCGGTGATGGTGAACTTCAGACGCTGTTCGTTGGCTTGGGCCTCAATGTGAATTTCGCCTTTTGTGCCGGCAGGATATCCGTAGTCGATGACGTTGACGACTGCTTCCTCCAAAGCCAGGTTCAGTTGCATGGTTGTGGCCATATCGAAGTGAACGGTTTCACAGGCTTCTTCTACGAATTCAGCAAGGCGTGGAACCTCTTTTACATCATTGGTGATGATAAGCTCGTTGCGGTAGCGTATAGCTAACTGATGTTTGGTATATTGGATGGCCAACATCGTCAGATCATCGCTTTGCTCGGCTTCACCTACAAAGTTACTGACAGCTGTAGTCATCATCTTGATGATGTGATTGGGCGTCTGCTGTTGTGCCTGGAGTACTTCCTCTGCCACTGCTAGTATTCGCTGTTCGCCAAACTGTCCATGGTTAATATCTTCTGCTTCTGTGAGTCCGTCGGTGTAGAGGAAAATGGTCGTCTGCGGGTCGATCGAAGCTTCCTGTAAGGTGTATTTCCAATTCTCCATCACGCCGGCAGGGATGTTCGAGTCGCAGGGCAGAAAGCCTACACCGTCGCCGACGAGCAAGGGGGAGTCGTGGCCTGCATTACAGTAGCGCATACGTCCTGTGGGCAGGTCCAGTACGCCCACGAAAAGCGTCACGAACATATTTGACTCATTCTGGTTGCTAAGCGTGTTATTGATTTGTGTAACGATGCGGTCGGGCTGTGATTCATGCAGCGAGATGGTGCGGAAAAGGCTACGTGTTACGGCCATCACCAAGGATGCAGGTACGCCCTTGCCGCTCACATCGCCGATGCAGAAGAATAGTTTCTCGTCACGGATAAAGAAATCATATAGGTCGCCGCCCACTGCTTTCGCAGGTGTCAGCGCGCCAAAGATATCGATGTCGTCACGTTCAGGGTAGGGTGGGAACAATTTCGGCAACATCGACATCTGGATCTCACTCGCCACCTTCAGCTCACTCTGTATGGAGGCTTTGGCTGCAGTGGAGGCTTGCAGTTCGTCGATATAGTGTGAGAGTGAGGTCTGCATCTCCTCGAAGGAGTCACGCATATTGCGGATCTCGTCGCGGGTGTGGATTCTGGGCAGGGGTTTGTCGAAGTGTCCCTGGGCGATTTCCTGGGTAGCCAGTGCCAACTGCTTCAGCGGCCAGATCTGTGCGCGCACAACCAGATTCAGCACAATCGAGATGAGCACCAGCATCACCACCAGCAGGATCAACATCGAGCGCCATAGCAGATTGGGCTGCTCCATGATCTTGGATTCCGGCATCGTGAAGCTCACCGCCCATTGCACGCGCGGAACAGGTGCGTAATAGACAATGGTGCTCTCGTCGTGGGCCTTATCCCCTGGCGTCATATAGGTGACGTTTTCCTGTAGCGTATCCGTTCCGCGCTTCCAACTCAGCATTCTGCTGGCTAAGTTCAGGAAGTCGGAGTCTTGCATCTGTGTGGCCTGGTCAATGACATTCACACTCTGAATCCACTCCGGCTCGGGGTGGCAGACATACTGCGAGTCGCGGCTGAGCACGATGACGCGTGAGTAGGGATAGGGCTTGGCATCCTCTACGATATCACGCACCCAATCCAGCGCCACGTCGGCACAGAGCACGGCATAGATGCTGTCTTTCGCATCATAGAGTGGGACTGAATAGGTGACCATCGCGCGCTTCGTGGACATGGAATCCACGTAAGGAAGACACCAATAGCCCTCTTCCAAGAGGTTGGTGTAAATCCAGTTGCTGTCGGTCTCAATATAGCAGAAGTCGTTATCGGGACCTCCAATCTCATCAGCCGCCAGTTCGCCTGTCTGCGGATCGCGCGTCACGGTAGGGGCATAGTAGCGTCCCAGATTTGGAAAGAAGCTGTCGCGGTAAAGCAGCGTGGCTGCGGCGATATCGTTGTTCTTGCTGATAAGGCGGTAGAGCAGCTCATAACACAGTGACTCGTCCTGTGTGTCACGGTCGGCAAAGGCTGCCGCTGTCGCTACAGCTGTTTCCACGTTAGAGATACGGCTGTCGATATCGGCAAGCACACCGTCCATGGCGCGTCCGGCTTGGCGGTTGGTCTCGTCGGCTACCACATCCCTCACACGTTTCATCTGGTAGAACCCACCCGTAAGCATGATAATGGTGATGAGGACAAACACCAGCAGCGAGGTGCGGGTGGCCACAGAATCATTCAGTATTTTGTTTAAGAATTTCATGTGGAAGGTCCATTTAGATTATATATAGTCAGTTCTTCAGCCTCGCATATGCCTCACCCATCAGGATATGGTCGCCGTCGTGACAGATATCCACTTCGACGCCCTTCTGGAAAATGAGTACTACGTCCGAGCCGCCGAACTGGAAGAAGCCCATTTCGTCGCCGCGGCGTAGCTGCTGCCCTACGTGTAGTTCAGGAATCCAGTTGACGCTACAAATCTGGGACATCCCAACCGGTATCATTGCGACATAGCCGTATAGCTCTGTTTGGATGATGGCGCAGGCACGTGTCTCCACCATCTGGAAACCGAGGTCATTCTGATAGTAGTATAGTTTATCCTCGTCGTTCCACATCGTGTAGCCGCCACCAGCCGATACCCCCGGCACCTTACGAAGTTCCTTGAGTACGCCATCCACGGGCGAGTGAAAGCGGTGGTAGTCGTTCACGTCCAGAAATGTATGTGTCAAGGTGCCACCGGCAAAAGCCTCTTCATATTGTGAGTCCTCGCCGATGAGCTGTGCGATGTCTGAGATCATGGCTGTCTTGACATGCAGTTTCTCTTCCTCGGAGTAAACGAGCTGGTTGTCATCATCGATGGCCCATGTGTATTTAGGCCATGAATCCACGGGCGCCACCACCTCCGTGTTGGCGATGGGACGCATGTCGGGCGATGCCAGGCGGCGAGCAAAGAATTCGTTGTAGGTCTTCCATTGGTTCCCTTCACCGTACCAGCCTTTGTCCAGACCCCAGTCCGGATCGTCCTTCACCATGTTGTAGTAGGTGTCGTTCCAACTCTCTTCGGTCTCTAAGAAGTCACCCCATGTGCCGCTGTAGATAGAGAGCCATGTGGAGAAAGGTTCCACGAACTCCACAGTAGGGTAGAAATAGCCGCGTCCTTCTAGTTCCTCCAGCGGTTGATCGACAACGAACCAGAAGTAGCCGATACCCTGATCTGTGCGACCGTAGAGCGAACGGCCGTAGTCGTTGGGTGCCGGATGAATCATCACATCCCATGGCAGCTGTCGCACGTTCCAATCCACGAAGTCGTAGAACTCCGTGAGCGTCTGTGCTGGATTGTAGTCTCGGTCAGGATTAATCTCTGCTGCCTGTGCAATGGCATGACTGAGCAGGCGTTTCACCTCTCCATTCGTGTTGCAGATGCGCATCAGAGCCCATGTGGCCTGAGTGTGGGTACGGGAAGGATGATCCTTCCCATGTCCATCATCCTCGTCGTTGGAACATCCTGTGAAAGTCACCATGGCCGTCATCACGGTCACGGTCAAGATCCATGTATGAAGTTTGTGAAAGTTCAAGAGTTTCAAAGATTAAGTGTTCTATTTTAGAATGCTTGTAGTGTGATACCACCTACAAAATATAGTTCGCGGGAGTTGGGGTTGCCGGTGAGCTGCAAGAAGAGGGGGATGTTGAAGCGGTCCGTTACTTTAATGTCTTTGGTTACACGTAGTGTGATATTCGTACAGCGGAAACCTTCGCATTCGTAATAGTCTGTAGCATAAGGCACGACACCTACCGATGCCTCCCAGTCGCAGGTGGCCAGATGGAAGGGGACCGCCAATTCGAAGTAGGATGAGTAGGCGCGATTGCCGCTCATGTTAACGCCGTCGCAGCCTGCGAAGATCGTCTGCCACGATGCTCGTAGGAAACCGAAGTCATAACCGACCGAAGCCTCGTAGACATGACCTGTTTCACCACGTTTGTAATTGAAGAAAGGCGTTTCGGAGTCTGTGTTCCAGTAGTCTGTGATGCCGATGGTCAGTCCCTTGATGGTGTAAGAGAGAGTGAAGTCAATTTCTTTGGCATCGTTCCAGTTGGCAAAACCTACATTACCCCATGCCGACAAGCTCAGCCCTTTCCAGCTGATGCCTGCTGTGGGTTGCAGGGCTGCACTGCCTAATTGCAGACCG
>Ga0265301_10005767_pt1 | contig 12064 bp, 22 predicted proteins | sample AusTroGonzalo_MG_2_FD_193488 | JGI IMG/M metagenome (GOLD analysis project Ga0265301, IMG submission 193488) | Bovine rumen microbial communities from tropical cattle in Woodstock, Queensland, Australia - Gonzalo_04 | ecosystem: Host-associated > Mammals > Digestive system > Stomach > Rumen ...
AGTTGTCAAAACAGTTATGACAGTAAGCTTGCAAAGGACTGTCAAGGTTATTATTTTTGCTGCTATAATAAAGGTCAAATGGTAGACCATGAAGACTGTAAGAAATGCAAAGAATTTCAATATAGAGAGGTGTAAATTATGATAATATCAAGTGAAGACTCTGATAGAGGATATGTAGAAGAGATTTTTAACCAATTAGAGAACAATCCATTATACAAATATGAGATGTATGTAGTTGAGCAGAAGGAAAATGGAGATTATACGCACATATCTATTGCAATTGATAGGATAGATGAAAAAGAGGAAGAATATAGAAGATGAAGAATAAGTTTAGAAAAGGCGATAGGGTAAGAGTGCCAATGCTGAATAATGCAACAGGCAAAATAATAGAAATATACACATTTGTAGACCCTAGCCTTAAAAATATGGTTAAATTTGATGCTCCGTATTTATCTACAGCGGGCTATGGAGATGATGAATTAGAGTTAATTGAAGGAGTACAACCGATGAAAGACGATGAATGGATTGATGAACAAAAGAAGTTACATAAGAGAGAAGACAAATTAATGCAAATATTTGACCATTTTGGAGCAACGAATCAAGCTGAAAAGCTGATGGAAGAGGCAGCAGAGTTAAGAGTAGAGATAATAGAAGATAATTATTTAGGGATAATAGAGGAACTAGCAGATGTAGAGGTCCTATTAGACCAAATTAAGGTTAAATATGAGATATGTCCTGAAGAAACTGAGTCGATAAAGAAAGAAAAGATAGATAGAACATTAAAGAGAATTAAAGATGGTTATTACGACGAAAACAGATAGGAGAAAAAATGTCTGACAACAAAAGCAAGAGAGAAGAGCTAGAGAGAATATATGGAGCAGGAAGTATGTTCCAAAAGGCTAGAACAGAAGAATACATTGAAACATTGCCAAGGATAAAAGGAATAAAACAATTCATAAAAGAAAAACACTACTCGGGCAAAATATTAAAGCAATTAAGAAAACAAATGCAATACCACCATATGAAGCACAAATCAGAGGGTGGTAAGACTACGCTAGAAAACGGAGCTGTAGTAGATGCGGTAGAACATCCATATATGCACTCGTTACCTAGAGAGTACGAAGAAGTAATAAATAATCACATAAGGCAGTGGAAGATGGATGTATTAACTTTTACCACAGACAAGGTTATTGACTCTGCAGAGATTACTGCAGAGCACTGCAGAGATGATGCAGAGTTTATAGAAATACCCGTTTGTGAATATTACAAGTTTAGTAAAAAGCAATTACGCAGAATGAGAAGAAGGCAAGAGAAGAGAGAGTTAAGAGAAAAACTAAAGGAGTTAGAAGATAGATGAGTAAAATATACATAAACCCCAATATACTTGATGAGGGTAATCAAATGGAATTGATTGAAGATAATGAAGATGAATTAAAAAGAATTGTAAGATGTAACAATTGTGGAAAGCCAACAGAATATGGAGAAACAAGAATGATTTGCGGGTTTGTTGGCTGTGATAATAAAATTAATGTAAATGGAAAAGAAATTGAATGTTATTTTGATGATTTAATGCCAAGAGTAAAAGAATACCATGATAGTACTGATATTGATAAACAAATGCAATATAGAACAGGAAAACTTTATAGATGGAGAGATGGAATATAAAGTTAATGGATGAAGAAGAATTAATTGAAAATGAAGAAGAGTTTTTAGATAGATGCTATGATGCTATGAAAAAATTAATTTCAGAGCTAGATAAACTTGAATTTAGAAGTCTTGAAAAAGCACAATGTATTTCAAAAGCACTTGAATTAGCCTTTTGGATAAAGCAATATCAATATGAAAAAGGAAAGGCAGAGGAACTGGGAGATGATTACGAAGTATAAGATATTTTATGAAGCGGATGGCGAAATTATAGAAAAAGAAGTAGATGAAAAAGAGTTGCAGGAGTTTTTAGGTAGTTTAGAACCTAAAAATGAAAGTAGTTTAAAAGTAAAACAAGTGAAAGAGGCAGAAAGATGAGTAAAAGTGATGAGATGTTTGAGAAATTAGGTTATATAAAACAAGAAGGATTAAGAGAAATAAGTTATATATATGGTAGTGATTAAATAATCTTTTATAAAGATTATAAATGGCTTAGTTGTTCGAAGTGTGAAGAAATTGATTATATAAATATACCAGAACTACAAGCAATAAATGAAAAATGTAAAGAATTGGGGTGGTTAGATGAGTGAAGAAAGTGAAGGAGGAAGAAAGATGAGTGAAATAAAAGTGGGAGATTATGTAAGAACTAAAGATGGAAGAATTGAAAAAATTAAAGAAAAAAATAAATATGGTATAGTAATAAAACACAAAGATACCAACGATACATTTTCAGAAGGAATAAATTGGTATGCAGAAAGTGGTAGAGAGATAAACAAAGAAGATATTATAAAACATAGTTCTAACATAATAGATTTAATAGAAATACGGAGATTATGTGAATGGAAGTAAAGTAATTGAAGCAGATGATTGCGAAGGAGCAATGAAAGAAATATATATTGAAGGAGAAAATCCTGATGAAGATTGTGGAATGTTTTTTGAAACGATTAAATCAATAGTAACTAAAGAACAATTCAAAGAAATGGAGTATAAAATAAATGAGTAAAGCTGATAAGATGTTTGAAGAGTTAGGATTTAGAAAAGAAGAAAGAAAATATGCAGAAGTATTTATAGATGAAAAAATTCAAATAGGACAAATACGGATTTAATAAAGAAACAAAAGTGATTTATCCTGATATAAATTTTATTAATACTCAAATTTTACAATGTATTAATGAAAAAGTAAAGGAGTTAGGTTGGTATGAATAAAGAAGAAAAAGAAGCAGAAGACGATATTTTGTTTGATATAGATATGCAATTATATGATGAATTTAACGATAAAATAGCCACAATGAATGACTATTTAGGAGATATTTATTCTCTCAGAGATATTGAAGAAGTAGAAAATGATAAAAGAGAAAAAGAAATAAGATTATTAAGAATAGCAATTGCTAAACTACAAGAAGAGATAGAAAGGTTGAAAAAGAAAAATAAAAGGTATGAAAAAATAATTGAACATAAAGAAGAAAAATGTGAAGAACTTTTGGAATTTGTAGAAACGGAAAAAGAAAATGATTATGTCAGCAAAGATAAAATAAGAGAAAAAATAAAAGAATTAGAAAATAATAAAAAGATACAATTATATAACAAACCATCAGTAGTGAAACAAATATGTTTGGCTAATTTCAGAGAATTATTAGAGGAGTAAAAGATGAAACAAAAAATAATTTTAGATGGAGATATTTTATACAAAGATGGACGAGAAATAAAACTATCATATATTCAACAAAGAATATTGCATACTTTAAAAGACAACTTATTGCATAGTCATATTGAATTAATTAGAAATGCAAATATATGCAGAGGATTAAGAGAAGCGGACTCATTAAGACAACATATTTTAAGAATAAACACATTAACTAGATTAAAGATAAGACCCTTAAAAGGAGCAGGTTATCATCTAGAAAATAAAATATTTGTGGTAAATTAATTTGCTATATAAAATTAATAATGTTATAATAAAAATAAATGAAAAGTTTTAGTTTATTTTATAAAGAAGTCGAAGGAAACGAAGGAAATAAATGTAAATACACAACAAGGCTTGACACTTATGGTTGTGGCTGTCAACACGATTGTAAGTATTGCTATGCCAAAAGCTTATTAGATTTCAGAGGGCTTTGGAACTCACAAAAACCAGTAGTTGGTAATATGAAACAGATAAGAAATGCTGTTATAAGAGCCAAAAAATCTAAAGTTGACATAGTAAGATTGGGCGGAATGACTGATTGCTTTCAACCATTAGAAAAAAAGTATAGAGCCACTTATCAAACAATAAAAATGCTAAACAAATATAGAATAGGTTATTTGATAGTTACTAAAAGCCATATAGTAGCAGATGAAGAATACTTAAAAATATATGATAAAGATTTGGCACATTTTCAAATTACTACTACTTGTTTAGATGATGACCTTTATAAGAAATTAGATTATGAAAAAGCAAGTTTGCCCAGTCAAAGAATTGAAGCAATAAAAAAGTTACAAGATAATGGCTTTGATGTAGCAATAAGATTAAGCCCTTTGATTGAAGGATTTATAAATTTTGACAAACTTAATTCGTTAGGAATACAAAAAGCACAAGTGGAATTTTTAAGAGTAAACCATTGGATTAAGAAATGGTTTAATATTGCATATAATAATTATACAGTCAAGCAAAGTGGTTACGAGCATTTACCTTTAGAAGAAAAGAAGAGAATAATAAGTAAAATAAAAATTCCAACAATTAGTGTTTGCGAAGATGAAGATAATGCTTATGAATATTGGAAAGAAAATTTTAATCCTAACAAAGATGATTGTTGTAATTTAAGGAGATAATATGCCAGTAAGAAAAGTAAAAGGCGGTTATAAGTGGGGCAGCAAAGGAAAAACTTATAAAAATAAAAAGAAAGCATTAAAACAGGGTAGAGCAATTATTTTAAGTAAAAAAAGGAGAAAAGGGTGGAAATAATAAATAAAAAAATAGAAGATTTAAAACCATATGAAAATAATCCCAGATTTAATGACGATGCAGTAGAATATGTAGCGAAATCAATAAAAGAATTTGGCTTTAAAGTGCCAATGATTATTGATAAAGATAATGTTATAGTAGCAGGACATACACGTTACAAAGCCGCAATGGAGCTAGGATTAAAAGAAGTGCCTTGTATTGTTGCTGATGATTTAACACCGGAGCAAGTCAAGGCTTTTAGATTAGCTGATAACAAGGTTAGTGATTATTCTATTTGGAATAATGTGGCTTTACTAGAAGAATTAGACGCTTTAAAAGACCTTGACATCTTTACTGGATTTGATGAAAGCGATAATTTTGAAGATATTTTAGATGAAACCGATACTGCTATTTTGGGAGATGAAGAACAATTATATAAGATTATAGTAAAATCAGCAAAGAAAGAAGATATTGACAAAGTAAGACAATTTTGCGAGGATAATAACATTGGTTATGAATAAAGATGTGTTAGTTGTAGAAATATCAGGCAAAAGACCTGGTAATTTTAAAGACAGACCAACTGAAAAATACAAATGTAATTACGACCATTTAATAATAAGCAACAATAGTGAGGGTTATGACACTAAATGGGAAATAGTAAATGTGCCAAGTGATTATGAAAAATGGTATAAAGAGAATTATTTAGTAGATGAGAAAGCTTATTATGCACCAATGAATAGAAGTTATGCCATAAAATATGCTAAAGAACACGGTTACAAATATCTAGTACAATTAGATGACAATATAACCAATTTAAGAATACAATATAAATTAGGAGATAAAATAATAAGAGGAAAAGTGAACGCAGAAGATGCTTTAAATGATTATGTTAAGGCACTCGTATTAGCATTAGAAAGTACAAATGCAGGTATGAGTGGATGTGATATGATGGGTGCAAGTATGCCTAGTCAAAATTATTTAAGAGAAAGATATTGTTACTCTATATTTTGTTTAAAATTAGATATATGCCCAGACCACTTTCAAGGCGGATTTGAAGACGATGTTGAATTCAGATTAAAATTAATGCAAAAAGGAATACCTACAATTCAAATAGTACCATTAGCTTATGGTAAAACAGGACAAGGTAATAATAAAGATTTGACAGGATGTAGAAAAGCCTATGCAGAAGTTGGAGTTTTAAGAGGGAGCAATATGAGCAAATTATATGGCAATTTATATAGTGCTGGTTTAACTAATAAAGACCATAGTTTAGCAAATTCTATAAAAAGAGATTATAAAATATTTAAGCATAAATTGAAAACATTTAAAATTGGGATTATAATTAAAAATAAAGATAAAAAGAAAGAATTGGATGAACATATTAAATATATGATAGATAAATATGTAATTAATAAATAAAAATTAAAGGGGTTTAATAATAACGGTGGGTAGACCAAAATTTAAAATTGATTATGAAGTAGTTAGAAAATTAGCAAGTATTATGTGTACCGAAAAAGAAATAGCAAGTTTTTTGGGTTGTGATGAAAGAACATTGCAAAGAGATGAAGAATTTTGTCGTGTCTTTAAAGAAGGAAAAGAAACAGGCAAAATGAGTTTAAGAAGAATGCAATGGAAACTTGCTGAAAAAAGCTATGCCATGGCTATTTTTTTAGGAAAAAATTATTTGGGACAAAAAGATGTGTTTGAAGAAAAGCATGAAGTAAATAACGGAATAATAAATGAATTAATAGGAGCTATGAATAATGCCAAAGAAACTAAGTGATATGCTAAATACCAAGCAACAAAAATTTTTATTTAGCAAACATAAAAGAATAAACTTATTATCTGGCAGTGTTAGAAGTGGCAAAACTTATATTTCACTACTTGTATGGGCAATATTTGTTGGAGCAATGCCTATAAGTAGTGAATTTTTAATGGTTGGGAAAACTATTACTTCGTTAAAAAGGAATTGCTTAGGATTATTACAAGATTTGGTGGGAGATAACTTCAGCTATTCATTAAGTACAAAAACAGCAATGTTATTTGGAAGAACAATATGGCTAGAAGGAGCTAATGATATAAAAGCAGAAAGCAAAATAAGGGGTATGACACTAGCTGGAGCTTATGTTGATGAGTTAACACAAATACCAGAAGACTTTTATAAAATGCTTTTATCAAGATTAAGTGTCAAGAATGCTAAACTATTTGCTACGACAAACCCTGATACACCTACACATTGGGTAAAGACTGAAATAATAGACAATGATGAAATAGATAAAGCTGTGTGGCACTTTACTTTTGATGACAATGAAATACTAAAGAAAGAAAATGAGGAATACTTTGAAAACTTAAAAAAAGAATATAAAAGTATGGGTGATGTTTATTACGATAGATTTATCTTGGGTTTATGGGTATTAGCGGAAGGATTGATATACCAGCAATTTGCTAATAATACTGAAATGTTTATAAAAGATGAACCGTTAGATGAAAATGGAAACAGAATAAACTTTATGTTAATTACTATAGGAATAGACTACGGAGCAACAAGAGGCGAAACAGAATTTAAAGCCACTGGAATAACACATCAATTCAAGGAAGTTTGGACAATAGACGAAGAAAAGTTAGAAGGCATACACAGCCCAGAGGAAATGTACGAGGCTTTTATAAGATTTTACAGACGAGTAGTACAAAACTATGGAAAAGTAAATTATTGTTTTGCTGATTATGGAGCTTTAGGACAAGTATTAACATTTGGTATGAACAAATATCTAGCTCAAAATAAAATACCATTAGTAGCACAGGATTGCATAAAAGGGCAAATTAATGATAGAATATATTTAGACCAGTTATTATTTGCACAACATAGAAGATTTATACTAAAGAAATGCAAATATCTTATAGAAGCTTATAAGTTAGCTGTATGGGATGACAAAAGAGAAAACGAAAGATTAGATGACGGAACAACACCAATAGATGACTTGGATGCTAGTGAATATTCAATGTTCCCTTTTTATGACAAATTAATAATGAACGCAAGAAATAACTTTAAAGGAGAGTAAAAATGACGTTAGAAAAATTTTTACAAGACAATTACAATTACAACCCTGATGTTAAAGATGCCATAAAGTCTTACATAACTTTATGGAAAGGATTGTATGCAGGCAATGTAAAAAACTTTCACAATTACACCATTTATAATGGACAAAAAAGAGTTAAAAAGCAAAGATACACTCTAAATATGGCAAAAGAAATAAGCGAAGATTGGAGCGATACTTTATGGAGCGAAAAGTGTGAAATATCAGTAGCTAATGAGAAAAGCCAATCTCAATTCGAGGATTTGGTAGATGAAATTGACTTATGGAAGATAATCAACAATGCACTAGAAAAATCCGGAGCAGTAGGAACAAGTGCAGCGGTTGTTAGTGTTCATAATATAATAGCCAATGAAGACACAATGGTATTAGATGTAAGCAATGCAAATGTTAGAATAGATATAGTTGATGTTGATTGGATTTTTCCATTAAGTTGGAACAGCAATAAAGTAACGGAATGTGCATTTGGAAGTATTGAGTATATAAACGGACAGAAATATATTGTTTTATCAGTACACAAATTAGACAATAATAAACAATATGTTATATATAACCATATATTTAGAGTAAATAATAATAATGTAACTGAAATAAAACTAGAGGACACAATAAAAGAATTTGAGACAAAATCAGATATTCCTTGGTTTAGTGTATTTGAGCCACCACTTACTAATAACTTATTTCAAAATAGTCCTTTTGGAATACCATATATTGCAAATGCAATAGATGTATTAAAAACAGTAGATATAGATTTTGACGCATTTAAGAATGAGGTAAAAGACGGACAAAAAAGAACTTTTGTTAGAGCTGATATGTTAAGCTATGATAGTGGTGAAGAAAGGTTAACATTTGACCCGGAAGATACAAATATATATGTATTACCTAAAGGAGCAACAAAAGAGGATTTAATACAAAATGATACAGACGCATTAAGAGTAAATGACCAGATACAAGCATTAAATACTTCTCTTAATATACTTGGAACTAAAGTAGGATTTGGAGAAAACCATTATCATTTTGACGGACAAACTTTAAATACAGCAACATCAGTAATTAGCTCTAATAGTAAAATGTTTAGAAGGAAGAAGAAACTAGAGATAGGATTTGAAAGTGCTATATATGATTTAGTAATGGCTGTTTGTTATGCCGCAACGGCTTATGGCACTTATAATATTGATACAAATGGCCTTGTAATACAATTCGATGACAGTATTATAGAAGATAAAGAGGCTGAAAGTAATAGAGCTTTAAGAGAATATAATGCAGGGTTAATTAGTGCTGTTGAATATAGAGAAAGAGTATTTGGAGAAACAGAAAAAGTAGCGACACAAGCATTAGAGAAGATAAAAGAGGCAGAGCCAACCACAGAGGAGTTAATGAACGAATAATATGTTAAGTGAGAAAGTTAAAGAAAGACTTGCCGAAACTCTAGTAGATAGAATAGAGGAACTTAACACAACGATATTAGAAGAAATAGGCAAGTCGATAAAGAAAGTTGGAAAATTATCAACCACTCAAGCTTATGCAATTTTACAAGAATTAAGATATGGTAGCAGCTACAGAAGAATAATGACTAAATTAAAACAAGTAACCAATTTAAATGAAAAGCAGATATATGAAATATTTGAGGAAGTAGCTAAACAAGACCAGAATTTTGCCAAACAATTCTATAAGTTTAAAAGAATAAAATTTATTCCTTATGAAGAAAATGAAATATTAAAAAGACAAGTAAATGCTCTAGCAAAAATAACAGCTAATACTTATGTTAATATGATACAATCAAGTGCATTTATGACAATAGAAAATGGAAAGCAAGTATTTACACCTCTATCTAAAATATATCAGCACGTAGTAGATAATGCTGTTTTAAGTTTAAGTCAAGGTAGAGAAAGCTACGATACAATAATGCGCAAAACAATGAGGCAATTAGCAAATAATGGCATAAGAACAGTAGATTATGCAAGCAATACCCATAGAAGGCTCGACAGTGCCGTTAGAATGAATTTGCTAGATGGAATGAGGAATTTATCAAACGAGTTACAAAAATCGCTAGGAAACGAATTTGGAGCGGATGGTGTAGAAATAACAGTGCATTCATACCCAGCACCAGACCACGCAGATATACAAGGGCGACAATTTAGCAACGAAGAATATGAAAAACTACAAAATCATGATATAGCAGTAGATTATCAAGGGCAAAAATATGACGGAGCTGATAAGAGAAAAATAAGCGAATACAATTGTTATCATACGATATTTAGTATAGTGTTAGGTGTAAGTAAGCCTATTTATTCTAATAAAGAGCTAAAGCAAATACAAAAAGAAAACAAAGATGGCTTTAATTTTGAAGGAAAGCATTACACTTTATACGAAGGTACACAACTTCAAAGACAAATAGAAACAAAAGTAAGAACTTTAAAAGATAGACAAATAGCGGCTGTTTCAATGGGCGATTTAGACGAAGTAGGAAATTGTCAAAGAAAGATAACACAATTAACGCATAAGTATCAAGAGTTATGCAACAAGAGCGGTTTATTACCTAAAAATATAAGAATGCAAGTAAGCGGCTATAGAAGAAGAAAAGTTGCTTAAATGGAGTAGAGTATGAAAATAGCAATAGACGATTTAAAAGGAATATCTAAATTAAAAGGGCATGAGCTCATATATGTATTTGATAAAGACACGGAATTAGACAAATTATTAGAAACAAAGCTGCATTGTATTAGATACGATAAAGTAGAAAGTGTTAATATCAATTTAACTAAATATGATATACCTTGCAAAAAGAAAACAACAATAGACGATAAAAGCCTTTTAGATATACCTAAAGTCAAACAAAATAAGTATGCAATCATAATACCAAATTATAATAACGGCCAATGGTTAGAAAAATGTATAGGAAGTGTAATTAATCAATCTTACAAGAACTTTGAAATAGTATTTGTAGACGATATGAGTAAAGATAATTCTATTAACATTGTTAAAACCTTTAAAGACGATAGAATACATATAATACAAAATAAGCGCAAAAGATATAACGGTGGCTCTAGAAATGCCGGAATAGATTATGCTTTAAATAATTTAGATTTTGATTATTTTTGCTTTTTAGATAGCGATGATTGGTGGATTGACAATACTGTATTAGAAGATATAAATCAAGAAATAGAAGATAACGAATTGCTAATACTAGGAGCGGAAATGCTATTTGAAAACCAAGTAACTTTTAAAACCTTAAACCATTTTAAAAACTATGAGGAGTTCTTTATAGCAGACGGAGCAAAGACAATTTGGTGTACCGCTTGGTGTAGAGTAATAAGAAAAGACAAGATACAATATTTTTGTGAAGATACTTTAATGGAAGATAGAGTATGGAGTTATAAAATAGCAGATAATGTCAACTTTTCAAAAGTAAAGAATATAGAAAGAATTTGCTACATATGGAATAGAATGAATAAAAAGAACAGTGTAACGCAAATAAGAAATGGAATATGGAATGCAAGTGCTTGGTGTCATATAGGACATTGCTTACAATTTATGTCACAAATTAAACATAAAGAAATGATACCTTTATTACAAAAAAGAGTAGATGTGTGCAAAGAAAAACTAGCTAATAATATATACACTCAATTTTAAGGAGTTAAAATGATAAAAGTAAGTGTAATTATACCTGTTTATAATCAAGAAGAATTAATTATAAAAGCATTAGAAAGCATACCTTTAAGAGAAGATGTTGAAATAATAGTAATAGATGATGGTTCTACAGACAAGACACAATCAAATGTTATTGAATGGGTAACAAAAAACCATAGACCGAACGTAACCGTATTTGACAATTTAGAAAATAGAGGAGTAGCATATTCAGTAAATAGAGGTTATGATTTTGCGATTGGCGAATATATGGTATTATTAGGAAGTGATGATTATTTTTACACAGCAGGTTTTGAAGAAGCTATGAAACAATTAGATGGAACTGATTTTGTTTTTTTTCAAACAAGCCAAAACAATGGAATAGTAGAACTAAATGAGCATAACAAATGCGGAAGTTTTAAGTTCATGAGGCGAGAGTTTATGAAAGACTTTAGAAACGATGAATTTAGACTAGCTGGAGAAGATTACCATTTATGGAAAAAAATATTAAAACATAAACCAACGATAAAGATTTTAGATTTAGTTGTAAAGCATTATAATTACCCACGAGAAGGAAGTTTGAATTGGAAATTAAATAATGGTATAATAGATTTAGAAAGTGGAAAAGAAATATGATAATTGCAATGTGCTGCACCAAGAATTGGTATAAGTATTTGCCAACAGTATTATATTCACTATTTAAGAATAATAAAGTAGATAAATTGTATTTATTCACAGAAGATGATAACGTGCCAAATGTATCTAACAAGGCAATACGTTT
>Ga0265301_10005770_pt1 | contig 12057 bp, 10 predicted proteins | sample AusTroGonzalo_MG_2_FD_193488 | JGI IMG/M metagenome (GOLD analysis project Ga0265301, IMG submission 193488) | Bovine rumen microbial communities from tropical cattle in Woodstock, Queensland, Australia - Gonzalo_04 | ecosystem: Host-associated > Mammals > Digestive system > Stomach > Rumen ...
TTTTTTACAAAGGCGTTTTTTATATGAAAATGGTGCGCAAAAACGAATCGAAAAGGGTGTTGAAAGTCTTGTGTTTCTGCGAATTGTAAAAAAAATTATTTTTTTGTTATTTTGTGCTTGCCCCACATATGCGATTTTTGATAAAATATACGTAAAGGAAGAATTTTATCGAGAGAAAGTATGAGAATTCTGCGGTTTTTTGGCGTTTTTGTCCTTTGTGCGTTTGTTGCAATGACAAATGCGGTGTTTGCTGACACCACATTTCCGGCGGATACACCGGCTAATTATCCGGTTTTTGATTCTCGGGTCCAGACTGTTGATGGGCAAACATATCCTGCGGGATCAATTAAAGATGCCAAGTTAAAGGTTGCAACAACGAATTATGTTGATACCAAGGTGGATGGTGTGGCCGGTAGTGTTACGGCGTTGGGGACCAGTGCCGCGACGGCCAGTACCAGTGTGACGGCCAATGGAACGGCGATTGGTGCGCCGGCCAGTGGTAATACCGCGGCCACGGGTATGTTTGCAAACAGAATTGATGCTCCAAGCGGTGCCGGGAATACTTGTCCAAGTACCTGTGGGGCAGGCGAGAATGAGCCGTGTGAGTGTGGATATATTTCTGCGGGTGGTGTGAACGGTACTAAACAATGGATTATTATCCAGTAATCGTGTTTTGATTACGGCATTTGCCGTTTTTTTTATGTTTTTTTCGTTGTTTTTATTGACTTTTGGGTTTTTGCAGTATAAAATTTGCTCACGCATTAGAAATATAAGGTTTTTAGTGTGTGCCGATTGGCGAAAATAATAAACTAAGCCGAATGGAGAAAATATGATTGAAAAAAACTGGATGACTTTGATTAAACCAAAAAAATTGAATATCAAAGTCGATGAAAAAAATCCTAATATTGCAACTTTGATTGCGGAACCACTTGAAAAAGGTTTTGGTTTGACTTTGGGGACGGCATTACGTCGTGTTTTGTTGTCGTCGCTTCAGGGTTGTGCGCCTGTATATATCAAGATTGATGGTGTTCAGCATGAATTCAGCAGCCTGCCTGGGGTTCGTGAAGATATCAGTGATATTATCTTGAATTTAAAGGGTGTTTATTTCAAAGCATTGACCGAAGGTCAACACAAAGCAACGATTAAGGCCAAAGGTCCAGTCGTTGTGACGGCCGGTATGATTGAAACGTCCGGTGGTGTTGAAGTTATGAACAAGGATGTTGAATTGTGCACTTTGGATAAAGATGCAACTTTTGACATGGAAATTACATTGGATTCTGGTCGTGGTTATGTTGCGGCAAATGCGCATGATGTTGATTTGCCGTTGGGTGTGATTCCTGTGGATTCTATCTTTTCACCGATTTTGAATGTTTCATCTTCGGTATCGCAAACCCGTGTTGGTCAATCAACTGACTATGACAAATTGGAATTGGTTGTTAAAACAAATGGTGCGGTAAGTCCAGAAGATGCAATCGCTTTTGCGGCACGCATTTTAACAGATCAATTGGTTGTGTTTATCAACTTTGAGGATCCGGCGCAAGTTAATGCACCGACAGAAGAAGACAAAGTTAAAGATGCTTTGCCATTTGATCCAAAGTTGTTGAAACACGTTGATGAATTGGAATTGTCAGTTCGTGCAAATAATTGCTTGAAAAACGACAAAATCAATTGGTTGGGTGAATTGGTTCAAAAGACCGAGGCCGATATGTTGAAAACACCAAACTTTGGCCGTAAATCTTTGAACGAAATCAAAATCCAATTGGAAGCAATGGGATTAGGTTTGGGTATGGAAGTGCCTGGGTGGCCACCTGAAAATATTGCAGAGTTGTCCAAGAAATACGAAGACCCTTATAAATAAATTAAATTCTAACGGGTTCTTGTCGCGATTGTCGGTTTTTATGTATGTTTAATACACTGCAAACCGTCAATCGCTTACAAATAACCTCGTATAATTTAATTTTTTGGTTTTATAAGGTAAGAATCAAAAAAACTCGTGTTGCTGAAAAAAATATTTTTTTTAGGGCACGGCGTCTCGGATAAATCCCCGGGTAACCCGGGGCAGAAACAAAAAGGAGTAATCAATGAGACATATGAAGTCAGGTCGCACTTTTAACCGCGACACAAACGCTCGCAAAGCTTTGTTGATTGGCTTGGCGAAAAATTTAATTGAACGTGAACAGATCAAAACAACATTGCCAAAAGCAAAAGATTTGCGTGGTGTCGTTGAAAAATTGATTACACGTGCAAAAGTTGATAATGTTGCAAACCGTCGTTTGGTTGCGTCTGAATTGGGCAACGGAACAGGGGCAACTGTGAAAAAATTATTTACTGTATTGGGTCCACGTTATGCAAAGCGTCCGGGCGGTTATACTCGTGTGTTAAAGGCGGGTTTCCGTTATGGTGATGCGGCACCAATGGCAATTATTGAATTGGTTGATCGTGACGTGAATGCGAAAAAAACAGTAAAGCCAGTAGAAGCAAAAGCAGAAGTTGTTGCTGAAAAAGAAGAAGTGACAACAGAAAAAGCACCAAAGGCGCCAAAGGCTGAAAAGAAGGTTGCGGATGTCAAAGATGCACCAAAGGCCAGGGCAACCGCAGCAAAGAAAACCGTTGCGGTTAAACGTCGTGCAACTGGCAAATAATTAAATTTTGCTGATTAAAGAAAGCCTCGTATTTTTTACGAGGCTTTTTTTATTTTTTTAGGAAAAACCATTTTGTAAATATGTAAAGTTGTGATAAAATACAGGAGATAGTTGTAGGAGTTATTCATGAAAAAAATTATTTCGTTGGGTGTAATTTGTGCTGTTTTGTTCGGTGTTGACGCGATTTCTGCGACGCGGCCAACGCGACCGACGGCGGGTGCGGCGCAACAAAAAACAACACAATCGGTGGCGGCAAAATCGGCCAGTGCACAAACAGGTGCGCGTGCGGCGGTGCGTAAAAACGCCCCGGGTGTTGGTGTGACAGCAACAAAAAATACTGCGGGTACAAATGCCCAGGCGAAAAATGTTCCAACACAATCGGGTGGATCTGTGAATACGGTTGTTCCGAAAGCGTCGGGTGGGGTTTCTGCACGTGCGGCAACAACCCAAAAGGCGATAAATACGGGTGTAAAAATTGCAGGTGCGACGACCAATACAGTGGTCAGTGAAGAGTGCAAAACAAAATATTATGGATGTATGGATTCTTTTTGTATGTTGGATAACACCAATGGCGGTCGTTGTTTGTGCAGTGATAAAAATGCAGAATTGGATAATGTGTTGGCGCAAATTCAGAAATTGGATGAACAAAGTTATGCGTTGGCAACAACTGGTGTTGAACGTATTAATATGGGTGAAGATGCCGATGCGGTTATGAGTATGGTTGACAGCCTTACTAAATCTATGACGGCGGAAGACAAGGCGGCGGCCGGTGCGGGTACAACCCCGGCAAAAAAGAAAGCCAGAACTTTGGATTTAAGTGCATGGGATAATGCGGGCGATTCGGATGACGACGATGTGTTTGGTGAATCAGAAAAACAAGCCGTGGCCGTGGATTTAAGTAATAAAACCGGTGATGAATTGCATAATGCCGTAATGGGTGTTTGTGGACAACAAATTCCAGAATGTGCCAAAGATATGGCAATGTTGAAGATGATGTATATGCAACAAATCAAATCTGATTGCAGTGCATATGAAAACAGTCTGAAAAAACAAAGAAGCGATAGTGCAAAGAAATTGCAAACGGCTCAGGCTGCATTGCGTGAGGCCGCATTGGAACAACACCAAAATGCAAATAAATATGATTTGGGCCAATGTACGGTGCGTTTCAAGGAATGTATGCAAACAACAGCCGGTTGCGGTAGTGATTTTTCCAAATGTGCATCTGTTGTTGCGGCTGATAATATAATGAATAGCAGTAAAGTTGCAGCAGAAGAAAATTCCAAGACCAGAAAGTCAACTAAAACCAGAAATAGTACCGCGAAAAATTATACTATTAAAACAGGTATAACCAGTATCACAATCGCGGCATCAACATACGATATGTTGACGTCTAAAAAACCGATGTGTGAAACTGTGTTGAAACAATGCGTGAATGTAAAGGATAAAGTTTGGGAAACATTTATCAAAGAATCTGCGCCGGAATTAAAATCTGCGGAATTGATTGCAGAATCTAATTTGCGCACAAATTGTATCAGTGATATTTCTGCATGTTTCCAAAAAGCATGTAAAGATAATATGGATCCAAATGATCCCGAAGGTTCGTATGATATGTGTTTATCACGTCCACAAACTATGCGGTCGCTTTGCAAAATCCAAATCGACCCGTGCGAGGCTGCAGAACCACAAGTTTTGGATTATGTGTATGCCAGACTTGCATCAATGCGTGTTGATGCATGTACCAAAGAGGTAAAGGCGTGTTTGCAAAATACAGATCGTTGTGGTGAAGATTATTCACAATGTATTGGTTTGGACACAGACACTATTATTACCAAAATGTGTCCGGTTGAAAAATTGACCGCTTGCAATACCGATGAAAACGGTAATGCAATTAAGGGTGAATCTCGTCAAGCCGAAGTATATTCTAAAATCGAAAACATCATTTCGGGTATTATGTTGAATATTGATAATTCCCTGCTTACACAATGTCAAAATGCACTTAATGATGCAATGGTAAAGGTGTGCGGTGGAACCGAAGATTGTAATAATTTGGTGATTGATTCTGATATTGGTACACGTTCATTGGATTATAAGATTTGTGAATATGATGATAATGGTTCACCATTAAAGAATCAGTGTTTAATGGATGTTGCACAAATAACAGATGATATGTTAAAAGATGAAAAAACAAATGTTGCAGGGTTCATAATGGGAACTGTATTCTGGGAAGATGTTACAATTGATGATTCTGGAAATTTGGTGTTAGGACAAAATGCAAAATGGACGGATGAATCAAAGACAGAAGTAACCAAATTGCAAACAAATATTAGTAATGCAATTAAGTCTATTGAAGCAGATCCAAAGGTTCAATTCTGTATGACGGGTCGTGATGTTCAGGGTATTGGCGGTAAAATGCTGAGTGATAAAAATGCAAGCCAGGCACGTTTCCCAGAGTTGACGCAACAAACACATATGATAATTGCGAACTCTGCATTACAGATAGCCAAGAACAATTACTATAAGAAGTATGATGAATACAACGATAAAATGTTGAAAGATTATACTACGATTAGTGAACGTATGACCAAATTGGCCGATGACGCTAAAAAGGCAGAATTGTTAGAACGCAAAAGAAAAGCATGTGTCAATTTTGCAGAGGTATCTATGTTGCCAAAGGCCAGATCTGACGTTGCCGGTTCTATTGGTAATATATTGTTAGGTACCGGGTTCTTTGGATTGCCGTTTACGGCTGCACGGATTGTGTCTGCGGCGACTATGACAGCAAAGGTTGGTGATTTGCAAGATAAAGATTTGCTGGGGCATAAAGAATATAATGCGTGGAATTACAGAGAAACGATTAATACACAATTTAATATGGATACGGGCGTGTGTAAGCGTTGCACGATTTCCAGAAGTTGTAAGTCCAAGTATTGGTTCAAGAAGGAATGTAAGACTTGGAACGATCAAAAAGAAAATTGTGTAGAAAATCAGTTCTAAATAAAATAAATCCCCCGTTTGGGGGATTTTTATAAGTCTGATAAATTTGTAATTATTTGAATGCCGCGGGATTTCCATTCTGTGCATTTGGTGTCAAAATCCATTATGTTGGTTGCGCCGATGTAAAATACAGGGGTGACTTTGTTTTGTTCTGCGGCGGCACATAATGCGTCAATTGGTGAGTTGCGTGTTTTGCCGGATGCAAACCATACCGGGTCATCCATAATCCAAAAATCCGAATCGGTGTGGGCGATAATTGCTTTGTCATCTGTTAAAATAATGTCGTTTGGCAAAATTGTGAATTTGCGATTGTTTTTTGTTAAATATTCAGTGATTGGGTTTTGTTGATTTTGTTCGATGATGTCTGTATCGTCATCGGTGTCTTCGTCACCGTATAGGTTTATGTCTTGGAATATCGGGGTATTTGATTTTTGTGTGGTTGGTATATCGTTTTCCGCGATGTCAAAATCCGGTGGCAATGGTAAATCTGGGGCCATGTTATTTGATTCTGATGATGTGTCGTTGCCGTTTGGGTATATGTTTGGATTTGTACTGCATGCGCTGCAAATTGGTGCGGTTATGCGATTCGGACGGCCGCGTGCGCGAATAAATGCGCCACGCATTTCAGCCGGAAATTTGTCGATTTCTTCATTTGTTGGTTGTGTGTTTTCCGATTCGTTTTTTTCTTCTGATTTTTCAGGTTCGGATGTTTCTGTGTGTTTTATTTTTGGTATTGGAATTGTGAATAATGGTTTTTGATTGCGATAAACCAGTGTGACACTGGCGATGTATAATGGTATGGCCGCAAAAGTCAGCATACAAAATGTTAATCCGCCAAAGCCTCGTAAATGTGTGCGTGATACGCGTATCCAATTATGTGTGTCGAATATGTCAAAATTAAATAAAAATATATAAATTAGCCACAAAGCAACCATGTAACCGATTGACCATAAAATCGGTGCTTTTAATTTTTTTATAAAATCTAGCATAATTGACATATTGTTATTATAGACAATATTGTGTTTTTGTCAAATAAAAATAGCAAAAAATATGTAAAAAAGATTTTTTTATGCCGGTTTTTATGATATAATATGTAAAAAACAAGGGAGAATGTTTTATGCAAAAGACGTCAAAGTTATTACTGTCTGGGGTTGCGGGTGTGGCCGCAGTGGTGTGTTGTATGGGCTTGGCAAGTGCGGCCAGTCGTTCGATGGCGGGGAATGCGCGTGCGACTGGGGCGACTACGGCACGTATGCCGACGATGCCGACCATGTCAATTAATACCATTGGGACGCATGCGGTGTCGGGGGTCGATTTGCCGGTGGCAACCACGGGTGGTGGTAATGGTGGCGGTGTAATCCCGAATCCAAACCCGAATCCAAACCCAAATCCAGATCCGACACAATGTCCGGATGGTGGTGTGGAAAATTCTGAATTTACGGTGGATGGTTGTATGCAATCTATTTTGAGTTGCGTGCAGGGCGGGACTTTGCCGAATGGTTTGAATGATTTGTTTAATGAAGATTTACGTAATTCTATTATGAACGGTATGGGGATTTGCGCAAATGAAATTGATAAATGTATTCGTCAGGTGCGCGTAGATTGCCACAGTGTTTATGATTCTGCCCAGGATGTTTGGTTGGATTTCAATTCCAGAATTGTTCAACCGGAATATTATAACTTTGTTTTGCGTAAAACAGGTTTGACACCAAACCAGGCGGAAAATGTATGTAGTTTGTTGGATAAAAATACGTATGGCAAATCTTTTGCGGCTGTGTCGGGTGCAAATGGAGAGGTGACATCTGAATATGGAAACAAGATTGGTGCGTATAATAATCAACAAAGTGGAACTTTGTCCAAGGTTCAACCCCAAGGTCCAACTGTAAATACTACGGCAAATGGAAATAATGGTGTTGATGGTGAACGTGGACATTATGCGCGTTGGGATGCAACAAATGCGGTTTGCAAAATCCGTGTTGCAGCGTATAACAAGGACAAGATGATCAGCAACAGTTGGTTGTTCGGTGCAGTCGGTGATGATAAAGATGCCGAAGTATGGCAAGATGCCGGTTCTACATTTACATGCAATAAAGATTTGTTCGACTTTTCTTTGTTGAATGATACAAAAACGGTTGCCGTTGTTGGTATGGGGGGTGGAACGTTGGTTGGTGCCGGTATCGGTGCATTGGCGGGTCACGGTGCACGTGATTTCAAATGTGGCGATGAAACTATGCGTTCTGAATTATCAAAACAAATCAAGAATAATAGTTTGGATAAAAAACTGAATAAGTATTTGACCAACAGTATGGGTACAGGTTCATTGAATGCAGGTCAATGTATGGAAATCTTGAATTTGTATGATGAATATATGAAACGGAACAAAGCCGTTGAAATGTGTTCCCCACGTGTCAGAAAATGCGAGGTTGTGTTGCCAACGGGCACACGTGCATTGGATGATTGTGCAACGTTGAACAGTATCAATCCGGTCGCATCTGCAAGTGGAACATTTGAATTTACTTTGGATGGGCAAAAGGTTGCGGTAAGTGCCGAGGCTGTGGCGGATATCGAAGGTTGCAAAACTTTGTGTTCTAAATATAACAGTTTGACCGAGCCGTGCAAATATACAACATTGCTGAATGGTGGACAAACATTGGCCGATGGTGATGGTTTGTGTGCGGGTGGTGTTGCAACATGTGTTGATGAAGCCACTATTAAAAACCAAATCAAGGAATTGGACGGTATATTTGGTTCTTTGACAATATTGCAAGGCCAAGAATCGAATCGGTTAAAGACTACTTTGACGGGTGCCGGTATTGGTTTGGCAACCGGTGGTGTTGCAACAGCAATTACCGCGTTTGTTGAACGTAATAATATTTCGTGCCATGTCGGTGACGGTTTGAATACAGTTGGGTTTGGTAAGTCATATACAATAGATTCTCTGAAAGATTTCTATGTAAAGTGGAATTTGCGTGTCGCGGATTCAATTAATCCAACAGCCCGTGTCACATCATGCCAAGATTGGATTGATACGTGCGGAATGTACACAACCCCAGATGAATGCCGTGCGGTGGAAATAAATTATCAAAGACCAGGACGCAATACAACGACTTTGGTACGCGGTGCGTGCAGAATGTCGGGCAGTGTGTGTATAGAAAATCGTGCTGTGGCGGTGTCGTATGGTGCGTGCACCAGAACAGGTGTGATACCAAATCCGGTTGTGCCACCGGTTGGGCCGATTAATCCGAACACATCGTCAGCGGCTGTAGAGGTGATAACGCATTAAAAGTAATTCGAAATCTTGGGGATTTTGAGTATGTGCAAGTGCCGATTATTCGGCACTTGTATGTTTTTGGGTTGATTTATTTGATTGACATAATGATATTTTTGTCTATAATTTTTGTCAAAGGATTATGATTATGTGGCAAAAATATAATTTAGATTCAAATGTCGCCAGACGGTTTTATACGGAAGAAGGCAGGGCTTCTGTGCATGATAATACTTGTTTTTATAAATATTCACCGGCGTATTTGTCATCAAATGAAAACGTGGATGAAATTATCAATTATTTGTTGCCACGTGGTAAATCTGTTTTATCGGTTGTTGGCGGTGGAGATATGCCGTTGATATTATCTGCATATGGGGCGCGGTTTGTGGATACTTTTGATATATCAATTAATGCTTATTTAGTTTTGCGATTAAAAATGCATATGTTGCAAAATAATATTGATAAAGAACGTTATGAATGTGTGTTGAATAATTTATCGGGGAAACGTGAATTTACAAAATCTGGGGCGTGGGAATTTGTGTATGATGCATTCCAAGATGATAAAGATATAATGAAATATTTATATGATATGAACGGTTGTTCGATTTGGGGTGTTGTTCCGTATAATCCATATTGGAAAATGGGAAATTTTCAATATGATGCGATGAAATATTCATTACAAAAGTCTTACAATTTTATATGGTCTGATTTGTATAATTTACCACCAAAATTGAACGGTAAAAAATACGATATAATTTACCTGTCGAATATTTTGCAGTATGCAAAGGATGATGATGTTGTTTTAGATACAGTAAATAAATTGCATCCGCATATAAATAAGAAAGGAACAATAGTGTTAGATGCACTGAATCCGATGTATTGTGACGAATACGAATTTTTGAACGGTAAATTAAATTGGGCAAAAACTGATTACAGTGAAATTGCCGGTGCTGTGTTTTTGAGAACACGATAGAGTATAAATTGGTGAAATTATTTTCCTGTATTTCCCAATAGTGGTGAAGATACGCCAAGTGATGCACCATTAAATCCGCCACTGGTTGATTCACCAAATCCATTTGTTTTATTGTTGGAGTTAGTGCCAATTCCCAGTGCAGATGTTGCACCGTCTTTTAATGTTCCTCTGGCATTTTCGAGGCCTTGAGCAGCAGGGGCGGCAACTTGTGCGGGAACGCCGGCGCTTTCCAAAGCAACAGTTCCGGCCGCCACGCGTGCGCCTGATAATGATTCATCAATTTGTTCAGATGCGGCCAGACCTTTGGAAACAATTGTATCTTCGCATTTGCCGTCTTTTAATACTTTGCCTTGGTTTTTGCATTCTTCTTCTAATGCATCCTTTGCTTTCTTGGTATCGATTGCACGGCCAATTGCGCCGGATGTTAATGCACCCACGGCCGTTCCAACACCCGAACCCAACATCGCAGATGACGCGGCGGTTTGTGCGCGGGTCAATCTGTATGCGTTTTCTTTGAATGTTGTGATATCGATTCCGAACCAATCGGGTGAACAATCAAATGTTGAACCCGCATAAACTTTTTTGGATGCCATTGGTTTTTCTTGGTCGTCGCCGGCAAAGAAAGTTGCGGTGAATACGCAATCCAAAGAACGTTCGTCAAACATCGCGCCTAACATTTGGCATGAGTTTCTCATTTGATCACGCAAAGAATATAATTTTTTTTCATCTTCTTTGATTTGTTTTTCTGCATCTTGGCGGACGGTGCCGAATATTGAACCAATGCGGCCGGCAAGACCAGAGTCGGCCTCGGTACAATCGGTCGCAATTTTTTTGCAACCGGCAATTGCCTTGTCGCCCGCAGATTTGCTGAGGCATTTGTTAAACCGTGGCCCGCATGCGGCGATAATACAATCGTTATATTTGTTTCCGCATGTGATAACTTGGTTATATGCAGCCAGGCGAATTTCTTGTTTTTTATCTTCTTTGATTTCATTTGTGAATAATGTGAATTCGCGTGCGTTGCAATTGGCGTCTTTTTTGCATGCGTTTAATTTGTCAGAAAATATTGTGTCTGAATCAGTTGCACATTTAGAATAATCGGCCGCGCATTTTGTTGTGATACATTTACGCAATGCGGCATCGCAATTGTTTTTTGTTCCACCAGATTTGTTTTTCAATTTGACACCGGTTTCTGTTGCTTTGGAATCCAATGCGGCACGTTGTGCACGAATTTGTTCGGCCAATGCAGAATCGTTTGTATTATAATCATCATCAGATTCATTGGACATTTTTGTGCTGAACGTGGAACTTTTGTTTGCGATTGTGGTTGTGTTGACATCTGTGCCGCGGGTATAAACAGTTGCACAATGGCCAGAGTTTGCGAAAAAGAATATTCCGCTGGTGATGAAAAATAATATTAAAAGTTTCGGACTGACCTGATGTTTCATTATTTTACCTTAGAGCATGCTGTTTTATAAAACTGGCACAAATTATTTGCGATTGTTTGTGTGGCTTGGGTGCCACAATTATTATTCGTGTTGGTTTGACATGCAGTTTTTACGCAATTCTCGAAGTTAGTGTTATCACCACAACTGGTTTTTATTGTTGCGATTTTGTTGGTGCGTGCGGTTTTGTATGCATTAACAATCGCGTCCAGATTAGAATCTGTGGCGTTTAATGTTGATGTGCGATTTGTTGCGATTTCGTCGCGCGCCGTGTCTATAAAGTTTGTGCATCCGGTGGCCTGGGCACTGCACGTGGCGAAAAAGTTATTGAATTGTGCGTCGTCGGAACATTTTGCAAAATCAGAATCGCATTTTTCGGATTTTGTTATACAAACCAAAATTTCATTGGTGCATGTTGAGGCGGTTTTTTTGTTTGTTGTTGCTTTTTTTTGTAGTGCAGCCATGTCATTGCTGATGCCGGCGGCGGTGCAAGATTTTTCAATTAATGGGTCGTATGCTTCTTCGACATCTTCGGCGGTACAATTTTGGACCTTGGCCAGGCATAATTTAGTTGCCCAAACATAACGTTCGCCGGGATCGTTGGGGGCCTGTTTTAATTCTTTGGCGGAAATCGTGTTTTTAGAAGATGCGCCCGCGGTTACGGATTTCATGACGGATGCCGCAGGTACCCCCGCATCGGCCGTGCCACAATATTGGCATCGCGCCGCAGGATTTGCC
>Ga0265301_10005771_pt1 | contig 12053 bp, 18 predicted proteins | sample AusTroGonzalo_MG_2_FD_193488 | JGI IMG/M metagenome (GOLD analysis project Ga0265301, IMG submission 193488) | Bovine rumen microbial communities from tropical cattle in Woodstock, Queensland, Australia - Gonzalo_04 | ecosystem: Host-associated > Mammals > Digestive system > Stomach > Rumen ...
GCTGTTGTTACTATGCTTGCAGGCAATCCTGAGTTATTTAAGCAAGTACCTCCGGAAGATTCTCGTGAGTGTTACACATCTGAGCTCGATAAGTGGAAAGAAGGACATTCTTATAGTTTTGAAATCAGTGAATATGATTTCGAATACCCAATAAGTCAAGGTTGGCTCAGTAATAGTGACATTGATCAGTGGATTCGTGGTATTGCGGAACCATATGACTGTGAAATAGAACATCCTTACAGAGATTACTGGGAGCTTACAGGTCTTGATAGTTATGCTTACGGTGAACTTAATGAATATTATACTCGTTGGGTTGACGAATGGGTAGAAGAACTAGCTGCGGAACACGAAGAAGAGGAAGAATACGATGATGAGGAGGAAGAGGAATGAGAACACATAAGTCTTATAGACGCACACTTAATAGCTCAGCTGTAAGAAAGCTTAATGCTAGCAGAAATTCTATAATAGATGAGTTAGACAAGTACTACAGCGAAGGCGATGACGAACTCGTTGAAAAAATAATTGAACAAGTTACTGGTATTGACCTTAGCAACGATGATATAGATGATAGTGATGAAAACGAAGGTTTTTGGAGCAATTTCAATACAGAGCAGCTAATAGAAATGTTAGATGAGGTAAAAAATGCTTTCGAAGAGGACGAAAAAGCTAACACTATCGGTACTTTATCAATCACTAAAGATGAATATGATGTTCTCAAGGATGCAATGGAAAATTATTCCGATGTGTCTTTCTCACGTGATCGTGATATGGCTCGTACAGCACAGCGTCTTTTACAGAAGCTCAATAAGTTATATTATCTTTAATCTTTAACAATTCATAATAACAAACCAGTATTTCTTATTCTATAGAGGTACTGGTTTTCTGTGATATTAGATTTATATGTGTCGCTATAATACATATATACGGCATATACCTAATCCGTAATTTTTAAGGAAGTGATTTTAATGAAAAAGCTCAACAGTGCTTATGATTATATGGGTGATTACGATTTATACGGACCACAAGGTCATGATAGATTCGACTATGACGATTATGTAGAAGAATCAGCTATAGATCGTGAAGACCTTAAAGAACGAGTTGCACAGTATGTGTCTGACACAATAGATGATCTCTTACGTGCAGCTGAAGCTAAAGAATTAAACCCAGATACTATAGAACATGATGTAGAAGGTTATAATTCTGACGAAAGCTATATGAGTGATACAGATACCGCAGAACAGCGTAAGCTATGGGATGATGCTATGGAAGCACTCACACAGTATTATGAAAGCAAGCTATTTGATGACGATTACTACATTTAAGAACTGAGGTGTATAGTATGATACATCTTAATGCAAAACGTGTTAAAAAATCATCAGGTACTAAAAAAGACAAGCGTCGTTATGAAGAAGAGAAAGCTCAGCGTGACGAAAATAATAAGCTTAGCGATTTACAGGACATAGCTAATACACCTGATACTACTTACGAAGATCTTACTAAAGATAACCGAGGTGTAGCACGTTCACAAGCTAATCCGTGGGCTAAGAATAAACGTACAGACAGACAAGGTTTCTGGACTGATTTTACATCGTCTAACATTGACGGCATTGATTATGATGCTATTAAGAAACAGCTGTGGATTAGATTCATGGATGGTTCTGTGTATACCTATTTTGATGTCCCTATTAATGTAGCTCATGGCTTTTACACTACTTCTTCTAAAGGTCATTATTTTTGGGAGAAGATACGTAAAAACAAACATATTAAATACCAAAAGCTACATGCAAACAGACAATGGACTTATATACCAGGCGGTATAGACTTGTCAAGGTTCATGCGTATCAATGCATATTAAGAAGGTGGTGTAATAATGTTATCTATTACTTCATCAGCTCCTGCTAAAGAAGCTAATGTAAAATCTGTATGTAACTCTTTGAAGAAAAAGCTACAGGAAAAGTATCCAGAGCTTGGTATTAATAATGAATTAAAAACAATAAACAATGGCTTCCAGATTACTTGTAAAGACTGGATTTTTGATATTGTTAGGTACGGTAAGTTCGTAAGACTTGATATTCGTAAGTCATCTGAAAGACAAGCTAAATTCTATAAGACCGATGCTACAGAAGTTCGTGATGTAGTAGCTATATTCACATCTAAGATTGATGACGAGTTAAGAAAAGCTGCTAACGAACAGCCGACAGCTAAGGAAGAACCTAAGGTTGTCACGCCATTACGCTGGGTATCAGAAACAGGTGTATATGGTAATAGTGGATTCTATGCTTATTTAACTAAACCTGACGGTAGCGAAGAACGACTTGCTCATGTAGCTACATGTGGTATGATATATTATGAAGATACCGACATCGCACAACTTGATAGAATAAAGATTAATGAGAAAGCTGCTCGTATTTATCGCGAATGGCAAACAGGTTATAATGAAGCTACAGCTGAAGAAAAAGAGAACACATTTATTGCTCCTAATCTTACAGTAGCTGATAGCATGGCTATGCGTCGTGATCTTAAGAAGGTAGAGATGCGTGAAAAGAATCCTACTAAATATAAGAACTATCCAACTCGTGAGGAATGTCTTAACGAATGGAAGGATGAAATGTTCGAGCTATTAAGACAGGATGGGTACAAATACCCGACTAAAATTTCAACAAATTCAAGCCGAAAGGGGAATAAACTCGTGAAAATGTTAAGACTCGCTTCAAGTAAAGTAGAAAGAGAACCCGGAGAACCTAATCCGTTCTATCCAGATACAGAGTTAAATATGCCACTTACTGTAGAGGAAGTGCTTACTTCTTTAGCAGAAGCATTGTCACGTGATCTTGATACCGGAGCTTTAATTGTACATTTATCTGACGGCTCCGAAGATAAGGTACCATACTTTGCTCGTATTACTACAAAGAGTTATGCTGACAATACTTTAGTATCAAGACATGATGACACTGCTGATGTGTCTGTACAGGTAGTATACGGTGATTATACAACATCTCCTGAAATAGACATGACAGTAGCTGATGTACCAGCAACTCTAGACGAAACTGTTAAGACAGCTATTAGCTCTAGTCGTCAGTTGAACTCATCTACACTGCCAGTAGGTAAGCCAAACACAGACGACACAGCTTCTGAATTTGAATCAGACATGAAGTCTATTCTTTCTCTTTCAACTGGTGATACACTAGATGTTAAGAAAGCATACCTTGCGTATAATGCTGAAACTCATGAACTCATTCTTAGTGACGAATCTAAAGACAGCCTCGATGCTGGATTTGTAATCGTAGGTGAGTTTACTCCGGATGTTGATGTACTTGCTAAGATTGCAGGAGAAGACGGAACAAAGGATATGCCAATAGAAGAAGAGGAGATGACGGAGGATGAAGGCATGGACGAATTCGAAGAGGAAGAAGAAATGCCTAGTCGTGAAGAAGAGGAAGAAAATAACGCTCCTGTAGATTCACACATCGCAGAATAATTATTTAAGACATCTTCAGCTAAGGATATACCATATTTATTAACAAGAATCCTTCGAGTATGACAACAGCTCGGAGGATTTTTGTTTTATAATAAAATAACCTGAGATCAACACAGTTACGTAGATAGCATATTATATTCATATTCTAGGTTATAATATTACTATAGTCAGAATATAACGAAACTCGAATCTTTGGTATTCTTCGTAGTACTATATAGAACATGTTTTACTTGAGGAGGGAATTTTTGTGGAAAACAATAAGAAAAAGACAATAGCTGAATGTGTTCAAGCTATAGATAAATATCTTAACAATAATAATGCTAGTATTCCTTATGTTACCGTAGATGTAGATCTTTTAAATGATGTACGTTCGTATCTATTAAGCTATAAGCTTACACAATTAAAAGAAGCGGTAGATAAGGAAAACAATACAATTAAAGCAAAGCCAATTCCATTAAATAAGAAGACTAAGCCAGAAGTAAAAGCTGTTTATGTGTCAGCAAGTACAGCAGATGATGACATAGCAGCCATTCTTTCACAGCTTGATGCTTATTTCAGTTAAGACAGAGGTGATATTATGAACAACATACTGTACGGTGTTAAAAATTCCGACAACAGACAAATTGATTTAGCCGAAATTACTGTTCATAATACTGTAGTAGCTTCTGTAAAGGATTCAGAAGACAATACCTACTATGGAGATGCTGTTCGTATTATAACAGACAGGGATTTCTTATATGTGCCAGATTTAGATCAGTCATTAACTGTAGGTGATGAGATTTATCTTGATAACCAGTCACGTCAGAAATGGACAGTTCGTAGAGGCTGGTATTCGGTAGATGATAATCCTGCTATTTATGGCTGGTATCTTGAATCCATTCCTGTAGGTACAATTCGTAGTCTGTTTTTAAAGGACTTCAATTCATTAACATTTGTAACTCCAAAGACTGAGTTTACATTACCACAGATTTTAGAGCCAAATACAGATCCTACAACTCCATAAAGGAGGGGTTATAATGCCACAAGAACTTGAACCAAAGTACTATGCTATTGATAATTGGCGACAGGCAACTAATGCTACTAGTAATACTGACCCTACTCTAAGGATTAAGTACACACAGTTTGTTAATTCTCACATCCTAGAAGGCGGTCGTATACAGGTAGTTCATCCAGAATACGGTGTTGTATTTGCAGCCTTTACACAAGCATCTGGTACTTTAGTTGATTATGATGCAGGAGCGTTCTTATCTACAGAATCCATATTAACAGCACTAAAGCAGTTAGGATTTGATATTAAATTTAAAACTAATCCTACTATTAACCTTGCTACTAAAACATTTTTACAAGCAGCACTTAGAATGGGTTATACGTCTGTTCGTTGGGCTATCAAACAACACAAAGTACAGACTAACTCTGTAGTATACAACGGTAACTGCTTACATAAAGGTTGCGCAGAAGCTAAAACACCAGTCGTTATTTGTTTCGATTCAAATAAGCGACCAGAATTTTTAAATCAGTATATAGCACCGATAAAGAATTTCGGTGGTGATATATTAGAAGTAGATCTCGGTAAGAGTCCTGAACTCGATTTCACATGGCTTAATTTACCGATGAACATAGCTACCGTATTACAGGAAGGGTAAAGGTGATTTACATGTACGGTGAAATCTTAAGACTTGACGCATCACGTCAAAACAGAATCAACCCTAATGGATTTTTACAGCTTTTCTCAGAAAAAGCACAAGCTACTATCAAAACTCAGGATACACGTTTAAACTCAAGCTTTAACGGTGGACAGTATTTACCTAAAATGGTAAGACAGTCGCAGTATCCAGATTTCTTTCGTGGAACATCGATGAAGACATTATACTGGAAGCTTAAGAACTTTCCAGATTTAAGAGGTATGTCCCGTGTGTTTATTAACAAAGATAACTCAGTCGTATTCGAATTCGAGGAATCTGTTAATGATGACACTGTAGCAGCTCTAAAGCGTATTCTCAAAGGCTTCGGACACTGCGAGTTTACAAATGCACAGAAAAGCAGTAAGCGTGTAGCATTTGATGTTGTTGAGGACGCATATCCGATAGAAGATTAAGAAAGGAAGTGGAGATATGGGAAACGGTAATAATGAGGTATTCTTATATGATGCACAAGCTACCCCTATTACATTACCGGCTGATACTTCCTCATATGTTGGATTACAAACATGGATCGAGAATAACAATAAATTAGTTTATCACCTACTCATAGAAGATACAGAAGAAACTCGTAATATGGCTATCGGTACTAAACTAAAGCTTATACAGCAGCTAAAAGAGAAAAATCGTGAGTTACGACTTCTCAGGTATCAGAGAGTTCTTGATAAAATCACTACTAAGCTCGAGTGCGCTGTTGATGCACTTATGATAAACGACTACGACAATGATGCAAAGTATATTCCAATGTACATGCAGTTAATGTCGTCGTTACATGAAGCAGCCGAAAAGGTAGATATTCCTGTTGATGTACAAAATGCTATTATCTTTGATACTATACAGGAAGAAGCTACTACAGACCTGTCTGAAGCAAGTCGTGAACATATTAGATCGGCAGCACAAGAGCTTCTTAAATTATGTACACAAGGCACAAACTCTGTAGATGAATGAGGTGGCCTAAGATGTATGAGTATTTAGACAGATTTATAGCTGACTGGAAAGACGACGATCTCGTTTCTGTATTAAGTAAGCTGCCAGAACGCAGCGAACATCTTAATACCTGGTCTGCTATAATAGCTGCCGTAGGTGTAGATGGATTCATGAAATTATCAATGACTTTACCTAATAAACAAATTAGTATTCCATCACTGTATGAAATATTAACTGTTTTTGCTGGTGAATGCATTAATGAAAAATGTAAGACAATGTCATTGAGGGAAGCAAAACAGACAGTGCTAGGTAATCTTACATTAAAGGAGGTAGATGCTTATGTCGACAGACTACAAACTGTTACAAACACTGATACAGATGTCGTCGATACAGAACCTAAACTTCCTACCTGATTACTATACAAACTGTCTTAGGTATATGAATAGTCGTGAAGGGGGAATTGTGGACCATGATCTTAGGAATATCCAAAATAAGCTGGATAGAACAATTAACAAGCAACGAACTTTATGAGTATTTTGATCTTGTAGACAAGCTGCTCGTAGTTGTAGACTATCCCGAAGACGAGTGGGTAGATGACGACAAAGTATTTTACAAATACGGTGATTATGATAATTTACGTGACGTCTTAGCTTGGTGGTCAATGTGCAAGTCATATCCTAGAAAAACTCTATACTCTCTTAACTATGCGTTTGTAGAGATACCTGTAGGATGTACTGCACAAGATTTAAAAAGGAGTTGGTTACATGAATTACAGCATTCAGGAGTACTACAATGAGCTCTATCGTATATTTGCTAACGAGAATGTGCTGTTATCAACTACACAGTTAATACAATTAGGAGATTGTTTAAGGTCTCTTATGAGCGGCGAAAACATAAGCTATAAACTCGAACAGTTATATACAGCTGTACAGAATATAGACGAAATAGCTGAAACACTTGAACATTATATGCATGAGTATAATAAATTTGTAGAGGACAACGATATTGCTGAAGATGCACCTAAAACTGATGAAATCTCAGCTAAAGCATTCGTTGCTGATAAAACGATAGTAGCTTCAAGGGAGGATAATATTATGGCTTCACAGAAAAATACAGTTGCAATGAACAGTAAGAGAAGAGAGTTATTTAATTCAGCACGTCGTCTTAATTCTGCTGTTAATGGTGGTGGCGATCGAGAAGTACTCGAGCAGGTACAGGCAGTTCTTAAAGAACAGGCTAAGTTCTTAGCTGAAAGCCTTGAAGGCAGACTCGAAATGCCTATCGAGGAAACAAGTGCTGAGTCACAGAAGAATACTAAGATGCTACTCGACTGGACAGCTGACATCTATGCTATTGCTTCTGACATCAATCAGTACCTCAATCCTGAGGAGGAATAATGGTTAAGGTTTCTAAGAAAGAAAGAGCGGAGATACTTGCGCATGTTCGTTCGTTATATGATAATGTCTTAGATGTAAAACTTGAACAAAAAGCAGACGACCCTTCTATCTTACTGGTTACAGTAGTTAGAGGGGTCGAGTTGCCTGCGTTTGAATATAAGACTGATAAGGAAGGAGATAAGAAATAATGAGTGATGTTCCTTCTACTGTATTTGATTTACAGAATCCAGGTAATTATGTTAATGAATATATTAATGAAAATGTTGGCAGAGTTAGTGGACATGATTATAAATACTATGAGAAAGGCATGGACGGTAGAATAACCTACATGACTTGTGATGAGTACATTGATAAGTGTATTAATGATGTCTTTCATAGCTCGTACGAGAGCGTGGTTACAAATGCTGTTGATGATGCTAAAGTACATGAGTATGCTAAACGCATGTTAATGGGTGATACATTTCCTGTACCCTATTTAAACTATGTAGACGAACAGCAGGAAGGCAGACACAGAGCTTTTGCTGTTAAAGAAGCATTTGGAGCTGATGCTGAATTTCCTGTACTTGAAGTATTTAAAGCAGAACCGTCCTTGCCTATGATTCAAAATTACTGCCGTACAAAAACAAATAATGCTGGAATGGGTGATATGCTAATGCCAGAAATAGCTGGTAGGTGGTATTCACAAAAAACTATATATGATTATTTAGGTTGGCCTTATGAGGGACCTGAGGAAGAAGATACTGAGGAACTTGTAAAGGAAGAAGAGCTAGAGCTTGATAACATAGATGACTTAGATGACGATATTCTACTAGAAGATGTAGCAAATATAGCTGGAATTAGCGTTGACGAGTTAGATGATCTTGATGCTGCTGAATTTGCTCGGCTTGTAGATAAGGCACTAAATAATCACTAAAAAGAGAAAGAGGTATTTTTATGGATATTTTAAATATTGCTCCAGAGCGTTTTGCTAATATTTATGCAACGCTTGATCCTGTGGAGCAGGAAACGTTAAAACAGATATTACATGAGTTGGGAGAAACAGGAGAGAGTGAAACGTATAATACTGTTTGGTTACAGGATTATGAAGAGATCCCGGTAGATGTAGATACATTTTTGGAGGATGACCATTATTTAGGACAAGCTACAAACCATGGAAAACAGATTTATCCATTCTGGAGAAATGCCTTGAGAGAGATATTCTCGTCAGGCGATACTGCGTATGAGCAGGTTATCTTCAGCGGCGCTATAGGCATAGGAAAGACAGCTATTGCAGTATATGCTATAGCATACTTACTTTATAGACTTTTATGCTTAAAATTTCCACAGAGATATTTTGGCTTTGCTGATTCTGATGATATTGCTATATTCTTCTTCAATGCTACTGTAGCACTTGCTGAAGGTGTAGGTTATAAACGACTTCATGCTTGCTGCTTACAATCACCTTGGTTCTTAGAACATGGCAGAAAACTCGGATCAAGTTCTAATCCATACTATGCTCCAGACAAACACATTGTAATAAGAGCTGGTTCTAAAGGACAACACGGTTTAGGACAGCAAATCTTCTGTGTAGTGGGTTCTACTAAAGTTATAACTGACAACGGTGCTATTCCTATAGAAGAACTTGCTGGTACTACAGCTAATGTATTACAGAAGACAGATACAGGTTTAGTCTTTACAAAAGCACATGTCGTATTAACTAAGTACACACAAGATACTATTAGGATCACACTTGATAATGGTGCTGTTATTGAAGGTACTCCAGAACATAAGGTTATGCTTATGGATGGTACATATAAAGCACTCGGAGAGCTAACAGAAGACGATGAACTTTATAGTGAGGAGGGTACTAACTATGAAAATATCTAAGATAGAACCTATTCACTATGAACAAGAAATTCCAGTATATGATGTAGTTGATGTACAGCCAAATCACAACTTTGCTATAGAAACTGGTAATGCTACATGTATTAGTCATAACTGTGCGTTTATGGATGAACTAGGATTTGAAAATCAAGAAGAAGAACAGCTTAAAGCAGAACAGGCAGAATATTTAGTACAGCTTACTAATATCGAAGCTCGTATTAAGTCTCGGTTTCCTAAAGTTCCAATGCCTAAAATGTTCTTAATTCCACCAACCGCTAAGGATGCAACAATCGTTAGAGATTTTATAGAAAAACCAGCTAACAATAAATTAGTAATTAAAGAACCTTTATGGAATGTAAAGCCAGCAGAGCTATACAGCGGAGAACGCTTTACTCTAGCTTACAAAGTGGATACTAAAGCTGTTGAGATTATCGATGATGCTGATGCTTTAACATTTAGCAAATACGGTTATGAAATCATAAGAGTACCAGTAGAGTACAAGCAGAGTTTTGAATTTAATGCTGTACTTGCATTAAAAGATATTGGAGGAATTAATATATGAGTATTGACATTAATAATCATACTCAAGAAGAAGCTAATCAATGTGTGTATATTCACATATCACCTACCGGTAAACGATATATCGGACGCTGTGCATGTCCTAGAACTCGGTGGCGCAGTAATGGTAGCGGATACAAATATAATACATTATTTTGGGCAGATATTCAGCAATATGGTTGGGATAATTTTGAACACATAATTGTAGCAGAAAATTTAGATAAAACAGCAGCTAATAAGCTAGAATCAGAATTAATCCATCAATATAAGACAATATATCCAGAAAATGGGTATAATCAGCTCACAGGTGGTGAATATGCTGGAGAAATTGCTCAACGACATCATGAAAATCTAAGTCAAAAACATAAAGAGTATCAACCCTGCTGGGTGTATAAAGGTGAGGATGCTAGGTTGATTAGTAAAGCAGACTTACAGGTTTATGAACAAGCTGGATATAAACTAGGTAGAGGCAAGAATATAATTGTCTGTGTATCTAAAGGAGATACTATGAAGCGTATAAAACAATCTGAATTAGATAGTTATTTGCAATCTGGTTGGCAACTTGGATCATCAGCTAAGTTTATAGAAGAACAACGTAAGCGCTGTCGTTTATATATTTGGAAATGTGATGATAAGGAATTCAATAATGCAACTGAATTAACTGAGTATTTACGAGCTACTTATTATCCTACGATTTATATATCTACTATAACTAGTGCATTTAACGGAAAACCTAGTCAAAAATATCCAGAATTAACAAAACTGGTTACTCGTATACCGGTAGAACATTAACACTTATTGGCTTATAGAAAGAAGGGGGTGGTTTCATGTCATTTATTACAAAGATAGAACACATACATTATGATAGTCCTATTCCAGTATATGATGTTCTTAATGTTCAGCCATCTCACAATTTTGCTGTTCAAGTAGGAAATTTAATCTCCTATGTGCATAATTGTGGGATGCTCTGATACATACAAATGTAATAAAATGTTACATTATAACTCGATGAAGTAAATTTCGTTAATGGATCTAACACTACCGCTGAAAAATCAAAAATCATGCAAACATATTCATCTGTCAGCGCGCGTATTAAATCTCGTTTTATTAAAAATGGTAAACTTTTAGGTAAAATGTTTCTAGTATCTTCTAAGAAAGCGGAACATGACTTCCTTGAAGTATATATTAATGACCACAAGGCTGATGTAGCAGCTGGGGTGATCTATCTAGTCGATGAACCGTTATGGCATGTAAAACCATCCACAACTTACTCCGGTGTTACCTTTCCAGTAGCTTATGGCTCTAAACAATTAACACCTAAAGTGGTAGAAGATGGAGAAAGTATAGAAGCTCTCGAACAAATGGGTTATAATATCATAGATGTACCTATTGAATTTAAGCGTGACTTTGAACTTAATATCATTACAGCATTACAAGACCTTGCTGGTATCGCACTTCCAGGTACTCTAAGTTATTTCTCCTATAAAATATTTAGTAAATGCTATTGTGACAGACCAAATCCGTTCACAAATGAGATATTAGAAATCGGAATAGACGATAATATGGAATATCAACAGTTCTTCAATCCTGAAATGATACCTAAGAAGTTTTTTGAATTACCGATGGCGATACACGTCGATACTTCATTAAAAAGCGATAACACGGGTATTACAGGTGCTTGTTATGTGAAGAATATAATGTCAGATTCCGATGATGGCACTGTAGAAAAACGTGTATATGCACAAGTATTTTCCGTTGGTATACACGCTCCGCAAGGTTCAGAAATTAGTATGGCAAAAACTCGTAGATTTATTTATTACCTACGAAAGATAGGATTTCATATTGTAATGATCTCAACGGATACATTCCAGTCAGCTGAATTCCATCAAATCTTACAGGATAAGGGCTTTACCACACAAATAAAATCTCTTGACCGTACACCAGAAGGCTACCACATTTTAAGAGAAGCGATGGTAGAAGATCGTATAGAGATGATAAAGCACAATAAGATAGAAGATGAGCTTATTCATCTTCAACGAGACACCTCAACCGGCCGCTTGGATCATCCCGCGAATGGATCGAAAGATATCTCCGACTCCCTTGCAGGGGCTATTTGGAGATATCTTTCGATCC
>Ga0265301_10005773_pt1 | contig 12051 bp, 9 predicted proteins | sample AusTroGonzalo_MG_2_FD_193488 | JGI IMG/M metagenome (GOLD analysis project Ga0265301, IMG submission 193488) | Bovine rumen microbial communities from tropical cattle in Woodstock, Queensland, Australia - Gonzalo_04 | ecosystem: Host-associated > Mammals > Digestive system > Stomach > Rumen ...
AACTGCTGGACGTCACTTTGGTGCGCGGGCTGTCCAGACGGGTGGCTATGCGCACCGGATAGTCTCCGGTGAGCGGATTCCAATCATCGTCCACCACGACAGGTTTCCCGCAGCCCGCAAATAGCAGGGCTGCGAAGAAAAACCGTCCTATATGTGTGAATACTCTCATTATCAAAGGTTACCGGGCAAATCTACCGAAGCGTTATCGTTCTCGTCAATCACGGAGTCGCCGTTCATATCGGCCATGGACACGTTCCACTCATCCACAAAGGCCTCGAAACTGGCGTCCATCAGGCCCAGGATAATGCGCAGGTTGTACTTCTTGCCGGCTTCGATAATGGGGAAGGTCACCTTGCCGGTCACGGTCTGGGGAATTTCCGTGAACTGCTTGTCCGGGAGCTTGGCGTCGTACGTGCGCACGTAATAAGTAATGGTAACATCCACCACCGGAACGGTTCCGGGGATGAGGATGATGGGATCCACCTCGTTCTTATAGGCATTCTGGTCGGCGGTGGTAACACCCGGATTCACGGCGGCGAAAGTGGCCGGATTGGGAATTTCCTTCAGGTTATCGGCAATCTCGCTGGCACCGGCAGCTACGGCAGCCGCATCGGCCGACAAATACTGGCGGAACTTGATGCCCTGCGGGGCGGTGTCCATGGAGATGGCGCCGGTGTAGAGGTCCAGCTTGCCTGTCTGGAGGGCGTCATCGGCCACATAGGTAATGGGATTGCCATACTGATCCTGGGTGGCGCTCTCTATGAGGATTTCCTGAACGGTAATCTTGGTGCCGTTGTCGGTGGCGAAGCCGTTGGTGGGAGCCTCGGTGGGATTGGCCTTGATAATCACGCCGTTGGGGGCCGAGCTGGCAGGGTTTCCGTCCTGGGAGCCGCCCAGCTTGGAAAGCAGGTGGCGGAAATGGAACTTAATGGTTTCCGTGGTGCGGGTGAGGTTGATGTTCACATCGGCATCCGGGTCGGCGTCGGAGAGGTCCGCTCCGCTCTTGTAGCCCCACATCAGGTCCACGTTGGGCCTGCCGCTGGCAAAGGAGAAGTAAACCAGGTTGTGGTTGGTAACAGGGTCGATGCCGAAACCGGTGATGCCGTAGCTGTTGTCGGCCCCCGGGGCCTCCGGGTCACAGTAGGGAGCGTACGCGAAGAAGCTCACCTTCTGGTCGTTGGCGGAAGAGCCGTCGGTGGGATTGGGCCAGAACTTGATGGGAGAATACTGCCACTTGGCATCGGCCTCGCTGTAATTCACCAGCTGGTTGTACATAAAGTTGTTGCTGGAAACGGTATAATCGGCGGTACCGGAGTAGGTGGCGAACACGCCGAAGCCCAGCGTCTGGAGATTGGCCTGGTTCATATCGGCCGTCTCACCGGCCCTGGTAATGGCACGGCCGCTGTAGGCGCCGAAGCTCACGGCATCCCTGGTAGCGTCTTCTTCAATTTGGCTCCGGGAGCAGGAAAGCAGGGTGGCACTTGCCATCACGGCAAAGAGAATAATCTTTTTCATATCGCGTTATTATTGATTCTTAGGCATATAGGCTTCGATAGGCACATTGGTCTCCCAATCCACCACTTCTCCGGACAGGCCCACTTCGCTCAGGCCCAGGATCATCCGGATGTTGTTCTTGGTCCCGTGACGGAAACCGTTGGGGAAGGTAATCTGCTTGCTGATGATGTTCTCCACGCGGCTGTACCCGTCGTCCAGGTTGCTGTCGTCAGTGGTTACATAGTAGGTGACCTTCACGGTGACGGTGGTGCTCACCTCACGCGGAAGCAGGGTGAAGTACTCGCCATCGGCCAGGACGGGGCCTTCGGTGGCAATCACGCCCACGGGCTGGGTGGAAGTGTCACCGGGGGTATAGGAGTCGCGCACGTCCGGGTGCAGCCTGTCGTCGTAGATATCAAAGACAAAGGTGGAGTCCTTGGCGGCGGTGAAATCCCATTCGGGCTTCTTGGCCACGGTGTTGTGCAGGTTCAGGACACCGGTGTCGTACATGCCGGGAACGGTGAGGACCACGTCCGAGATGGTAATCTTCACGCCGTCCTTCGCGTCTCCGCCCGCACCCACAATATTGTAGGAACTCACGGCCGACAGGTTCAGCTGCGCCAATGCATGGTAGAAGCGGAAGTTGACATTGGTGCCCAGGAGGGGCTTCTGCATGTTGATGTACGGCAGGCCGTCCTCCACGGTGTTGAAGCCGCCGGCCACGTTCTTCCAGACGGCGCCGTTGGAGGTACCCCACACCAGATCCACGTGATCATGCAAATCGGCCGATACGGCATAGGAGAGCGTAGGGTCGCCGGTGTTGTTCTTGGCCGACATGGCCGTGATGCCGGAAGTGCCGCCGGCGTTATCCACATAGGGGGCATAGGCAAAGAAGCTTACCATATGGGCATTCTGGGAGGTAGCGCTCTGGCCGTCGGTGACTCCGTTGTCCGTAAGCTGGTTGGGCCAGTACTTGATGGGGGCGTACTCCCACTTGGCCGTGGTGCTGTTATAGCTCACTTCCTGGTTATACATGAAATTGGGCTTGATGGTACCAGAATAGCCGCCCGCCTCCTCGAAGGCGATGACGCCGAAGCCGGTGCTCCGGAGCTTGGTATTATCCATCTCGCCGGGTTCTCCCGCCCTGGTCTGGGGGACATACACGCCGAAGTCCAAAGCCTCCAGGGTAGTGTCCGTGGCCACGTTGCCAACGGTATTCACCTTGGCGCAGGAAACCATCATCAATGCTGCCGCTGCAGCCAGCATGCCGATTCTTTTCATAACGTTTCTTTGTTAAGTTTAAACTTTGGTACCCATGCGGGCGGTCGGGCCCGCATGGATAAAATGATCAATAACGATTACGACTGAACGTTCAGCGGGAGGTTGACATCCTGGCTGTCACCAGTCTCCCAGTCAACGACCTCAGCCTCAAACTTCACCTCAGAGATACCCAGGATCATACGGATGATATTACGGGTACCGGCCTTGAAACCATCGGAGAAAGTAACATCGTGGCTGATCACGTTCTCTACACGGCTGTGGCCACCATTGAGGTTGGCATCATCGGTAGTCACATAGTAGGTAACCTTCACATTGACTGTTACGGCAGCATCGTCCTTGGGGATAAGGGTGTAATACTTGCCATTATTAATCACGTCAACAACCGAATCGAAAGGAGTGGTATAAGGAGCAGCCTTATAGGTGACACCGGCAGGCTGGGCGCTGGCATTGACGTCACCAGCATCTTTCATAACAGGGTTGATGTTGGCGTTCGCAACGGTGAGAGTAAGATTGGCGCTGCCAGTTTCACTCTCCCAGTTCGGGACGGGTTTGCCGGCTTCCACAGCGGTGTTGTTAAGATTCAGAACAGCGGTCTGATACATGCCGGGAACAGTGATGACCACATTGTCAATGGTAATCTTGACACCATCCTTGGCGGTACCGCCAGCAGCCTCCTGATTGTAAGCGGCAATAGCCTGAAGCTTAAGCTGGGCAAGGGCGTGATGGAAATAGAAGTGGATAGCAGTGCCGACAGCGGGCTTCTGGAGATTCAGATACGGCTTACCGTTGGTGGGAGTATTGGTGCCACCGGCCACATTGGTCCAGGTTGCGCCATGGGAAACACCCCAAACGAGGTCTACCTGCTTGTCAAGGTCGTTCGTGACTTTGTAGGTAACCTTGGGATCAGATTGGTCATCATAGTCGGACAAGGCAATAATACCTTCATCCGTGCTGCCCACGGCACCCGAGCTGGCGGTTGCAGCCACATACGGAGCATAGGCAAAGAAGGACACCTTGTCTACGGCATAACCCTGGGCAGGAGTTCCCTGGCTATCAGTATTTCCAGCAGCTATCTGGTTAGGCCAGTACTTGATGGGATGGTATTCCCAGTTACCTGCGTTATAGAGCACCTTCTGGTTGTACATGAAGTTCGGAGCAACCGTAGTGTTGGTGGCAGGATAATCACCAGTGGTCTTGTAGGCAAAGACGCCAAAACCACCACCATTAGCTTCGCTTTCCTGGAGGAGCGTGTTGTTCATCTCACCATAGGCACCAGCCTTGGTGATAGTGTTGCCAGAGTAGGCCGAGAAGCCCACGGGAGCGTCCATCTCGCTGTTGGAGACGATGTCAACCTTGGTGCAAGCGCCAAGAGTGAGGGCGGCGACAGCCGCGAAAATCAAAACTTTTTTCATAATGCATTAATGAGTTAAAATGAATAAATTATTTTTTATATGATTGAATTATTATTTGTTACAAAGGTACATCTATAATTTCGCCATCTTCCCAATCTGACACGGTGGCTTCCATGCCGCTGGAGGATCCGCCTTCCGGCGGAACGTCCGGCGGAACGATGGCCGGCTCCTCCACGGAACCGAAAATCAGGCGGTACAGGTTCCGGTAGCCCGGGTTGGGCTTCAGGATTTGGATTTTGTCGCCCACCTCGAATTTGTAGTTGGCAACGGTGGTGTTATCTATAAGCAGGGCGCTCACATTCAGGGTGGAGTCTCGCTGCGGGGTAGGGATTTCTCCGTTGGGCAGGCCGAAGGTGGTAATGATGCCGTCCACGTGGCCCACACGCTTTTCCGGTTCGTCTATGGTAAGCTTCCACTGGCTCATGATCTGGGTGGCCAGTTCGTCGCTGGTAGTGTTCTTGGTTACCTCGAAAGTCCTGGCCATGCCGCTGGTGGAGGCCCTTACGCTCTTAAGTACATCGGCATTGCCGGAATAAATGGTTATCCACAGCTGGGAAACAATGTTCTGGGGATACACGGGGATGAGGAGGGTGTGGTAGCGCACCTGATCCAGGAAGTATTGCTCCTCGTCTTCGCTTCCGCCCTTGGTCTGCAGCCGCTTGAGGTTGGTGTAGTAGTACTGATAATCCTCCGTCATTTCCTCCGTCACGTCAAACTCGTCGGAGACGCCGGCAAGCAGGATTTCCGGGTTCTCCACCGTCACTTCCGGCAGGGAACGGGTCCAGGAGACATCGGCCTCGCGGAGAGAGACGGCTGCATCCGAGTAGTCATTCATGTTCTGGAACTGCATTCTCCAGAATTCCTCCGGGCTCTGGGAAATCATGTACAACTGATAATGGCCCTTCTCCAGCTGCACCTCGCAGGAATCCACGCTGGCGGTGGTGAAGGAATTGTAATATTCGCCGTCGCGGAAGATGTACAGGGTTACGCCGTCGGGCTTCTGACCCTCCGGATAGGCGTTCACCTTCCAGATGAACTTCACTATGGTGCGTACGGTGGACTGATACATCCCCTCCAACGGCCGGCGCTGGCAGCCTGTAAAGCAGACCGCAAGCACAGCAGCGAGAACTATGAGGAGACGTTTGGTCATCTTACCGCTTGTCTTTCTTTTTATGATAGAAAAGATAACCTATGGCTATTCTGGCATCCGTAACGCCAAAGTAGGTGAAGGTACCTTCTTTTTGGAAAATCAGGTGCTGATTCTCGGCCTGGCCCACATAGTAGCGGAAACGGGAGAACATGGGTCCAACGCCCAGGCCGATATTCAGGTTCCAGTGCTTGCCCATGGAAAGGCTGTAGCCCAGGCCCAGGGCGCCCAGGACTTCCTCTCCCTGGTAGCCGCGGCCGCCCCGTTCGTAATCGTAGTAGCCCATGCCGGCACCGGCATAGATATACCAGCCGTCCAGGGCCCTGCGGTTTTCCTTCTTGGAGAAAGGACGGAGGAAAGTGCCGCCGGGATACCAGCGGGCACCCAGGTCCCAATGCATGATCTCCAGGCAGGTGGCATTGTTGTTCCAAGCATGCCAGGGAACGGTTACGATGTAGTCCGAATAGATGCTCCACTTCTTGTTCTTTCCCAGCGGGATCTCATAACCCACAGCCAGGGGAACGGTATGGAAACGGGTTAACACGGTAGCTCCCTCGTAAAGGAAGTTGGTGTTCAAGGCGAACAGCGGAACAGAAACTTTCTCAGGAATAGCGCTTTCGGCGCGGAGGGTGTCGGTTGCAACGGTGAGGGTATCGGCCATAACCACCAGAGAGTCGGCTGCGACTATGAGGGTGTCCACAACAGTAGCATTTTTGGCGCTATCAGTGGTAAACACCTGCGCGCGTAAAGAAAAAGAACCACCCAAAATGAACAAAATACCCAGAATGAGCCTAAAAATCATTCTGTTTTGTCCGTTTTGAGTGTTATTCAAATTCTTCATCGTGTTCTTCTGGTGTATCTCAAAAGCCCGCTGGAGGGCCTTGAAATGGGATTTTCGCGGAAATCGGATGCAAAGGTATATCTAAATTTTATTCTTTCCAAATATTTTTTTATTTTTTTTGACAATTATTTTTAATTGTTGAAAAATGTCTCAGTTATTAAAAATATTATCAAAATGACTGAAATTTAAGGCTATTTGGCCCATTTTTAAAGGATTTCAAGGATGAAAATAGGGGGGGGTAGGAAAAATAAAGCCTGAAACGCACACAATGCCGATTTTTAACAAATAAAAAAGTTTTTACGATTTTGAAATTAATTTTTGTATTTATAAAATAATTATTACCTTTGCAGCGGGTTTACTAAAACCAAATATCATGCCAGTTAATCATTGGGTGGACATTTTAGGCACACTTCCCACCGGTGCCTGTCTGTTCTGGTTGCTATTCTATTGTTTGGCAGCCAGCAGGACCAGTTCTTTCAGGGTTACCTTTGCCCTGCTGCTTAGCCTTGGCGTCTATCTGGTGGCGCCCAAAACCGTATTCGCCCTCCTGTCCGGCCCCTGCCTCATTCCCCTTATGATGCATTATCTCAATCGCATCCGTAAGGATGACCACCCGCGTTTCTATGAGGTACTCTGGATAGTATTCCCTGCTATCCTGTTTACCTGGGGCGTTCTTCTCAAGATACTGGCCCCGCCGGAAAGACTGCTGGAATATGAAGCAACGTTAAGATCCCTCTTCCATCTTATATTATATATAGAGCTTTGCGTCTTCATCGGCTATCTCACCTATTACAGCATTAAGGAAAAGAATAAGCCTTTCAGCAGCATGTATGCTTTTCTGTTCAAAGGAAAGAGCATTCCGGTACTGCTGCTCCAGTACTATATCCTGGGCTACTGCACGTTTGTATTCCTGCTCATCGCCATGCCCAGCCTGGATCCTTACGAGACGCCCATCACCCCCGCCTTCTTTGCAGCCGGTGTTTTCCTGTTTGCCTATGTGGCTCTGCTGGGTACCAAGAAGAGCGTTACCCTCAAGGAACTGAAGTATTTGGTTGTGTACAATTTCTGCAGCAAGAACAGGCGGGAGACCATAAAAACCATTATCGGCCATCTGCTGGAAGAATCCAGTGAAGAAGAAATGGAGCAATGCCAGGATTTGATAAACCAGCTTTTGCATAAGGGGGAAGAAGTCCGCCAGCCCTCCAGTTCCATCAGCCTCACCAGCCACATCTATGCAGCCGCCCCCAGCGCCTGGAGCAGCCACGACGATCTGTTCGAGCGTTTCAAGGACCTGGTCATAGAAAAGAAACTGTACCTGCACCCCGGTCTCACCCTGCAGGATGTGGCCGACCAGCTGGACACCAACAAGACTTATGTGTCCAAAATGGTGAACAACACCTATAACCTGGGCTTCCCGGAACTGCTTAACACCCTACGGGTAGATTACGCCGGAAAATACCTCCTCAGCCACAAGAACGCCAAACAGACGGAGGTGGCAACCGCCAGCGGCTTCCAAAGCGCCTCCTCCTTCAACAACATCTTCAAGAAGGTAACCGGCCTAACCCCCAAACTCTGGGTCGCCAGCAACGATAAAAAGTAACCGCACGGAAATTTTACCTATCGTCGTAATGACCGTAGGAAGATAAGACGAATACTTCTACGATTTCGTCTTCTATCGAATACACCATTCGGTGCTTTTGTGTAATACGTCTGGACCACTGACCGGCTCTGTCTCCAGACAATGGTTCTGGCTTTCCGGTTCCAGTTCTGGGATGCTCTTTAAGTTCGTCTAATAATCGAAATGCTTTTGTGAATGCATTCGGTTCATTCTTCCGAAGTTTGGCAAGATCCTTGGCAGCCTCGGGCGATAGTATCACACTGTAGCTCATAGTGTATCAAGAAATCTTTCCAGATCCTCCTTAGAGGTGACCTTGTATCCCTTCCCTTCATTAATATCCTGGATGCCTTTATCTATTTTGGCAAACAACTCTTCCTTGGTCATAAGGGTATCGTCCTCATTTATGGGGACAATCTTAAAGGAGCCAAGGCTACGGGTTGTTAATACTACACCCTGCCCCTTTGCGGCCATCCCTAAATACTTGCTCTGGTTGGAGCGAAAATCTCTGCTGCTTATAACTACCATAGTACAATCCATTTTAAAAGTCCACTGCAAAAGTAAGAATTAATATTTTGGATACCAAATTGGTGTTCGTAATTTTGTATAAAGAACAATAATAAGAATAAGAATCAGCGGCAAAACTATGTGATTAAGGAGAGTTTCCGATATGTACATGAATCTTGAGCTGAATGAAGGATTCTGTGTTCATATCTAAACAAAAGAAAGGAAAACCGCTGAAATCGACGAGATATGAGCATCGGCATTGGGTTAACGCACCGTTTTCGTGTTCAAATATTTGGTTTATTTAAACGCAACCCAAACATCATCAAAAAGATTGACAGGTGACGTTGTAAAGTGTAGCAGGTCAGACTACAAAACATCGCAGGTCCACAAAAAACAGACGACCTGCGACACACTTGCTCTAGTTGGAGCGGAAAACTCTACTGCTAAATGCCCGTGCCCGAGTTATTATTCAGTATTCTTGGAGAGAAGGGCCGATACTTCTTCTTTGAGTTTGGGAAGATGATTGACAACGATAGACCAGATAATGTCATCGGAAATGGCATCGTAGGCGTGAATGATGCGGTTTCGGGTGCCTACGATGGCTTTTGCATGGCTAATTGGAATATCCGGCTCTATTCTAAGAATCCGGTTCACTGCTTCGCCGATGATTTCAATGCTTCGTTCTACGGCAAGACGAAGCTTCCAATCAGCAAGATAATCCTCATACACCATGGGCTTGCCGGTAAAAAGAATCAATTCTTTCTATTGAAGCAAGTATATCGGCCAAATATGTTTTCAGTTCCCTATCCATAGATTCTTTGCTGAGTTTCATCTACTTCTTCCTTGAAATATGGATTGCGGATAGCCTCATACTCTATGAGGTCAACATCTCTATGGAGCAGGTCTTCCAGGGCAAACTTTAAGTCAAAGTAATTAGTAAAATAATCCTCAACATCCGGTTTGTCAAAGATAACAGTGAAATCCACATCGCTGTCTTTGTTAAAACGATCTGTCAAAACCGACCCAAATACGCACAATTGTTTAACCTTGTACTTCTCGCACAAGGCAATAATCTGGGCCATATTCCGTTGAATCAGTTTCACAGCACTGCAAATATAGTGATAAATAACAAAAATGCCAACCGTGATGGCTGGCGCTTTGTTTTGCGACTACGATAATGAATCAGGCACCTACGGAAACTCGTAAGTGCCTGATTTTCAGTTTGTGGGCGGTGGCGGATTCGAACCGTCGACCCCCTGCTTGTAAGGCAGGTGCTCTGAACCAGCTGAGCTAACCGCCCGGAAAGGACTGCAAATGTAGCAACTTTCCTTTAATTCTCCAAATTTAATTACGGTTCCGACACCAGGATGCCTCGGGAGGCGCTGTTGGCGCGGTAGTGGGGGGCGTAGAGAGACTCTATGGTTATCACGGGGGCCACGAAGGCCCCAGCCTGGGTGACGAAGAAGGACTCCGTGACAGTGGTCTTCTCCTCCGGATAGCTGTCGAAGAAGTACTCCGTCCGGTCGGCCTTCACGTTGCGGTAGCCCTGCGGCGAGAAGCTCCTGAAGCCCCAGCCGATGTGGCCGGAGAGCTGCTCCACCGGACGCAGGGAGGCCTCGCGGCCGGCATCCAGCTTCACGAAGCTGCGGTTTTCGCCGTTCCAGATGCGGTATTCAACCACAATCTTGTCCCCTACCTTCACCGGATCGCCCGGCTTAATCTCCCGAATGGCCGATACCTGACGGTTCTTAGGCAGCGTAACATTGTCGTAAACAAGTTCCTCCGTCACCTCCTTGAAGAACCTGCGTTCGATGGTGAAGCCGTTCCCCGCCGCCTTGATATCGGCAAACGGAGCCTCGTAAGTAGCCGATAAGGCCAGCACGCGGGTATCCAAAACGGCCTTGGAACCATCCAGAATGGAGGTAATGGCATCTACATAAGCAGGTTCGGTCTCCCATTTCTGGGTTTCTTTCTGGAGCATGAGCCAGAGCCGGATGCCGTCGGCAATGGCAATGGGGGACGGAGTTTTGTTCCCCTCCGCTAATAATAAGGCCGATGCTTCGGGGAACAACACTCCGTCCCCTACACTTGAAAGCAAATCGCACAACAGCGCGTGGGCGTAGGCTTCGCTTTCCATCAGGCCGCGCCAAGGCATTACGGCATTGGGATAGTACCAGCCGCCATCCCGGTGCTCCACGGCATACTCCACCAGGGAGAGCAGATCGGCCTGCATAGACTTGGCCAGTTTGGACTGGTCAAGGGTTACACCCCAGGCTCCGGAGAGTGCCACACCCGCCTCGGACTCGCTCAAATGCTTGAGCGTGAGCAGCCGACGAGCCTTGGAGAGAATCTGTCCCTGCAGTCCCCTGCCCTCCTTCTTGGACGGCAGCAGATAAGCCTTCGCGTCCTTCGTGAAAGTCTCCATCCGCTTCTTATCGGCCTTGGAAACGGCCTTCACGGTGAAGGGAACCTCCGGATACAGCGCTCGCACGTGCATGTACTGGGCATCGGACACCCAGCCCCGCCACAGAGGGAAGGACGTTCCGAACTGCGTCTTATCCAGGAACTTAACGGCGTTCTTCATATCCGGCACTTCAAATCCGCGGTCCCGCAGTTTGGCAAAGCGCTCCAGCAGCACGGCCGTGATAATGGCCGATGAATTCATCCCCTCGAACCAGCCGAAGCCACCGTCGGAATTCTGGCAGGCCATAACCTTCTCCAGAAGTTCAGACGGTTCTGGCTCTGCACCCGGAACAAGGGAAGGTGATACGCTTCCCGTAGCATCGGCTTTCTTTATCGCGGAGGGAAGCGTATTACCTTCCCTCTTTGCGGAAAGTTTACTGGAGAGCAGCTGTACATACCAGGCCTCGCTCAGCGACAGCACATCCTTGCCGGAGGGCTCCACGTGGGACGGGATGGCGTCGCGGACCATATCCAGGACAGTGACTTCCTTCAGCACAGCTTCGGCCCCGGGCACGTTCACAAAGCGGGAACGGAGCTCCTTCAGCAACGCCTCGCGGTCCATGCCGGAGAGCAACACGGCCGAATGGGCCTCCGTGAGCACCTGGGCGGCAGGATAGACCGGAACAGTGACCTGGACAGCGTCGGAGAACTCTGCCGAAATGAAGGAGGCAGTGAGGGTGAGTTCTGCCGGTGCATCGGCCGGAACCTCCACCAGGAAGCGGTGATTCATCACTTCGCCGGCAGGCACGGTGACAGGAATCTCCTGCATGGAGGAGCCGTACTGCAGGCGCAGGCGGCCGGAGACCGGCTCGTCGGAGATACTGGAAACGGTGAGGGCCGCCTCGTAACGGTCCCCCGCATAGAGGAACTGTGGCTGCACCAGGGCCACCTTCACCGGCAGCGACACCACCATCTCCTCCTGCACCAAGGCATTCCGCATATCCTTTCCGTGCGCATAAACCGTTACATAATAAGTACTTAGCTTGTCGGAAGTGCGGAACTTGAAGGAAAGGGTGCCATCGGCATCGGAGAGCAGATGCGGCTGGAAGGTAAGGGCGCTGGAGAATTCGGTACGGATTACCGGCTCCGCTTCGGCCGGGTCCTCACTGCTAATCATATCGGCCGATTCATTCCGCGCCATCGGCGCCGGAAGGGCCACCATAGCCTCTTCCAGCGCCATTCCGTCGGCCATGGCTCCCTTGGCCAGCGAACGGGTAGAGACACCATAGGCGATAACTACGGAGTCGTCCCCCTTCTCCCCGGTCACATGTCCGCAGGTGGTGCCGATGGA
>Ga0265301_10005774_pt1 | contig 12049 bp, 10 predicted proteins | sample AusTroGonzalo_MG_2_FD_193488 | JGI IMG/M metagenome (GOLD analysis project Ga0265301, IMG submission 193488) | Bovine rumen microbial communities from tropical cattle in Woodstock, Queensland, Australia - Gonzalo_04 | ecosystem: Host-associated > Mammals > Digestive system > Stomach > Rumen ...
ATGATTCTTTGCCGCAGTATCAGCATTATGTCGCAATCGGAAAGAAGTAAGCTCGCCCTTTTCTGCAACGTAAAGCCAGAAGATGTAATTACTGCTTTAAACGTTGACAACATTTACAAGATACCTCTTGTTTATCATAAAGAAGGCTTGGATAACAGGGTACTTGCCCACTTTAATATGTCAGAGACGGCAAAAGAACCCGACTTGTCCAAATGGCAAGAAATAGAACACATTTTGGATAGTCGCAAAGACAGTGTGGAAATTGCCATTGTCGGCAAGTATTGCGGTTTGCAAGACGCTTATAAATCTTTGAATGAGGCTTTATTGCATGCAGGTCTTGCCAACAAAGTGAAAGTAAATCTTTCTTGGATAGAATCCGAAACTTTGGAAGGTATATCCGAATCGGAAATTGCCGACAGATTGAAAAACTTTAAAGCGATTCTTATACCGGGAGGTTTCGGCTCTCGCGGTGTGGAAGGTAAAATTAACGCAATTACCTATGCTCGCAAAAACAAAGTACCTTGTTTGGGTATATGCCTCGGTATGCAAAGTATGGCAATAGAAGCCGCCCGTAACGTCTTGGGAATCGCCGATGCCAACTCCGGCGAATTTGCGGAAAACTGCACGCCTATCATCTCTTTAATGAATGAATGGGAAAAGGACGGACAAAAGCAAATCCGCACGGCGAAAACAAACAAAGGCGGCACGTTAAGGCTTGGTGCTTATCCTTGCCGTATTACCAAAGGAACTTTGGCGGACAGAGTTTACGGACAGGATTTAATATACGAACGCCACCGCCACCGTTACGAAATGGATATATCTTTTGAAGCGGCTTTAAATGAAAAAGGCTATGTAATATCGGGTAAATCTCCCGACGGCATTTTGCCGGAGATTATAGAACTTACCAATCACCCGTTCTTTATCGGTGTTCAGTTCCACCCCGAATTTAAGTCCAGACCGTTTGCCCCTCACGCCCTTTTCACGGCATTTGTAAAGGCGGCAATGCAAAAAGATTAAATTACAAGGCATTTTCATTTAGTAAAGAATCAGCGGATTTTATAACAATCCGCTTGATTTTTAATCAGCATTAAAATATCCTGAAAACGTATCGGAAGGAATAATCCGATATGGGGTCTGAAAACCTCTTTCGCACGTCTTTAAAAGTGTAAAGACGTTAATTTTGCACACTTTCAGTCGTTGTTTGCGGCTGGAAGGCGGTAAAATAGACCAATGCGGTTAATATGCCGCACTAACTTGCGAAATTAGTTTTCAGCTTCCAGTCTCCGTTTTCGGAGATTTTATTTTTGTTACTTTTTTAAAAATAAAGGAGTTGAGACATGTTAGATTACCGCAAAAAAGTTACTCAAAACGGCAGAAGCATGATTGAGATGCTTGGCGTACTTGCGATAGTCGGCGTTTTGTCCGCAGGCGGTATAGCAGGTTATTCTATGGCAATGCAAAGTTATAAAACTAATTTACTGATGGAAAGAATCAACCTTGTTGCCACACGTGCAAGATCCGTTTACAAGGGTATTTACACAGGTATCAGTGCCGAAAATATGATAAAGTCGGGCAAATTGAGTGCAAATGATTTTGCCAACCCCTTTGGAAGCTCCATTACTTTGGAAAGCGGAAGCGACGGTACTTATTTTTTCCTTAAAACAGCAGTAACAGACAGGAACTTACCTGCAGAAACTTGTGTGGATTTATTAACAGCCTATTGGGGAGATAGCGGTGTATTTGACGGAGTCAGCGACAGTACCACATACTTTGCTTACGGCAACGGCAAATATCCGGTTTCACCATCGGACGCAATAACAGCCTGCAACGGCGGAAATAAATTCCTTTCTTTTCATTTCAGATAAACTAAAAAAACAGTCTTTCGGCTATCTCACCGAAAGTCCGTTATTTTTCGGTAAAAGGGGATTTTGTGGTAATTTCCATCAAACACGACAAGAAGAATATGTATAAAAATGGTGCCTGGGGACGGAATCGAACCGCCGACACGGGGATTTTCAGTCCCCTGCTCTACCGACTGAGCTACCCAGGCACTATGGTAAGAGCTTATATCCTATTCTTTAACCGACTGCAAGGATTTTTTCAAATACCTTTAAACTTTTTTAAAATTCAAAGTTGCCGAACGGAATAAGGCTCTTACAAACAACAATTATTTAAACTCTATGGACAAAATAACGTAGTTTTTATCTCCGCCGGGAGCTTTCACCACGATTTCATCATCAACCTTATGTCCTATCATTGCTCTGGCAATCGGAGACTCTATGGAAATAAGGCGTTTACTTATATCGGCTTCATACTTACCGACGATTTTGTAATAAGTTTCATCACCCGTTTCTTCATCTGCAAGGGTTACCGTTGCACCGAAAATAACCTTATCACCGGATAAAGAGGCAATATCAATAATTTGAGCCCTGCCCGTTACATCTTCCAATTCGGCAATCCTGCCTTCCACAAAAGATTGTTTTTCTTTCGCCGCCTGATATTCGGCATTTTCGGACAAATCTCCTTGAGCCCTTGCCTCCTCAATAGCTGCGATAATTTCTTTTCGGTCTTTTGTTTTCAAGGTCATCAACTCATCATGCAAAGTTGTAAAACCTTCTTTAGTCATCAAAACCTTTTCATCCATAATACTTCTCCAAAAAAAACGCACCTTAACAAAATAAGGTGTAGAAAAACAATCAAACTTTAAGAATCACTATAAACAAATTTTATTTTTTGTAAAGCGATTTAATGTAAAAAGTCGGCGAACTCCCTTATAACCCGTTCATAAACAGGACGTTTAAAAGGCACTATACTTTCTGTTACTTCCGTATCGGATGCCCACTTCCACGCTGCAAACTCCTCATCAACGGCAGATAAGTTTATGTCCTTATCACTGCCTTTAAAACGTACCAAAATCCATTTTTGCTGTTGCCCTTTATAATCATCTCTCCAAGCAAAAGTGTTAGGCGGAAAATCATAAAACAGCCAATCTTTTGTTTCGGCAAGCACATCTTCGGGATTAGCCCGTATTCCGGTTTCTTCGTACAATTCCCGCAAGCCTGCCGAAACAGGCGTTTCTCCGTCTTCAATACCGCCTTGAGGCATTTGCCAAGCACCTTTTACGTCTTTTCGCTCACACAAAAGTATTTGCTTATCGTCATTGATAACAACGATTCCCGCATTCAAGCGATAACCCTGAACAGCCGTAACCATCTATTTTTTATCCTTTGCCTTAGCCGGAGTTTTAGCAGCAGGAGCTGTCTTTTTTGTTGCGGGAGCGGTAGCAGGTTTATTTGCGGGTTTATTTGCCGCTGGTGCTGCCTTAGCCTTATCATCTTTGGCGGGAGCTTTATCCGTATTTACCGAAGAAGTAGCAGGTTTCACCGCCGCCGCGGGAGTATCGGTTTTGACTTCCGCTTTTGCTTCAACCTTTTTGTTTTTGGCAACAAAGGAAGGAATATCCGCTTGTTGATATACGGATATGGCTTTCAATATATCAATAGCCCTTGCCAGCTGATAATCCTTATCTTTATCAACAATTTTAACTTCTTTATCGGATTTTTGTTCTTTCTTATCCGCTTTTTTGGAATCGTTGCTTAAGGCATTGGCAAAGCTGGATTCGCTGAAAGAAGCCGCTTTATCAATTTGTTCAACCTTTGATTGATGAACAACGACATCGGGAACAATACCTTCCGATTGAATGGACACACCCGACGGAGTATAATACCTTGCGGTAGTAATACGGATTGCACCGTAACCGGTAATGGGCAAAATAGTTTGTACGGAGCCTTTACCGAAAGACCTTGTTCCGACAATAACCGCCCTGTGATGATCTTGCAAAGCACCCGAAACAATCTCCGAAGCGGAAGCAGAACCGGAGTTAATCAACACCACCAAAGGCAAACCGTTTATTTCATCACCTTCTTTAGCTACGAATCTGGTTGTATCTTCGGGATTACGGGAACGAGTGGAAACAATCTCCCCGCTGTTAAGGAACATATCCGCAACGGCAATACCCTGTTCCAACAATCCGCCCGGATTATTACGCAAATCCAAAATGTAACCGATTTGCTTACCTTCCAATTCCTTATTTATCGTTTTCAAAGCATTCAAAGTATCGGCAGAAGTTTTTTCGCTGAAAGAGTTAATACGAATATAGCCGACATTGTCCTCTTTCACTGCTTCAAATTTTACGGATTTTATTTTGATAATATCCCTTGTCAAATTAAGCTGCAAAGGTTCTGCCAAGCCCTCACGACGTATGGTAAGTTTTATATTCGTGCCGGCTTTGCCCCTCATTTTTTCCACTGCTTCATTCAAGGTCATACCCAAAACGGCAACATCATCAACATGGGTAATGTAATCGCCTGCTTTCACACCCGCTTTAAAGGCAGGAGTATCATCTATCGGAGATATAACTTTTACCCACCCCGACTCCATCGTAAGTTCTATACCCAAACCACCAAACTCACCTTTGGTGCTGACCTGCATATCCTCGTAACTTTTCTGATTCAAATAACTTGAATGAGGATCAAGAGAAGACAACATACCGTTCAAAGCGGATTCTATCAACTTTTTATCGGTAACATCTTCCACATAATCTTCTTTTACCTTATCAAACACATCACCGAACAAAGCAAGCAAGCGATACGTTTCCAAATCCTCTTTATCGGCATCGGAAACTTTCGCACAAACGCTTTGAGAACACAAAGTAACGGCACACAATGTTGCTATTCCAATTATTTTTTTCATTTTAAACAATATCCTCATCAATAAGTTATCTGTTAATCGGTTTAATTTAATCATTATCGGCAATAATTCAAGATTTTAAAGCAAGCCAAGGTACGGGATTTATAGGCACGCCTTTTTTCCTAAGCTCCATATACAGTACGGATTCGTTATCCCTGTCCATAATACCGACGGGTTCACCCGCAAGTAAATACTGTCCTTCTTCAACTTCCGTTTCTTCCATACCGGAAAGCATACTGTAATAGCTTTTTGAGTGTTCTATTATCAAAAGTTTACCGTATCCTTTCAAATATCCGGCAAACAACACAATACCGTCATAAGGACTAAGCACTTGAGCACCTGCCCTTGTTTTAAGTTTTATTCCTTTGTTGTGCATACCGTTTGCCGCCAAATCACCGAAAGATTCCGTAACCTTGCCTGCAACCGGAGAAGAAATAACGCCTTTTGCTTTTTCAAAAAGAACATCGGAAAATTTTTCATAATCATCACCGCTGCGATTGTCGGCAATAACGGCTCTTTCCGCGATTTTAGCTTTTTCCGCCTCTTGTGCGGCTTTTTCTTTCTCAGCCTTTTCTTTTGCGGCTTTTTCGGCAGCGGCACGTTCTGCTTCTTCCCTTGCCAATCTTTCCGCCAATTCTCTTGCTTTTCTTTCTTCTTCCAAAGCCCTTTGCTTTTCTATTTTTTCAAGCAAATCTTCCAAATCCTTTGCTTGAGAAGCAAGTTCTTTATATTTTGCGGCGGCTTTTACGCCCATTTCTGCATATTTCTTTTGTTGTTCATCTTTTTCTTTGATAAGTTCGGCAAGTTCTTTTTGCTTGTCTTCAAGCCCTGTCTTAGCCGTCCTTATTTGTGCCCGTTTTGCCTTGATTGCCATTTTCAAGCTGGAAAGACGAGCCATTTCTCCTTGCAAAGACTCTGCCTGCTCCGACAATATAGGCACGGTATTTGTCATTAAAGAAGCGGAATTTATGGTGTCTTTCAACGAAAAAGGCACGGCAAACACCGCAAAAGTCGGTCTGCTTGCCAAATTTTCCAAAACAGCAACCAAAGTTACGGTCTTTTGCATTTTGGCATGCAAATCGTTGTACAGCTCGGTTTGTGATTTTTCCAGCTCTTTTGCTTCATCTTCCAAAGTATTTAAAGACGCTTCGTAAGCACTGACGTTACGGGCGGCAACCACGATTTTATTTCTTAAAGTTTCCATTTCGCGATTCAGCTCACGAACTTTTTTCTCGGACATAATTTGAGTCTTCTTTTGCTTGTCCAATTCGGTTTTAACCTCCTGCAACTTTTGTGCGGTATCACCCGCTTCATCAGCTGCCGCCAAAGCAGGAACGGTCAAAAAAGAAAAAACCAAAATTGCAGAAAGTACACGCAGCAAAACAACACCCTTTCCTAACTTTTCACCAACAAAGAATTTCCCGTCATCTCGGCTGGTTTTTCAACGCCCAAAATATCCAAAAGAGTCGGTGCAACATCGGCAAGTTTACCACCGCCCGATAAAGCACTTACACCCCTTGGTGCATTTACCAAAATTGCCGGCACGTCAAAAGTTGTATGAGAAGTAAACGGAACGCCTTTTTCCTCATCATACATCAATTCCGCATTACCATGATCGGCAATAACCAGCATAGCCCCGCCGACCTTATCTAAAGCCTCCCACAGCCTGCCCAAACAACCGTCAACCGTTTCACAAGCCTTTACGGCAGCTTCCATAATACCCGTATGACCGACCATATCACCGTTGGCATAATTAACGACTATCAAGTCATATTTTCCCGAATAAATCGCATCTGTCAGCTTATCCGTAACTTCCTCGGCAGACATTTCAGGTTGCAAATCATAGGTGGCAACCTTCGGACTCGGCACCAAAATTCTGTCTTCGCCGTCAAAAACCTTTTCCTCTCCGCCGTTAAAAAAGTAAGTAACGTGAGCATATTTTTCCGTTTCGGCGATTCGCAGTTGCTTCAGACCGTTATTTGCCAAAACCTCCCCCAATACATTTTTCAACTTTTCATCAGGAAAGACCGCAGGCAAAAAGGCAGATATTTCATCGGAATAAGCAACCATACCTACTTTGGCGGCGAACTTAATCACACTTTCCCGCTCAAAGCCGACAAAATCGGGATTAAGCAAAGCATTTAAAATCTGCCTTACCCTGTCGGCACGGAAATTTACCATAAACAAGCCGTCATTATCGTGCATTCCCTCGTAAGCACCTATAACGACAGGTTCCATAAACTCATCAAACACCTTGTTTTTATAAGAAGATTCAACCGCTTCTTCCGCCGTGGCAAAGCGAACGGCATCAGCACTTACCATAGCCCGATAGGCAATTTTTTCTCTGTCCCAGCGATTGTCTCTGTCCATACCGTAATACCGACCGCCAATCGTTGCTATAAAGGCATTCGGACAATCGGCAAGCAACTCTTGAAAATGAAGAACATACCCAAGTCCCGAATCAGGCGGTGTATCTCTGCCGTCCAAGAATATATGCACGGCGACTTTTAAACCCTCTGCCGATAACAGGCGAACGACTCCGATAATATGTTCCAAATGAGAATGCACACCGCCGTCCGACAACATACCCAAAATATGACAAGTCCCCCGTGTCTGTTTCATCTGCCTAACAAAATCGGCAAAAACAGGTTGCTTGGCAAAAGTTCCGTCTTGCAAAGAAAGAGATATTTTAGGCAAATCCTGCATTACGATTCTGCCCGCACCGATATTGGTATGTCCGACTTCCGAATTACCCATCTGACCGGACGGCAAACCTACGGCAAGTCCCGAAGTATGCAGCAAGGTATGCGGGCATTCGTTCCACATCTTATGCCAAACGACCGTATTTGCCGTTTCAATGGCATTATACTGCTTTTCTTCCCGACGACCCCAACCGTCCAAAATACATAAAATCAAAGGCTTAGGCACAGACATAATCCGCAAAAGTTCCTTTCCTTAATCCCTGAAATTCACAAATTGCAAAGGTTGATCAACGTCCAAAGTCTTCACAAAAGCTATAACTTCCTGCAAATCATCTTTCTTTTTGCCGGCAACCCTGATTTCATCTTTTTGGATAGCGGTTTGCACTTTCATTTTCGTATCTTTGATACTTTTGATGATTTTCTTGGCAATTTCCTGTCCGATACCCTGCTTAATTTTGACAATCTGGCGGATGGTATTACCGCTTGCCTGCTCCTCTTTTCCAAAGTCAAGACAAGACACGTCCAGCTTTCTTCTGGTAATATATCCCCTCAACAATTCGTGCATCTGTTTCAACTTCAAAGCATCATCGGCAAGGATAACGACTTCTTCCTCTTTTTGCTTAAGCTCAAACGTACATTTGGAACCTTTAAAATCAAACCTTGTGGAGATTTCTTTTAAAGCCCCGTTGACGGCATTATTCACTTCTTCCATATCGGTTTTTGATACTATGTCAAATGAGGGCATTTTCTTTCCTTTCCTGATATTGCCTTTTGTTTTACCATGATTGCATCATTATATTGTTTTTTGCTTAATAATAAACAAAAAAAGCACTTATGCGGCAAAATAATAAAACAACGAAGTATTATTCTCTGATTTTGGCACGTACTTTTTCAACGGCGTATTGCCAAAGTACCGAACCTCTGCCTTTCATATAGCATTTAAAGGAGCTGTCCCTTACGGGGAATCTGCGAATCTTTGCGATATTTGCATCATCCGTGGAGTGTATTTTCCCGACATTTTCCCCTTGCTTCCAACAACAAATCATAGCCTGGACAACACGATTATAGTAATCATCGCGGATTTTCAATACGTTAGAGTCATTTTCCGTTTTTAGCAAAGTGTTATGCTTTCTTACCTGCAAAGCACTTTCATACAGAATATCCTCCGTCAATTCTTTATCTCCGGTTGCTTTCATAAACAGCTGAGCGACCTTTATCCAATCACTCGCCAAATCAAAGCAATCTTTATCAATCACATCACCGCCCACGGCTTTAAAGTTCCAATACTTTTCCATTAAAGGGGTGGAAAAATCAATTTTTTCATCTTTCAAAGACTTTGTGTAGTTTTCGTGTAGCATGGTTTGAACGGTAGCTTTACCTTGAATCCGCCGTACGTCTTGTTCATCTAAGCCTTCCGCCTTAGCAAATTCGTTTCCGTATGCCCAATGAGCAATCAAAATTTCCTTTGCCACATTCACGTTTTCTTCTTCCACGTGATAAGGGGTTATGGTTATTTTCGCCGCATTCAAAGAAGATTCAATAACGTCCTTACTTAAATCATCGCCGGAAAACCTGCGTACGGTTTGCATATTCAACGCCCACTTTTCAGCCAACTTCAGCCCGACAAAGGCAATATAATCGTCTTCGTTGTACTCGGTAAATTTCTGCATAAAACTGCGTGAGGATTCGGAACAATATGCGATTCGCCCACTTGGCAACCATACGTTTTTTCCGTTATATGAACGCACTACCGCCCCTTGAAAAAAAGAGGTTTCTTCATAAACCGAAGAACTGACTTCCATTTTATCCCCCGAAAGACCTTCGTAACTTAATGTAAAGATTTTATGCAGTGGATTATAATAAACTTTCTTTTAAGTTCAAGTCCTTTAACTTATTTTTAACAAATAATTTTAATCTGTTCTCAAATCGGTTTTGTCGCTTCACGCAACCAAGCCGCCGTATTTGTATCAACCAAAGGCAAAATATCCCGTAAAACCGCACTGTGATAAGCATTCAGCCAATCTTTTTCCGCTTGCGTCAACATATCAGCCTTTATCATATTTACATCAAAAGGAGCTTTGGTAAGCACTTCAAAAGCCAGCATATCGGGATATTCATCACACTTTTTCACCATCAAAAGACTTTCGCAGCGAATCCCGAATTTTCCTTCCTCATAGCACCCCGGTTCATCGGACACCACCATATTTTCACATAAAGGTATGGCATCACGGGCGGGAGATATTGTCGGAGGCACTTCATGCACACCTGAAAAGCAACCCACCCCGTGTCCCGTGCCGTGAGCATAATCTTTGCCGCTTTGCCACAAAAACTGCCTTGCCAAAACGTCCAAGGCACAACCTCTTGTCCCTTTCGGAAAAATTGCCGAAGCCAAAGCAATATGTCCTTTTAAAACAAGCGTAAATTTTTCTTTTGCTTCTTCCGATACTTCGCCTATGGCAACCGTTCTTGTAACATCTGTCGTACCGTCAAGATACTGTCCGCCGGAATCAAGCAAATAAACTTCTCCCTTTGTGATTTTGGCAGAGCCTGTTTTTTTAGGTGCATAATGCACAACGGCGGAATTTGCTCCAAATGCGGAAATAGTCTCAAAAGAGGGGGAGAAAAACAAATCCTGTTTTGCTCTGTACTCATCAACCCTTAAAGCCAAAGAGTATTCGTCAAAGTCCTGACTCCCGCCGTTTTCGGACAGCCACGCAAGAAAAGAACAAAGTGCCGCCCCGTCCCTTTTGTGAGCGTTACGCATACCGTCCGCCTCAACCTTATTTTTAGCAGCTTTCAAGGTCATAAACATATTTTCATCAAGCACCGCCTTACCGCCGACAGATGTAACAGCCTGTTCAATACCCACCGTAACCGATTCGGAATCCAAACGGATTTTTAAGCCCTCGCTTGCCGCTTTTTTAAGTTCATCATAAAAAGATTCGGGAGGCAAAATGTGTACGCTTTCACCCAAATAAGTCCTGACTCCTGCGGATATTCTGTCATCATTGATAAACCAATCAATCGTCCCGTTCGCCCTCACAAGTGCAAAAGACAAAGCAAGCGGAGTGTACGGAGCATCACTTGCCCGCACGTTCAGCAACCAACATATATCGGCAGGAGAATTAAGTACAACCGCATCTTGTCCGTTCTTCCTCAACGTTTCGCAAACCTTGGCAACTTTATCCTTGTATGAAAGACCCGCATACTTTTCGTCATGCAAAAAAACGGGAGTATTCGGAGCGGCAGGACGATTTTCCCATATCATATCAACAGGATTCTCGGCAAGTCCTATCAATTCGGCACCTGCCTTTTCACACATTTTACGCAGGAAAGACTCCCCTTTCAAAGAGTGCAGATTTATGTCAAAAGCAACCTTTCCGCCCTTTGAGATGTTATCAAGCAAAACCCGTTGCATATCCGCCGCCGTCAGATTCATAAGCGTAAAATCGTCTTGATTCACTTCCGCTTTGGCGGCAAGAGTATATCTTCCGTCAACAAACAAAAATGCCTTATCCCGAAAGATGAAAGCACAACCGGCAGAGCTTTTAAAACCGGTAATAAAGGCAAGCCTTTGTGCCCATTCTCCGACATCTTCGCTGCCGAACTCGTCCTGATGAGGAACAATAAAGCAATCTATCCCCGTATCTTTCAGTATTTCCCGTAAATTTTTAAGGTTTTGCGACAATTAAGGTACTCCATTCATCTAAATCAAACTTTTCTTCCAAGACCAAACCGACGGCGGTATGAGCCTGTATCACCCAATCCGCCTGAGTCTGCAACAAGCCGGATAAAATCGCTTTTCCTTTCGGTTTAAGGTGATTGCATAAATCGCCTGCCATATCCACCAAAGGACCCGCCAAGATATTTTGGAATATCAAATCAAAAGTCTTATCTCCGACAGGGCTTCCTTCGGCATAACCGTCGCCCGCTTCGGCATACACCAAATCGGCGGCATTATTTGCCTGTATGGTATTTCTTGCAACCCGCACGGCTTCTTCATCTATATCAACCGCAAGCACTTTTTTGTTCAACGCCTTTGCCGCCGCTATGGCAAGGATTCCCGTTCCGCACCCCATATCCAAAACAGTATCGGGCATAAATCCCGCACTCATCAACTTATCAAACATAAGCAGGCAAGACTTTGTCGTAAAGTGCTTACCCGAGCCGAAAGCCGTTGTTGCGTCCACTTGCAGCGGTATCAACCCGTCATGCACCTGCGGATTCGTGATATGTGAGCCGTAAACATAAAACCTTCCCGCCGTAATGGGCTGTAACTGCTTTACATTCTCAAGCAACCAGTTTTTGTTTTCTATCTCCTCCGCTTTGTATGAGGGAGGAGTCATACCGTAAGAATCCGCCAACAGTCTTAAAGCCACATCAATTTTTGCCAAATCGGGCTTGTTTTCATAAAAGGCGGTAAAGTCCCATTTGCCTTTATTTTCGCCCTTTTCTATCTCTTGAATAGTGGTACTGTCCGCCTCATCAAAAGCGGATTCAAAAGCACCCAATTCCTCAAAAGTAAGCATACAGCTTATCTGCCACAAAGTTTTTTGCATTATCTCTCCTTAACTAACTTGAATCTGTACTTCAAAGTG
>Ga0265301_10005775_pt1 | contig 12044 bp, 8 predicted proteins | sample AusTroGonzalo_MG_2_FD_193488 | JGI IMG/M metagenome (GOLD analysis project Ga0265301, IMG submission 193488) | Bovine rumen microbial communities from tropical cattle in Woodstock, Queensland, Australia - Gonzalo_04 | ecosystem: Host-associated > Mammals > Digestive system > Stomach > Rumen ...
GAAATACGAACCGGCAAGCAGAGCTGGAAGGAAGTGAAGCAGAAGCCGCCGGCGGTTTTTCTTTCCGCCGCGAATCGTGCGGACGAGATCGGCGACGAACACCGCCGCGCCGACCGCGAAGAGCGGGATGACCGGCACGCGGAACCGTGCGAGCACATAGAACGCCACGGTGGCAAGGGCGTACAGGAAAATGAAGAGATACAAAAGAAGTTCGCCGGGATGGTTTTTCATTCGGGGGATGGCAAGGAAGAATCCGGCCAGCGCCAGCATGATGAGCAAGTCGGTCGGGACGATGCCGAAGATGCGGAAGATGGAGCTTTGCGCGGCATTCACGCCCAGCTGGAGGTTGTTCGGAATTTCATACGAATCGAAGAACAGGAAGAATTTCTCCGCCTGGAGCTGAAGGAAGGCCGCAGGCTCGGCGCGGAACCAGTCCCAGATGCGCAGCGGGACGGAGCGTTCGGCGGCGTGGTCCATCCATTCGTCGTAGGTGGGCGGATACGGGATCGGGAGGCCGCCGGGCGGGGATTCCGGGTTGTTGCCAAGCGTGAGGACCGCGGGACCGGCAGTCGAGGGACCGGACAGAGAATGCGTCGCAAAAGTGTTTTTCAGGGCGAAAGGCGCCTGGGGCAGGATGATTGCGGTCAGGCAGAGAACCGCAGCCAGAACGGCCTTTCCGCGCGTCAGGAAGCGTTTCCGGCGCAGGGCGACGGCAAAGGCCAGGGCGACAGCGGGCAGAAAACACCAGGCGTTGCCGCGCGAGAGGATCGCGAACGACAGGATCAGGCCCGTGAGGGTGAAGTGAAGGATTCGCCCGGTCCACATGGCCCGAAGCGTGAAATACAGCAGCAGCGTGAACCACATGGCCTGCTGAATCTCGATCAGCGCGTACGGCACGTAGAAAAACAGCATCGTGGAAAACGCGCAGAGGACCGCCGCCAGCAGGCCGGTCCGGCGCGACCTCAGCATCGCGCCGATCAGCCCGGCGCACCACACGATCACGCCAACGCAGAAGGATTGCGCGATGCCCACGCTCAGGTATTCGGAGCGGAGCAGGAACTTCACGACGGGGAGGAAAACCGCGTAGTAAAACGGCTGGTAGACGAACTCGGCAGGGAAGACGCCGTTCAGGATGCCGCGGGAAAGCGCGTGGTACGTGGCCATGTCCGTGACGTCCGGCGGGGCAAACGCGAACGGGTCCGTGGCGACGACCTGCACGGTCATGACGATGCGGAGCAGAACGGCGGCGAGGGCGATCAGCGCGAGCGGCAGAAAAAAGGTCCTGACGTTCCGACGGCGCAGAAAGTCTTTGCCGGAGGCCGGATCCGTACTGGAGGCAACCGCTTTTGCCTTCGGCTTCATGCGCCGGAACCCTCGCGGCGAAGTTTCAGCAGGGTGCGGCAGAGCTCTAGGTCGGGCCGGTACGTGATCTTCGGGTTCGGGAAATCGTGTTCGACCGGGAACACGCGGACCGGGGCGAACCGCTCCATGACCTGCGCGTCGTCGGTGAACAGCTCGTCCGACGCGGCAGCGAGGCGGTAGGCGTTCAGAAGCGCCCTGAAATGAAACACCTGCGGGGTCTCGGCGGTGCGGAGTCCGTCGCGGGGAACCGTTTCGCCGAGGAATCCTTCGGGGGTAATGCGCTTCACGGTTTCGGCGACCTTGCGGCAGGCCATCGCGCCTCCGTGGATCCGGGCGGCGTCCAGACAGGCCAGCAGGAGTTCCGGGGTGAGCATCGGGCGTCCGGCGTCGTGGACCGCGGCGAGCTCGAAACGGTCTTCGCCGAGGGCGGCCGCTGCTTCGAGGGCGTTCAGTACGGACAGCGTGCGGGTCGCACCGCCATGCGTAAAATGAAGCGGAACGTCCGGCAGGAATCGTTTTGCAGCCGCGCGGAACTCCTCCTCGGCAGCTGCCGGGACGGAGAGCACGATGGAGCCGGGCACGAGCACGGACGCGGCGGTTTTGACGGCATGGAGAAAAACGGGGATGCAGTCGAGGTCCGCGAACAGCTTGGAGCCGCCGCCGAACCGGGTGGATGCTCCGCCCGCGGCCAGGATCAGCACAGTGTCGGAAACGGGGATCATGGTGATTTCGGCTCCTTGTCTTTGACGGAATTCAGCGTTCCATCGGATATTTGGCCTTGCGGCCGATCGCGATGTCAAAAACAGCCTTGACGCAGGACAGCGGCCCGTAAAGCGCATCTATAATCCGTTCATTCGGATATCTTTCCGCGATTCCGGCTTCAAAACCGATCGTGGAAATGCCGTGATGGTCCGCCAGATACAGCGCGCGTTCGCAGTGGTCCCGCTGCGAGATCGTGATGAAGTCGTCATACCCGAAAACATCGCGCATGCGGAGGACGGAATCAAGCGTGCGGACGCCCTTGCCGTCGCCGACAATGGCATCAGCGGGGACGCCAAGTTCCACCAGCCACTGCGTCATGGCGGCGATCTCGTCGAAAAATTTCTCAGGATTGGTCGCGCCGGACACGACCAGAATTTTGACCTTGCCCGCGTGATAGAGTTCGGCTGCGGCCCGAATCCGCCCGATCAGATGGGGACCAGGCCGTCCGCCGGAATACTTCGGAGCGCCGAGGACCATCCCGACCTCGCGGGCCGGGATTTCATCCACGGAGGAATAGACGCGCGACGAAGTCTCGCCGACAAGCCAGGAGGCGGTCAGGACCGCCCCCATGGCGGCGATCAGCGCCGCCGCCATCCAGAAGAGCACAATCTTTCTGGTCCGGCTCATACCGGTTTCAGGTTGTACTTGGCGGCCATGCGCTCAAGCGCGGCGATCTGCTTTTCGCTGAGGACCTTGCCGGCGGCGTGCTGCTTGGCGAGGGACGCGATGAAGTCGCGGTCGCTGAACGTGCGTCCGCGGCGGACCGTGGGCTCGTTCCAGCTTTCGAACGACTTGAACGCGTTCAGCAGGGAATCGATCTGGGCCTCGGCCGCGGGATTCGGCGGCGGGACGGGCGCGGAAGCGGAAAGGTCGCACTCGGGGAACTGTCCGGGGTACTTGCGGGTAACGCGGAGGAGCGCTGCGATCTGCTTGGCGCTGAGGGTCTTTCCGGCCTTGTACTGCTTGCGGAGCGATTCGACAAACGCGGCATCGTCGTACACGCGGCCGCGGATGCGTTCGGCTCGGTTCCATTTGACCTTTTCGGCTGCCTTGAACACGGCTTCCAGACGCGGGTCCGCCTCGAATTCGGGCGTTTCCGGCTGTGTGGCCTGACGTTCCCGGATGGCCTTCAGGTGGGCGCTCAGCTTCTCGGCGGCTTCGTCGAGCTCGTCCGTGAAGCCGTACTGCTTCACGATGTCCTCAAGTCCGGGGAGCTGGTCGCGATACTTCGCAGCGATGGAGAGAAGAGCGTTCCACTGCTTGACCGTGACCGGGACGCCGGAGAGCTTCTTGGCAACGACGGAGTTGAAGAAGGTCTTCTCGTTGAACGGGCGTTTGCCGCCGGGCTGCACGACCGGCTTTTCCCAGTTCTGGAAGCCTGAGAGGATGCGGATCAACGCGGCGGCCTTGTCGTCGGCGGGGGCGTCGGCGAACTTGGCCTGCTTGAGCCATTCGGAGAAGACGCCGTAGAAATCGTGGAGCATGGCGGTCCATTCGACCTCGCCGTCCTCGACGTTGTCGAGCTTCTTTTCCATGTCGGCGGTGAATCCGACCTGGAAGAGCTCGGGAAGGGACTTCACGAGGTAGTCGTTCACGCGGAATCCGAGGTCGGTCGGGATGAGCTTGCCCTTCTCGCGGTTCACGTACTTGCGGACCTGGATGGTGTTCACGATCGTGGCGTAGGTGGACGGACGTCCGATGCCGTTGGATTCGAGCTCCTTGATGAGCGTGGCTTCGGAATAGCGCGGGGCGGGCTCGGTGAACTTCTGTTCGGGCTTGCATCCGGCGAGCTCGCAGTTCGTGCCGGTGCGGAGCATGCCGAGGAGTTCGGGATCGGGCGCGGACTCGTCCTGATCGTCCTCGGGCGTGTGGGTCTCGTCCTTGATGTTGTAGACGGCGAGGAAGCCGGGGAAACGCGTCACGGTCGCGGAGGCGCGGAACGTGAAGAGGTGATCCGCGGGAACGGCGTTTTCGACGGTGACGGTGGTGGTTTCGAGCAGGGCGGGATTCATCTGGCACGCCACGAAACGCCGCCAGATGAGGGTGTAGAGCTTCAGCTGGGAGGGATTCAGGAACGGGCGGAGCTTGTCCGGCGTGAGGTTCACGTCGGTGGGGCGGATCGCCTCGTGCGCGGCCTGCGCGTTCGCCTTGGTCTTGTAGACGTTGGCCTTCGGGGGGACATAATCGGCGCCGAACGTTTTCGCGATGTAGTCGCGGCAGGCGTTCTGAGCTTCGAGCGCGATGTTGACGGCATCGGTTCTCATGTAGGTGATGAGGCCGACGGGGCCGTTTTCGAGCGTGATGCCTTCATAGAGCTGCTGGGCGGTCTGCATGGTCTGGTTCGCCGTGAAGCCCATGGCGGAACTGGCCGCCTGCTGGAGCGTGCTGGTGATGAACGGCGGCGGAGCGAACTTGCGGCGGGGAGAGGTCTCCAGGCCGGCGACGCGCCAGGCGGAGGAATCGGCGATGAGCTTGTGCAGGGCTTCCGCCTGTTCCCGGTTGGCGACATCGGCGTTTTTGCCGTCGACCTTGGCCAGTTTCGCGCGGAAGGAGCGGTCCGGGGCGACTTCCGGGTGGAACAGCGCTTCGAAAATCCAGTATTCCTTCGGGATGAAGGCCAGGATCTCGCGTTCGCGTTCGCAGACCAGGCGGAGCGCCACGGACTGCACGCGGCCGGCGCTGATGCCGCGTTCGATGCGGGACCAGAGCAGCGGGCTGATCTGGTAGCCGACGATGCGGTCAAGCACGCGGCGCGCCTGCTGGGCGTCCACGCGGTTCATGTCGATCTCGCCGGGGTCCTGGAACGCGCGGTTGATGGCGCTGCGCGTGATCTCGTGGAAGGAGACGCGGTGGAAATGCGCCTTCTTGTTGACCTTGCGGAGGACTTCCTGCAGGTGCCACGCGATGGCTTCCCCTTCGCGGTCAGGGTCCGACGCCAGATAGATGTCAACGGCGTTCTTCGCGGCGGTCTTCAGTTCACCGAGGTTGTGTCCGCGCGCCTTGCTCTCCTCGTACTGAGGTGCGAAGTTGTTGTCGATGTCCACGCCGAAGGAATTCTCGGGAAGGTCGCGGATGTGCCCCATAGAGGCCTTGATGATGTATTCGGGCGGAAGGATGCGTCCGATGGTGCGCGCTTTCGCCGGGGATTCCACGATAACCAGTTGTTTGCTCATGCTCCATGACTCCGGAAAATGCCGGAATGCGCGGCCGGGGTCCATGGCCGCCGTGTTCCGGACAGGGTTGTTTGTATCGTCTTATTCTATTAATATAGCGACAGTCCCCGTGAATGTCAAGCGCGAAAATGAAAAGAACATCAGCTTTTATTGTAAGAAAAGGACCGGAGCTAAAGCTCCGAAAAATGAAAGGGACACAAAAAAACATAAACCCGGGAAGCTGCGCCTCCTTTGTCGCTGCGCCCGGCTTTGCGCGAAGTGGGTTCGTCCCTTGGTAAGGATGAGGTCCGTGCTCCGGTTTCATCTTTGGGGTAAGGATGAGGTCGCGAAGCATTGGTAAGGGTGAGGTCCGTGCAGGATTGTTTTTCTCTCCCGTGCATACGCGCAAGTTTCAGTTAAAACCAGTTCATTTTAACTGAAACTTGAGGGGGGGATTCCGGCTTGGGTCCGTTTAGTCCGGAATCTGAACTTTACCCATCCCGTCAGAATATATTCCGAATCGGGTTCGTCCCTTGGTAAGGATGAGGTCCGGAATCATGGGTAAGGGTGAGGTCCGTGCAGGATTGTTTTTTTCTCCCGTGCATACGCGCAAGTTTCAGTTAAAACCAGTTCATTTTAACTGAAACTTGAGGGGGGTATTCCGGCTTTATTCCATTTTGACTGGATTCCGACCGTTATCCTTCCCGTCAGCATCCGTTCCGGGCACGAAGTACAGGAATGAGGAGAAAGGCTCCGTGGACGATCCGGTCAGGGCAGACGCAGGCAGACGGTCTGCCGGAGGCAGAAGCCGAGCAGGACGGTGCCGAGCGCGAACCAGCAGAAATACGGGTAGAGTTCGCGCCAGTTCACGATCACAGGCTGCTCCACGCTCGTTTTTTCCAGCTTGTTGATCTCGCTCATGGCCTGGGCCATGCCCTTGGCGTCGGCCGCGCGGTAGTAGCGTCCACCGGTCATGTCCGCGAGCTCCTTCAGCAGCGGCTCGTCGAACTCGTCCGGATAGCTCTGGAAGACCACGCCGCCGAGGAGGCTCTGAACGGGAATCCGGGCGTGACGCGACCCGATGCCGACCGTGTAGATCGTGACATCGAATGTATCGGCGAGCTTGCCGGCGTCGCGCGGCGAAATCTGGCCGTTGACTGTGTTCGAGCCGTCGGTGAAGAGCACGAGGATGCGGCTTTTCGCGTCGGAATCCTTCAGGCGTTTCACCGCGCTGGCGATGGGCGATGCGATGCCGGTGCCGTCGCCGATCTGCCCGACGGACAGGCGCGACAGGTTCGCCAGCAGGAACGCATGGTCAAGCGTGGGCGGGCACATCACGTAGGGGAGACTGGCGAACGCGATCAGACCGATGCGGTCGTTCGGGCGCTCCTCGATGAAGCGCGCAATTTCGTCCTTCGCGGTCTCGACGCGGTTTTTCAGCGTGCCGCGCTGGGCGAGCCCGAGGACCTGCGAATCGGATGCATTCGCGGGAGCGTCGAACGCGCTCATGCTCGGGGAGAGGTCGACCGCGATCATGATGTCAATGCCGTCGGCCTTCGAACGTATCTCCTCAATGCCCTCGCGCGGGCGGGCCAGCGCCACGATCATGGCCGCACCGCCGAGCGCGAACAGCGTAAACGGAATCAGCTTGCGCCAGTTTACGCGGCGGTGTTTGCCCGCGGCGCGGCGGAACGGCGCCAGGCCGGGAACGCGGATGGACGGCGCGCGGAGAATCCAGCCCAGATACAGCACAGCGGCGTACGGAATGAACAGCAGAAGCAGCCAAGGATATTCCAGTTTCATTTGCGCCCTCCCCGTCCGGCTTGCAATTCGTCTTCATGCGGGATCGTGCCGGAAACGAGTTCTTCCGCCTTCACGGACGCCTGTTCGAACAGGCTCGAATCGGCCGGAACGCGCGCGAATTTCACCATGTCGGCGGATTCCAGGAACGAACGCAGGAACCTGCGGTCGCGGTCCTCCAGCAAGCGGTCGTTTCGCTCCAGATCGGCCAGAAATTCCGCCGTGGTCTGGCGTTCGGCCCGGAGCCGGAACCGCGTCTCCAGATAGTGCCGGACGACGTCGGTGAGCCCGGCGATGGCGAGCTCCGGCGAGGCGGAGCCGCCGCGAACTTGGTCGCGAAGCGCGGAAATGGCCTCCAACGCGAGTTCCCAGACGGTCTTGACGTGTTTCGCGGCCTCGTGTTTCTTGCGCGCCAGAAGCATCCAGACGGCCAGCGAAACAAGCACGACGGCGACCGCTATGACAACGGCTAGCCCAATGGAGAAACCGCGGTCCTTCACGTCGATGCGCGGGGCAAGCGAAAGCTCCGTCCCGGTATCGTCCAGCGGAAGAACGAGGTCGGCGATCTTCAGCTCGGGCAGCGGCGTTTCGAGGCTCTTGCCCGCGAAAAAATCGGCCGTCACAGATCCGCCGCCGGATTCGCCTCCGCGGTACGCCTGAAGCGGCACAGTGAGCGTCCAGTCGGTGTATCCCCAGCGGATGCGGGACCGCCGGAACGCCGGATCGGAGGTCAGCTGCAGGTTTTTGCCCGGGTCGGCCCCGGCCAGTTTGAAGGAATCGGACCACGGCAGGCGGTATTTCAGGACGGCGTTGAAATGCGTCCCGATCGTGGGTTCGCCGGACGTAAACTCGTAAACGGGTTCGCCGAGCAGGACCGGATCGGCGGCGTCCTTCACGGACATGTGCCAGCGGATTGCGACCGCGATCCCGAAGGCGGCGAGGAACAGGATAACGCCCCCCGCGATGAACGGGAGCGCCCGGAACCACGTTGTTTCGATCAGTCGTTTCGACTTCATGGTCTACCGGCCTCCGGATTTGCGTTTGCCGCGCTTCTGGAAGAAACCCATCAGAGGTTTCACGATGTCGCCCGTGCATGGCAGTTCGATGAGGTCGACTTTCGCCTGGCGGCAGTTCTCCTCCAGCTGGCGGTCGAACAACTGCTGGGCGGCGGCGTAGCGGGCCGCGGAAAGCCTGCCGCCCGGAAACGCGAGGGCGGCTCCCGTTTCGGCATCCTCAAGCTCAAGCGCGGCGGCGGACGGCAGGGCGGTCTCCAGCGCGTCCACCACGCGGATGGCCGCGAGGTCGTGCCGGCGGTTCAGGATGCGGAGCGGCTTCCAGAAGTCGCCTTCATCCATGAAGTCGCTGATGAGGAAGATGACCGTCTTTTTCTTCAGGGTGCGGCTGAGCGATTCGAGCGCAGCGGCGATATCGGTGCCGCGCCCGCGCGGACGCGTCGCGACAAGATCGCGGATCACGCGCATCACGTGGGCGCGCCCGGAACGCGGCGGGATGTAGGATTCGACGCGGTCGGAGAAGAGCAGGAGCCCGACCTTGTCGTTGTTGCGGATGGCGCTGAAGGCGAGGAGCGCGGCGGTCTCGGCCATCTTGTCGCGCTTGTCGTCCTCGGCGGAACCGAAGAGCGTGGAGGACGAGATGTCGACCGCGATGATCACGGTGAGCTCGCGTTCCTCCACGTATTTCTTGATGTGGGCGACCCCGGTGCGGGCGGTGACGTTCCAGTCGATGTCGCGGACGTCGTCGCCCTCCGTGTACGTGCGGACCTCGCTGAACTCGATGCCGCGCCCGCGGTACACGCTGCGGTATGCGCCTCCGGTCATCTCCTCGACGACCTTCCGCGTCTTGATCTCAATTTTCCGGACCCTGGCAAGCAGGTCTCTGGTCAACATGGGGTGAACCTCGCTGAATGATGGAATGCTTCAACGGAAACGAACGACGGACAGAGGCGGGAACTATGGCGTGCGGAGCTCGTTCAGGATGCGTTCGATCACGTTGTCGGCGTCGAGGCCCTCCGCCTCGGCCTCGTAGCTGAGGATCAGGCGGTGACGCAGCACGTCCGGCGCGAGCGACTTCACATCCTGCGGGATTACGTAGGCGCGTCCTTCGAGGAACGCCGCTCCCTTGGCCGCAAGCGCGAGTGCGATGCCGGCACGCGGAGAGGCGCCGAACTGCACGAGCTCGGCCAGGTCGCCCAGCTTCACGCCGTTCTGACGGCTGGAAAGCTCCGAATGGTGCTTCGGGCGCGTCGCGATCACGATGTCGAGGATGTATTCCAGAATCTTTTCGTCCATGTAGACTTTGTCGACCCATTCGCGTGCGTTTTCGATGTCGGCGAGCTTCGCCACGGCCAGCGCGGAGAGGTTCGTCTCCGGGTGTGCCATACGGTCGATCACGCTCCGCTCCGCCTCGCGGGTCGGGTAGTCCACCTTCAGCTTGAACATGAAACGGTCGACCTGAGCTTCGGGCAGCGGATACGTGCCTTCCTGCTCGATCGGGTTCTGCGTGGCGAGCACCAGAAACGGCGACGGCATCGGGATGGTCTCTCCGGAAATGGTCGCCTGGCGTTCCTGCATGCACTCGAGCAGCGCGCTCTGCACCTTCGAGGGCGCGCGGTTGATTTCGTCGGCGAGCACCAGGTTCGCGAAGACCGGGCCCTTCTTGACCGAGAACGTGTGGTCGTTCTGGTTGTAGATCGTGGTACCGACCACATCCGACGGCAGCAGGTCCGGCGTGAACTGGATACGGGAGAACGCGCCATCCATGGCCTGCGCCACGGTCTTCACCAGCAGCGTCTTCGCCAGGCCCGGGACGCCTTCCAACAGCAGGTGGCCGTTCGCGATCAGCGCCAGCAACACGCGGTCGACGAGCTGTTCCTGTCCGGCCACAATGCGGCCGATTTCCGTGCGAAGCGGGCGGATGAACGCGGACGCGTCCGAGATTTTGCTTTGCAGTTCCTGAAGTTCTTCCTGTCTCATGCCGTATGTCTCCTAAAAAAGGTGTTGATAAAAATCTGTATCGAATCGGGCGCCGGAAGCCTGCGGGGACCGCGGACACATTCTATCCGCACGGTTCGCCGGGAAAACCTCCAGCTGTCAGCCATAGACACCGCGTTTCCGCAAATGTTCCCGCTTTTTTCTCCGACGAACGCAAAACCGGTCCCTCCGGCAAACGAAATGCATAGCGCCGACGCATCTCACAAAGAAAACATTTTCAGAGAACTTGACGGGGCAGAAACAAATAAGAGAGGGAGTTATTCATAATCGCACGGAAAGATCTGATTCCATCCTGCCCGGCTCGCTAATAAAGATGAGGTTTAACCCCATCAAAAAACCTTGTTTCTGCGATATCGAGCAAAATACCAGGACATCCATCTGTCGATCTTTTCGGCAAAAATGACACTTTGACGGTTATTCACAACAATTTGTCAATCAATTTATTGACGGTTTGACGGACGGAATTGACGACACTTCCGTCATTTGTTGACGGCAATCATTCCACACGAAGAAACGACCTGATATTCGGTTTGTTATTGCATCTTTTAAACATATATTCTTCGGAAGATCAGGCAACGGGATTTCAAGACATAATTAGGAATCATTGTGCCGAATCAAAAAAGACAGAGGTGCAATCTTTTCTGAAAATCAGGCCGTAAAAAAGCCCTCCGTTTGATGGGAGAGCTTGGATGAGACACACGAAGTGTGCCGAATAGTGCGCGGCTTCGCTCGCGCACGGACGGGCGGACGAACCGCCCATCCGGGAAATCAGGCAGATCTTACTCGGCCTTGGCTTCTTCGGCCTTCGGAGCCTCGGCAGCCGCTTCCTTCTTCGCCTTGGCCTTGACGGGCTCGTTGAGGAGCTGGATCAGGCACATCGGGGCGGAGTCGCCTCTGCGGGCGGGCATGTGGATGATGCGGGTATATCCGCCGGGACGATCCGCGAAGCGGGGTCCGAGTTCGTCGAAGAGCTTCTTGAGGACGAGCTTCTTGGTCTGGGCGAATTCGGACGGGGTGTTGATTTTCAGCTTGGCATAGGCAAGACGGCGCTTGTGATCGCCGCCGGCCTTGGCCATGGTGATGAGACGCTCCACGAAGCGGCGGAGTTCCTTCGCGCGGATCGTGGTGGTCTGGATGGATTCGTGTTCGATCAGGCTGCATGCGAGGTTGACAAGCATGGCCTTGCGGTGACCGCAGTTGCGGTTGAGTTTAGCAGTATGTACGAGGTGGCGCATGATATTAGCCTTCCGCTTTGTTCTTCACGGCCTTGGCGCGTTCGGCCTCGGCGAGAATGGCGGTTTCGAGTTCTTCGGAGAGGGTCATTCCGAGGGAGAGGTTCAACCCGGCGAGCTTTTCCTTGATTTCGTCAAGGGATTTCTTGCCGAAGTTGCGGTACTTGAGCATCTTGGATTCCGTCTTGAGGCAGAGCTCGCCGAGGAGCTTGATGTCCGCATTGTTCAGGCAGTTCTGCGCGCGGACGCTGAGCTCGAGGACTTCGACGTCCTGCGTGAGGAGCTTGAAGCGCTTCATATCCTCTTCGGAGATCGGATTGTAGACGTCGGAATCGGCGGCGTGGCTGCCGAGGAAGGGACGGAGATGATCCTTGAGGATGCGCGCGGCTTTTTCGAGGGCGTCCTGCGGAGTCACGCGGCCGTCGGTGTGAATCTCGATCGTGAGGCTGTCCATTTCAGTCTCTTCGCCGACGCGGGTGGCGCTGACCTGGTAGCGGACGTACGTGATCGGGCTGAAGAGGCAGTCGATCGCGATGGTTCCGAGGGGCTGGTCGGGGCGCTTGTTGCGTTCGGCGGGCTGCCAGCCGCGTCCCTTGGTGACTTCAAGTTCGCAGTGGAACGGGCAGTCCTTGTCCAGGGTGCAGATGAGCTGATCGGGATTGAGGATCTCGACGGTGCCTTCGGTAATGATGTCGCCCGCGGTAACGGGTCCGGCTTTCTTCTTG
>Ga0265301_10005781_pt1 | contig 12033 bp, 9 predicted proteins | sample AusTroGonzalo_MG_2_FD_193488 | JGI IMG/M metagenome (GOLD analysis project Ga0265301, IMG submission 193488) | Bovine rumen microbial communities from tropical cattle in Woodstock, Queensland, Australia - Gonzalo_04 | ecosystem: Host-associated > Mammals > Digestive system > Stomach > Rumen ...
TCTTCACAAAGTTCTGGATATTCTGGCAAAGAGATACTGCCCGGTAGTAGATGAGCAGAAATTGTGCTATCAGTGGACGATTCAGCAAATCGAGTGTTCCACAGATATTGTGTTTCTAAACAGAGAGGAATGAAACTTACATCGGCGGAAGCGAACAAGATGATCCGGGCACTGCAAGGCGGTACAGGCTTCCGGGGAGCGCCCGACTACAGGTTTCTGCAATTGCGCGGAAGAGTACATTTCACCTCGCACCAAAGCACTGCACCGCGCATATTTTGTTTCTATGAACCAGGTCCTGATTTTCCGACTAACACGTAAAATATAAAATCCTTATTTGCACAATGTTGAAAGAAAACGATTAAATGCCTTGTTTTCTGGCGTTTTCTGTAAGTTATTAACGAACATTTACGCTGATTCTATGTTTCAGCACTATGAAAACCCTTGTGACTACAGGTGTTTGTCAACAACACCATGCAAATAAGGATTTAAAAATATATGATAGTTGGGGACGGTTTGCAGCCGTCCCCAATTCTTGCGTGTTCTGTTTTATGCCGCTTTGTTTTCCGCCTGTTCAGCCGCGTAGAGCAGCGCCGTCTTGATTCTTTCCCGGTCTTCGGCGTGTCCGGGCATTTCCATCAGTGAATGAAAGGAATCAGATTGTTTCAGGCATTTCGTGAATACATAGTGTCCCAAATGAGGCTGTATTCAAATAACGGCTGTTGGCGGAAGAAGCTTTCGGTGATGTTCTTCGAAACGCTCAGATCTTCAACATTGACCTTGTTGATCCGACTGAGGCGGAAGACCGCAGGATCATCTTCACTGTCCTTTTCAATATGCAGACCCCTTTTACCGAAACATGTCTTTCTGCAGACGCTTGCAGTCATATGTCTGGCCACCCGGAGAACGGGCCGAAGCGCTCGTTGATCATAGGCACGGTCTGGGGATAGCTCCGGGTGAAATCGTCCTGCTTCCTCAGCTCCGGATCCAGATGGGCGGCGTCGCGGGAGAGAATGTCCGCCTCCTCCGTCGGGGTGATCAGCGGCGGCTCACGCTGTGTGAGCAGATAAAGGTTCCTGTTGCGCAGGCGCTCGAATACCTCCGGGTGCTGGATCGGGTTGCCGGCAGTCGGGGCCTGCGGAAGGAGGGACAGCATGATCATCTGATTGAGACTCAGCGCGGAGACATCCTTGCCGAAATAGAAGCCGGCTGCATCGCTGATGCCGTAAACGCCGTTGCCGAAATAGAGGATATTGACATACAGCTCCAGGATGCGGTCCTTCCCGAGCTCATGCTCCAGCGCCAGGGCGATCAGAAGTTCTGCCGCTTTTCGCCGAAAGCTCTTTGTGAAGCGCAGATACAGGTTTTTGGCGAGCTGCTGGGTGATGGTGCTGCCGCCGCGGACAAACCGCTTTTCCCGGAGATTCGTTTTCCAGGCTCTGCGGATGAGCTTCATATTGTATCCGGGGTGTTCATAGAAGACGCGGTCCTCCTGCCTGAGGATCAGCAGAATCTGCTTCGGAGGGATCTTCTCAAGGGGCAGGAAGTCAGGCTGCGCTCTGCGCGACTCATACAGGCTGAGCGGCGGCCGTTTTTTCAGCAGAAAAAGGGCATAGCACGAAACCCCGGCAAAGCCCGCGAGGGCTGCCGCGAGCACGACGCCGACTGTCTTTTTGATGATCAAGCTGCAATTCCCCCGAGAAAAATGTATTTACCGGTCCTTGCTTGACGATACCATGGAGGAATCCTCCGGCATACCCGGCAGGATTAGCCCGCCGGGGCTTTCGACCGCGGAAATTATACAGAAAAACCGGGCGAAAATCAATACTGCCGCGCAATTGGCATGACGGGAGGATCGGAGATCTGTGAAAAGTACTGTTCAATAAGGGAAAAGTGTGCTACTCTGTATAAGCGGCGGCAGAAGCGGCAGGCTGCGGTGCCGCTGTGACAGAACGCGCAGTGAAGGAAGAAAGAAGGAATCCTATGAAGCAGCCAAAGATATCGGTCATCATCCCGGTTTACAACTCGCAGGCGTATCTGCGCGAGTGCCTGGACAGTGTTGTAAACCAGACCATGGAGGACATAGAGATCATCTGCGTGGATGACGGGTCAACGGACGCATCGGCGCGGCTTCTGCGCTCCTTTCAGGATGAGGACATGCGGCTTCGCGTACTGCTTCGGGAGCACTGCGGCGCAGGGCCGGCCCGGAATGCGGGGATCGAAGCCGCCGAAGGCAGATATATCACGTTTTTGGACAGTGACGACATTTTTGCTCCTCAGGCCCTGGCCTGTTTGTACGAGACCGCCGAGAAGTACGCGGCAGAGCTTGTCCTGTGCTCCGGCCGTAATTTCCGGACAGACAGACGGGGTATGGAGGAAAACAGCCTCTTCCTGAATCCCATGTACCTGCCGGCATCGAATCCGTATTCCGCTGAGACAAACAGCCGTTATCTTTTCCAGTTCACCTCAAGCGCATCCTGGGGCAAGCTCTATCGGAAGGCGTTTTTGGACAGATGGAACATACGCTTTCCTTCTCTGCCCAGAACGGAAGATGTGCCCTTCAGCCGCTTCGCGATGGCTGCGGCAGAACGCATCGCCTATACGACAGACCTGCTGGTGTTCCATCGCGTCGATAACCCCAATTCTCTTGAGAAGAACAAAGATGCCGCTCCGCTCACACCGTTCAGGGCGCATCAGATTCTGTGGGAGCGTCTTGCCGAAGCCTGCCTGCTGGAACCGCTCCGCCGGTCTCTGCTTAACTATTTCTGTTCCTGCTATTGCTATAATTATCGTTCGCTGCAGACGGATGCAGCCCGGCGGGCTTTCCGGGAGTGCTTTCAAAAAACAGCCGTCCCATGCTTTGGCATCGACTTTTCCGACAGCGCCTTCTTTTACAATCAGAGCGAGTACCGCGAGCTGAAGGAGCTGGCGGAAGCGATCTGAACGGGGACGATTCCTGTGAACCGTCCCCGCTGTCACATGGTCTTATAGTATTATTTTCTGCAGAAGATTTCCGGAAAACAGTCGTTCGTTTTTACCCCCTGGCCCTGAGTCAGGACAGAGAACCGTCCTCTGTCTCTTACCATCCTTTTTCTCCAGCCGCCTCCACAGGATGATCATATTGACATCAGAAATGCAAAGATGTTATTATAAAAAGACAATATTCAGCCTTTTCAGGGGTATGAGCCCCTCTCAAAATCCAAATACATGATGCATTATTCAAGGAGGACGGAACAATGAGCACGATGGCGAAGGTACCGGGAACTCTGGATGCGGCGGAAGAGCAGCAGAAGGCTTTGGCTCAGCACGATGAGAACAGGAGGATCACAGGCGAAGATTACGACAGGTCGCTGGCAGTAAAGTGTGTCAACGGAACCTTCGTCGGCAGAAAGACGGGCAATGTCATCACCTACAAGGGCATACCCTTTGTGGGAAAGCAGCCCGTCGGGGAACTGCGCTGGAAGGCCCCGGTGGATGTCGTGCCTGACGACGGCGTCTACGAGGCGTACAACTTTGGGAAGGCCGCCTGCCAGGATCAGTCGATCAGCAGCCATCAGGGGGAAGACTGCCTGTATCTGAACGTATGGAAGGGCGAGGATGCCTCTGCCGGGAAGAAGCCGGTCATGGTGTGGATCCATGGCGGCGCCTTTATTGGGGGCAGTGCCGACATGGCGCTGTTTGACTGCGCCGAGTTCGTCAAAGAGAATCCGGATGTCATCGTCGTGAATATCCAATACAGGCTTGGCGTCTTCGGCTTCCTGAATCTGTCGCATCTGCCCGATGGCGCGGACTATCCCGACGCGCAGAATCTGGGGCTCCTGGACCAGGCAATGGCGCTGAAGTGGGTTCATGAGAACATTGCAGGCTTCGGCGGCGACCCCGACAACGTGACGATCTGGGGTGAATCTGCCGGTGCCGTGAGCGTAGTTCTGCTTACGCTGATTGCAGGCACCCAGAAGTATTTCAGGAAGGTCATCGCGCAGAGCGGCTCTCCCGCGCTGACGATTTCCCCGGAAGAATCCGTCGCCTGTACGAATGATCTGATGCAGGCCCTCGGCTGCAAAACCGTCGCCGACCTGAATAAGGTCGATACGCAGAAGCTGGTGGATACGGTGGATGAGCTGCTCATACTGCGTTTGATGCCCGTCAGGGACGGACGCATTCTGCCGCTGGAACCGTATGCGGCCTTCGAAAACGGAGCAGCGAAGGAGATAGCGTTCCTTCAGGGCTGCAACAAGGATGAGATGAATTTCTTCGTGTCTGTCATAGGCCTGGAAGGCTTCAAAGAATGGGCAGCTGACCGCAAGGCGAAGAAATATGCCGGGCTTCTGACGGATGAAGAGAGGGCGAATATCGAAAGCTGCTGCAAGGAAGAGTCGACAGAGGAATGGGAGGCTGACAGCCGTCTGTTCACCCACAGCTGGTTTGTTGAGGGCGCCATCGGGATGTCTGAGAGCCTGACAAAGGCCGGCGGCAAATCGTACACCTATTACTACAGGGTTGAATCTTCCATGCCTATATTGAAGAGTGCGCACGGGGAAGAACTTCCCATCGTATTCTGCCATCCCGAAATGACCGACGGAAGACCCTATGACGCGACCTTCAGCAAGACCATGCGCAGGATGTGGGTTCAGTTTGCCAAGACCGGGGATCCTTCGCTCTCCGCGGACATCTCCCCGGACGGCAAGGCCAAGGAATGGCCGCTCTACGACCTGAAGGACAAAAATGTGATGGTCCTCGATGAGTTCGACATCCATCCGGCAAAAGAGTCCGAGGTAAAGATGGTCGATTGGAACAGGAGCCATTTCCTGGTCAGGTACTATTTGCTGTAATGACGGGGCAGAACTGTAGTATGACGAAGATTGAAAAATGGAAAAGGAAACGGAAGAAACCGGAATCGGGAAGGAGCAGAAACCTATGAACAACAGGAAGTGCGCTGACCTTGTCGTCTTTGGCAGGATATTCACTGCCGAAGACAGTCAGCTTGCCGAAGCGTTTGCCGTCAAGGACGGCAGATTCATCTATGTGGGCGGCAGGAAGGGCGCAGAAGCCTTTGTTGAAGAAGGAAAGACAGAGGTTCTGGACTATACCGGGCAGGGGCTCGTGATGCCCTCCTGCGGCAACGGCCATGCGCATTATTTTACCGGCCATGCCATGCCGATGGTCGGGACGGTCGTCAGCGCGAAGGACGACGTGGACAAGTTCCTGACGGAGATCGTTCCGGACGCAGTGAAGAAGGCAAAGGCCAACGGCATCAATACGGTGTTCGGCTTCGGCTGGGATTACCTTCTTATCCATGACAGGCTTCCGACCCGCCAGCAGCTCGATGCCATATGCGATGAGATCCCCATCTACTTTGCGGATGAGGAAGGCCACAAGGGCGTGGTGAACACCATCAGCCTGGTCAACGCGGGCATCATGAAGGAAGACGGCACCGTGCTCAAAACAGAGATACGCGGAGGCGAGATCGCGATGGGCGCCGACGGCACGCCTACCGGCTTCCTCAAGGAACAGGCCGGGACCTATGTGCGTTCCTTCCTGGATAACGACAGGCTCTTCTCCGTTGATACGGCAAAGGTGACGATCAAATCGATTGAAGAGCAGATGCTGTCAGAGGGCTACACCATGTATATGGATGGCTGGTCGCCCTATTTCTTTAACGACCATCTCTATCAGGCTGCCCGGCAGATGGATGATGCCGACGACATGCACTTCATATTGGGCCTGAGCTATGAGATCGAGAGCTGGATGGATGTGGATGCGGCCCTCGCCAAAGCCGATGAGGTCAGGAAATATGCCACCAGGCACGTATTGCCGAACTGGGTCAAGCTCTTTATGGACGGCACGGTGGAAGGCGGTACCGGCTTTGTGGAGCCGTTATATCCCGACGGACACCAGGGGCTCGTCAACTGGACGGAGGAGGAAACCGCTGAGATTACCCGCAAGGCCAACGAAAAAGGCCTGTCCATGCACATCCACACAATGGGCAACAAGGCCGTGAATCGCAGCGTCAATGCCTTCATCAACGGCGGGAAGGATGAAATGCGCAATACGGTCGTTCATGTGCGCAACGTCATCCAGTCGGATTGGCAGCGTATGGCGGTTCATCAGATCTATGCAACCGCAGGCATGCTCTGGCATAGTATGCAGACCGGAGCGGCTGAGACCCTGAAACCCCTGGTTCCTGCGGGCATGGAGGATAAGACATATCCCATGAAATCGTTTTTCGATTACGGCATCAACGTGTCGTCCCACTCGGATTATCCTGCGTTGAGCGGTTGTCCTGACGACCCGTTCGGCATTATGGAGATTGCGGTCACATGCGTAGACCCTGTCGTGAAAGGGGAGCCCTGGTGGCCTGAAGAGGCTCTGACCCGCGAGCAGGCCCTCACGGCCCTGACCATCAACTGTGCAAGGCAGATGTTCATTGAAGAGGAAAGAGGCAGCATCCGCGAAGGCAAATACGCCGACTTCCTCCTCGTCGACAGGGACGTGCTGTCCTGCCCGGTCGATCAGATTCACACAGCCAGACCCCGGGCGACCTACTTTGAGGGGAAGAAAGTATTCTCCAGGTAAAACGTGACCGAAAAAATCGGGGACGGTTCCTGATATGAGTCAGGACAGAGAACCGTCCTCTGTCTCCCGGTCAGCACAGCTCGGAATTTGCCATTCTGGAACACACCCTTGACACTGACCGGGCAGAACTGTAGTATTACAATGATTGAAAAGAACGGATTTCCGCGTCTGTCTCATGCTGTTCTGCCCGGAGGACCTCTCCGCAGGACAAAGCATGTCAATATAACAGAAATACATAGGATCAGGAGACAAAGCATGAAAGCTGACAAAATCTTCAAAAACGCAAAGATTTTCACGTCGGACAGCAAAAATCCGATGGCCGCCGCTCTCGCGGTGAAGGACGGCAAGTTCGTCTATGTGGGCGATGAGGCCGGGCTTTCGGCCTTTGAGGGCGAGGTCACCGACCTCGGCGGCAGATTCATCATGCCCGGCATCATCGACAGTCATGTCCACGTCACCTGGCCCATCGGCTTTGAGTACGCGACGATCGACGGGTTCATTGACGGCTGCGGAAGGCAGGAGGCCCTGGACATCATGTCGAAGGTGATCGCGGAAAAGCCCGGCCTGGAACGCTACAGGTTTATCATGGAGAAAAAATCCCTGAACGGCGAAGAGCTCACGAAGGAGGATCTCGACGCGATCTGCCCGGACAGCGAGCTGCAAATCCAGGAAACGGAAGGGCACAGCATCTGGGTGAACTCCAGGCTTCTGGCCAGACACGGCATTACGGAAGACACGCCGGCCCCCGTGCCCGGACTGAGCTATTATGAGAAGAAGGACGGACGCCTGACCGGATACATCATTGAATGCTCGGCCGAGATACCCATCATACTCGACACCTCCATAAACCTGACCGACGAACAGATCGACGCGGCGCTGAATCGTTGGATCACCTTCTCTCTGGATGTGGGTGTGAACGCGGTCTTTGATGCCGGCATTCCGGGCTATGCCGCGTTCCACGAGCGGGTCTACACCCGCCTGCGCGAGCTGGACAGGCAGGGGAAGCTTCCCATCTATGTCGACGGCTGCTATGTGATCGCGGCGCCGTCGCAGGCGAAGAAGGGGCTGGAGGAGCTCAAGCGTTTCCGCCGTGAGTTCAACACGGAGCACCTGAAGGTCCATACGATGAAGATCTTCATGGACGGCACCAACAAGATCCATACCGCCGCCATGCTTGAGCCCTACACGGACACGCAAGCTGTCGGCGCTTCGACCGCCTTCAATAAGGACGAGCTTGCGGCGCTGCTGAAGCAGCTGAACGAAGAGGACCTGGACCTTCATCTGCACACCGTGGGCGATGCCGCGTCCCGCGCGGTCCTCGACGCTGTGGAGCTCGTCCGCAACGAGCTGGGAGACCGCTTCCACATCAAGGTGACCTGCGCCCATCTCGAGGTTCAGGCCGACGCAGACCTGGACCGCTTCGCAAAGCTGGGCGTCTACGCCAACTTCACGCCCGCTTGGCACAGCGGGAATGGCACGGGCGACTCGCTCAAGCCGCTGATTCCCCTGCTCGGCGAGAGGCGCGCCACGCATATGTACCGCTGCAAAACCCTTTGGGACAGCGGCGCGCTTGTGACCTGGTCCAGTGACAACACCATTTTCATGGATTTCTCGCCCTGGAATCCCTATCTCGGCATGGAGATCGGCATGACGCGCTGGACCACCGAAAAGACCAACGCCTCTGAGCTCACCCGGACCTTCAAGCCGTTCCCGCCCGAGGACGAAAAGATGAGCATCGACGAAATGCTCACCGGCTACACGATCAACGGCGCGAAACAGCTTGGCATTGACGGCACCAAGGGCTCCATTGAGGTCGGCAAGGATGCGGACTTCCTCGTGTTTGACAAAGACCTGCTCACGGCGGAGCATGAAGGCTTCAGCTATACCATGCCCAGGGATGTCTTTTTCTGCGGCAGGAAAGTGAATTGAAAAAGCCGGAGTCGGAGAGGGGCTCGCGGTGCCCTCCTACGGCTCTGCGTCCTGCGATGCTTCGGGCAGCCTGGCGAAACGCAGGCTGCCCTTCTTGTTTTATGGAAAGAAATCGGGAATACGAAACATGAAATCACGGATTCATTTATCAGAGCATTTTACATACGGTAAACTGGTACGGTTTACACTGCCGTCCATTGCGATGAATGTATTTTTGTCCCTGTATATCGTTGTGGACGGATATTTTGTCGCTCATTTTACGGGCAAGACGGAGTTCGCGGCCGTCAACCTGATTTTGCCTGTACTGAACATTCTCGGAACGATTGGCTATATGTTTGGCGTGGGCGGCAGCGCGCTCATTGCAAAGGCGCTTGGGGAAGGGGATCGGGATAAAGCGAACCGTCTGTTTTCCATGATCGTGATGGTGTCTTTTGGGGTGGGCGTTCTGTTGATGGCGCCGGGCTTTATCTTTATGCGCCAAATTACCGGCATGCTGGGCGCGGAAGGGAAACTGCTTGAAACCAGTACGCTGTACGGACGGATCTTTATTCTGGTGCTGCCCGCGTGGATATGGGTGTACGAATTCCAGCTTTTCTTTGTCACTGCCGAAAAACCGGGGCTGGGGCTTACATTCACGGTATGCGCGGGACTTTGCAATATCGCATTGGATGCGCTTTTTATCATTGGCTTTCGATGGGGTATCGCAGGCGCGGCGGCGGCCTCGGCTTTAAGCCAGATCGTCGGCGGCGTGTTTCCGCTGATTTATTTCAGCCGAAAGAACAGTAGTCTCTTAAAGCTGGTAAAGCCTGTTTGGGATGGCCGGGCGCTTCTCAAATGCTGCACAAACGGTTCCTCGGAATTCGTGTCGGAAGTCTCCATGTCCCTTGTAGGGCTAATCTACAATGTCCAGCTTCTTCACTACGCGGGCGAGGACGGCGTTGTTATCTATGGCCTGCTGATGTATGTCAGCCTGGTCTTTTCCGCCATCTTTGTAGGGTATTCCAACGGGGCAGCGCCGGTATTCAGCTATCATTACGGCGCGCAGAATCACGGGGAACTCCAAAACCTGCGAAAAAGGAGTCTTATGCTCATCGGAATCACGTCCGCCGCAATGTTTGTTTTATCTGAGCTGCTTGCTCATCCGCTTTCCGCCCTGTTTCTGCAGGGCGCGGCGAAGCTGGTGCCGGACGCCGTACATGGGTTCAGGATTTTCTCTGTCGCATATCTGTTCATGGGCGTGGCTATTTTCAGCTCATCTCTCTTTACGGCGCTGAGCAACGGCCAGGTCTCGGCACTGATCGCCTTTTTGCGGACCTTTGTTTTCGAGCTCGGGGCTGTGCTCCTTTTGCCGAGACTGCTTGGCGTGGACGGCATCTGGTATTCCGCTGTTTTCGCAGAGCTGATGGCGGCTGTCACAGGGAGTATCTTTATGGCTGCTCTCCGAAGAAAGTATCACTATTGACGAAGATGGTAATCACGAAAGATATCAGAAACTGCGGTGCCGAAAAAGTTTATCCATCCCCGCATCAGTTGATTGAGCTTCACGAAGGTCACGCCGATGGGTCTGGCCGCAGCCCGCTTCCGGCACAGGATTTCCCATGTCTTCTGTATGAGCTTTGCCTTGCGGTCGTTGGCCGGTTTCGCTTTCCAGCCGCTTGCATCCTTCCAAAACGTAAAGCCCAGGAAGACGCTCTTCGTCGGTCTTACCACCTTTGTCTTTGTGGCGCTGACCTTCAGCCGCAGCTTTCGCTCCAGCCAGCTCGTCACGGATGCCATAACGCGGTCTGCCGCCATTTCACTCTTTACAAAGATGTCGCAGTCGTCTGCATATCTCACGAAATGCAGTCCTCTCGCCTCCAGTTCCTTATCCAGCATATCCAGATAGACGTTAGACAGCACCGGTGACAGCGGCCCGCCTTGCGGTACCCCCTCTGTCGTCGGACTTGTCAGGCCGTCTTCCATCACTCCCGCTTTCAAAAAGGAACGGATGAGGTGCAGTGTCGGTGCGTCGTTGATTCAAGCCTTGTTGAAGGATTCTTTTTCTCATATGAGAGACTATTCAAATCCAGTGGTCTCATAATACCACAACCTCCGCGTCCTTAAAAAGCCTCTTTTCTCATCTCCGTTTTTGTGATATAGTCTTATTTCGTCGGGGGCCGGGCAAGGACAAATCGGGATATGCCGGTATAACGAAAATGCCTACAGCAGAATTGTGGAGAGAATCTGAAATCAAAGGAAAATATATTGCATCTTCCAAAAAAATCTGTGCTATAATAGGCAATCTAAAAAAGGAGACTACACGCATGAACGCCATGTCTATTCTTTCAACAGCGATTACTATTGTTTTTCTTGGCTTCCTGTATTGGAGAATGGTCAAGAGAGAAATCCCCCAGCCTGTTGGCTGGCTGCAGGCCCTGCTTCCCATTGGCATTGGCATGCTCTCCCATCCTTTGACGATTCCTTTTTCCTCAGGTTATCTCAAAGCCCTGGCAGCGAACCCGAACGCACTGAAGCTTACTGAGCTGAATTTTATCCAGTCTTTATGGCGCGCCTTCATAGTTGCCGGCGGTCTGGAAGAGGTTTCAAAGCTGATTGTGATTCTCGTGATCCTGTTCATTTTCCGCAACAAGGTTAAAAATGTTTATGAATACATCCTGATCGGAGCTTGCGTCGGCATAGGATTTTCACTTATCGAGGAGTTTACTTACGGTGGGGCGGAAAACGCGAACATCTTTTCCACCATGGGGAGAATGATTGCCGTCCCGGCACATATGACCTTCAATATGGTCATGGCGGAGTTTTTAGGAAGAGCGAAGTTCAACAAACTGAACGGAAAGGGCTCCGTTGTTCTCAACTATGTGTTGGCACTTCTTGTTCCCATTGTCGTCCACACGCTGTACGATGTATGCACGGCCTTCAACTCCAGCCTGATGAGAGGCGAGCTGAGCGGCATTATCCGCGCAATGATTGCTTACGTGGTCATGTTGGTCTATGAGTTCATCGTTCTTGTTCGCTGCAAGAAAAAGACAGAATTGTTCTGCGGTATGAGTACCCTGGCGGAATAAGCGGCATAAAGCTGGCCTTTAAGAACTCTTATGAATAGCAGAGCGTATTTTTCGACAACTTCCAGTTTGCCACGCCAAAACAGCCAGCCCCTCCTCACCTTTATTGTAAGGTGGTGGCCAACATGGTCTTATGTAAACCAAAACCAGCCCATTACCGTACTCCCCTATCATGGAGAGGCGATAATGAGCTGGTTTCTCACGCTCTCGCAGCTTCGCTGCTTTTACGCCCTTGGATGCGCCCTGTACTCTTCCACCAACTTCGAATACATATGGGTCGAAGATATATCCTTATGCCCGAGCATCTCCTGGATCGCATGTTACTATGATTCATTGACCAGTTTTCCGGTCATGTGCTCTATCGTCAGTTCCAGGCAGTTGACGCGCGGGAAAGCGTTCGTCAATTCTTTCTGAAGATATTCCTCATCATCGGTGAACTTTCTGACGAGATTCGTGCAGATTTCCCGCT
>Ga0265301_10005783_pt1 | contig 12032 bp, 12 predicted proteins | sample AusTroGonzalo_MG_2_FD_193488 | JGI IMG/M metagenome (GOLD analysis project Ga0265301, IMG submission 193488) | Bovine rumen microbial communities from tropical cattle in Woodstock, Queensland, Australia - Gonzalo_04 | ecosystem: Host-associated > Mammals > Digestive system > Stomach > Rumen ...
ACGCCAACTGCGAAGGAAGTTACTCATCATGTTATTCACAGTTTCCACGAAGGTCAAAGCGATCGTGTTGCTGTAATCCATGATACCAGGCTGGAACACCTTATGACCCCTGATCTGCACAGCAATCGCATTATTACTGGCATTGGGAATCTCATGGGATTCACAACGCCAATCAAGCTGCTCGCTCGGAGGGTAAGGCACACCGCCTGTAACTGTGGTCGCCAGAATAAACTCTACGCTCCACTGGTACACTGTCGCAAAGTCAGATATACTTCTAATGTTCTCGATATTAGGATTCATGGTCTAAATTCCTTTCTCTTAGAGGCTTTGCTGTGCAAGTGAGAAGTCCATGCCCGTTGAGGTGATAACCACGCTAAACGGTATGTATTCCACTGCCTTAGTCGGTTTCACAAACAGCCACACATTCATGCGGTAGTTGTCAATGTCATCCGCACTGTTGTTGCTGTCATCGCACACGGTGTAATAGTCATATACACCCCTACGGCCTTTGATTCCTTCCATGTAGTTATCAATCATGGTCTTAACCAAGCCTCGTGTCGCTTCATCGTTCAACTCAAACAGGAAGTCCTCAAGAGCTGCCTCGATAGCGGGTTCAATCACAATCAGCATCAGCCTGACGTTCATCCTATCCAGAGCAGAAGGTCTTGCGCTCAAGGTCTTTTGACCCCAGATCACAATACCCTTGCCAGGATAGAACCTAATCGGATTGATACCATTGTCATACAGGTAATCCATTTCACCTTTGGTAAACCTGCGATTCACGTCTCTCACATTGATAACGCCACGCCTGAAACCGCCCACTGGATACCACATTTCATAGTTATATGCAGTGTAGCTAATCGCAGCAGCAGCGTAACCATCGGGAGCCACCATCCTATACACGTTATTGTAACGGTCAAGTAACTCAACGTGCGGTGTATAAAGAGCAGCATAGCTCGTATTCGGATTCAGTTCGTTCATCTTGAAGCTCACAATAGAGTTCAGATAATCGCTTGCATCCTCCTTCTGTACGGGTGTACTCAGGAGAGCCATACAGAACTTCCTACCTTCTGCCAGACTAATCAGAGCCTTTTGGAAGTCAATAGAAGGATAACCACCATCCATGAGAATAGTCATCGGATAGCTTTCCTTATTCTTGAACACATCACTGGCTTTAATCATGTCTGCGTCCGTTACCTGATCGCCGTCATCACCACCAGCGAGAGGCAGGGCAATCGCCTGTACCTTCAACACTGTAGAGGTGCAAATATCCGACCAAGTACCAGTCTCGGCATCGTAGGTATCATCAGGGTTCGTATCCGCATTGTTTACCAGACCACGCACATAGTTAGAGGCTTCCAGCAGTGTATTCAGGTAGATATTCACACCATCAGCGTTCCTTGTACCTTCTACACGGCTAAACACAAAGCTCTCCACAGGGTTCTCTTCATCAGCACCCACAAAGACCTCAAGCAGTCCTGTGTTCGGTGTCTTAGTACCCTTAACAGGCAGCATCTTGATACCATTGCAACCATAGACCTTAATCTGTGAAGCAGAACCGCCAGCAGTGTTACCCACAAACGCCCTGCCCGCATAAGCATCAGCCAGCGTACCAGCCAGCTTGAACTTATTAGAACCAAGCCTAATGATATACATAACCTTCGGTGTATCAGTCGGGAGACCTTCACCTACTACATACACGGCATCGCCTGTCTTGAAGTTTCCACCACTGCGAACAACCGCATCGGTATCATTGACTTCAAACACTGTATTAGCGTTCCAGCTTGCCAGACCGTTCTTAGCGTCCAGCAACCTAGCATTCCGTGTAAACCTCACAATCAGACCCTTCAAGGCTTCCTGGGCAGCCGTCTTTTCCTCAGTGGTCGCATCACTGGCGATAATAGCCAACTGTGCAGAAGCCTGTTTCGCCTTATTGTACGAAGTCGCAAACATAACCGTGCTGACCCATTTCTCACCGCCCAGATAAGTGTCCGCAGCTTTCACTACATAAAACACACTGGTCGTATTCAGTCCATTCGGCAGTTTATAAGCGATCTCTTCGCCTGTGTCCTCAATAACCACATTATCGGGGATAGCAACCCTTACAGGTTCACCCGTCTGCCAGTCCTGATTAGTTGCAACCTTGCTGTTCTCATAGTCAATGTAGAACAACACGTCACTGCCTACTGTGGTCTGGTCGTCATAAGCGGTAGGCTGGATAGAGTCAAAAGCCCTATTCCGAAACACCTTGATCTTAATGTCGTTATTCCACACACCTGGGTCAGAGGCATAAAGCACAAACTTCTTATCCGCAACGGGATAATATGCAGGTGTCATGGTTCCGTTCGTGAAACTCGTGTTCTCAGCTTGGGTCGCATCACTGCCGTTAGCGTTAAACTCAGCACCACCATACAAAGCACCCTCACCAGCGCAACGGATAACCCAGAGCTTATCACCTTTCTCAAGGAATGCTAATGCAGAAAAAAACGCATCATTCCCATCAATAGGCACAGTTTCGTTAATAGTGTACCGCCTCAAAAGGTCGGTGTCACTCGTGACCAAAGTGGGCTTATCCACAGGCCCCCTGTTGGTCGGCAAGACTAATCCAGCATAGACTCCATTAAAGCCTGGAACCCTAGTGCTTAAATCAATCTCCCTCGTAATTACTTCTGGCGCACTCATAATATATTATGATTTATGATTCAAAAATCCGTACTCCAATCGGAGTAGATTCAATCCAATTCTTACGCAGTTTGATTTTACCTACAGCGGGTATCACTATTGTAGTGCCATTGTACCTGATAGGATTCGCCCTATTGTTCATAGACGCTACATATACAATCCCCGCTTCCTTATTCTCACTGCTTCCTCGCACTGTTGGGATATGCTTTGGTATCACTGTCTCCGAGTAGTCAGGCTCAGGCACGTCATCAACGATCTGGATGATCTTATCCATGTCCATTGCCTCAATCTCCTCAAACACAGTTTCGATATTTACTTCTTTTCTTCTTTTATTCCGCTTCGACATAAGCATCCTCACCTTTCAAAAAAATCTTAAAGCCAATATCTGTAATCAGCTTGGCTCTACCCCTTTCAAGGGTCAAGGGATAATCCACTACCGCCGTTGCTTGTAATATAGATAAACTCCCCAAATTATCGTAACTCAGGCGTGAAATACCAGTCATATTAAACTGTTTCACACTGGCTTCTATATCCACATTCTCCACTCGTTTTATCGTAAACTTGAATGCACCGCTTGGAAAAAAGCACAGGAACGTCTCTTCCAAGTATTCAATGATCTCCATGCTCGGCGACACAAACACCTGATTGATTGTCAAGTCCACCATCCGCATCCTATACAGCACGGCTTCTGGCACTCTGGGGACTCTGGCTTTCACGCCCTGAAACAATCTGCCTTGTTCCTCACACGGCTTCAATAACTCACGACCCCACACACACGCCAGCCAGTTCGCCTTACCATTCATCTGCTTGGCAAAGTCATGTGTGACTATCTCACTGCGCAATATCGGACTTAAACCCATATCAGGGTCATACACGAAAGTGTCTATCAGTACAAAATCAGACAATATCTCTTTCAATACAGCCTTATAACCCTTGATAATATCACTGGTTACATTGCCATACCTTTGCGCTGTTCCTAGTTTCGGTTCTGCCATAGTCTTATTCTATGTATAAATGCACTGTGTCACTCTCGACCATGCCTGTTAAATTCGTTATGCGTACCTTATAATCACCATTGTCCCACTGGTGCGCATTCGGTATAACCAGAGTGCTGTTGCTTTTTCCGTACAGCTTTTCCTCATTGTGATACCATTGATACCTCAGCGGTGGGTCGCCCTGTACCTCCACACTCAGAGTAACCTTACTACCCTCTGGGTAACGCCCTCCTACTGGCTGTGTCACAATAACAGGCAGGTTCGCCACACTCACATGAGCGGGATAGGTCGTATTCGTACCCACACTATTTGACACCACACAGCGATAATCGCCAGCCGTGTCCATCGTTACAGGGTCAATCAGTAGGCTACTACTTGTAGCCCCCTCGATTTTCTCGTCATCCTTGTACCATTGATATTCCAGCGGTTCAGCACCCCTCGCCTTAACCACTAGCTCGCCCGTACTGTTCACGTCAAAGGTCACATCCATCGGGTTCTCGTCTATCTCAGGCGCACCTGTCGCTACTGCACTCATAGGCACTAGCGGATATTTATGGAACATTTCATTATCCACTGCGTACATACCCGCCTCATACTGCACCTTAAACTGTAGTATGGTCTCCTTCTTAACCTTCACCACCACTTTACTATAGCGAGGGATTCTATACTCTCTTTCAATCCATAAGGTCGGCTGTTGCTCGTTATACACGTCCAGAGTCATATCCCCGTGCATTCGCTCTGTCATTATGTTGCCTATAATCACCCTACGGCTTATAGTAGGCAATACAGGGTATCTCACACTGTTATCGCTCCCATCGTACACGGTGGTTCCTTCTGGAAAAAATATATCAGCGTCATACCCCAAAGGGTCGTCTAATACGCTAATCAGAGTAGATGCTACCTTTGCACCTACCCTTAACAAACGCTCTGTACCGTCTATGCCAAACCTTTTATAGTTCCCACCCATACTAATCCTTATCGCCTATCAGTTTCGGGCAATCCTCATAGTTATTATGTATGCAGTATTCACACACTGTCTTGTCCAGTCTGCATTTACCCTCCATCACACCCAGAAAGTAACAATGACCCTTACTGCCGTTATCCTCTTCCGCTTCCTTCTCCTCGTCTGACAACTGCTCAGGGTTACATACAGGACAATACCCAAACTCGTCCACTATATCCTCAAACCCGCAATTCTCGCATATAAAATACTTCTTACTGTTCATCTGGCTCCACTACTTCCGTGTCATTTTCATCCCAATGCGGATAAACGTCATACCATTTCTTATGCTTCAAGTTCGTCCAGCCCATCGTCTGCATCAATAACAAGCTATTATAAACGTGCTTGCAGAACCCTGGATGATGCCCTGGGTTCCTCGGCGGATAGGTTCGTGTCTTGCGCACATACCTTCTCGGCTTTGGCCCGAACGCCGTCCCCTGCTTCCAATTCCAATAGGAAAACGTAAAATAAAAGTCCGCACAGCTACACCGTATCATGCAAGGGTGCAACCCCAGATCAGGCTTCTCCACATAATACTCACGTCCCTTAAACGGCACTACCAGAAAAAAGTCTGTCGGTCGCTTCTCCTGTGTCACCTCTAACCCTGTAAACATCAAATTGATTGCGTGTTGTGCATTCTGCGTTATCCCATAGTGTTCAAACTGGAATAAACACATCTTAGTCCCCACATACGGAACCACCTTCACAACCCTTCTGCTCTTGGAATTAGAGTAGTTAAACTTCCTCCACTGCTTGACCTTAGCGGTCGAGTTCCAAAGCTGTCTAATCGTCCACCCTGCCATATTCTACCATGCAAACCACTTTTGAATCGTCTCCAACCTTGTTCGATAGTTGGTTTCCTTCTCACGGGCATAGCTTATAATATCGTCCAGATTGATATTCACGGGCAAATTCTCTAAGTTCATCTGCATCTTTAAGTTAGCGTACCCTGTCAAAAACCGTGCTGCAAACAGGTCTAAAAACATTTCCTCTCCCATGTCCAACTCATTCACATACTTAAACTTAGTCGTATAGCTCGCCGTCACTATATCCTGTGTCGGTTCAGTAAAGTTCACCGTGATCTTACTGTGGATATAGTCTATCGTGCCTTCCGTAATGCCATCCCCCGTTATCACCCCTTCCAAGTCACTTGCTGGCGCACTCCCACCATAGTTCAACCGTAACGTGCTGGGCAGTATCTCAGCGGGTAAGTCAAACCTCTGCGTACCCTGTAGCCCTATAGCGTTCAACACCACTTCATCCTTCACCTCATTGCCCCAAGAGAAGTATCTTTGATATTCAATCTCCCACTGTCCGCTAGGACATTTCAGTATTCGATCAGGCGTTACCCACCACTGATGCGCTGGTATCCTTACATAAGGCGCAGGTGTACCCCATGCCCGCATCAGATTGATAGGTCTTATGCTGATAATCTTTATGCAGTCATCAGGAATTTTCCACTCTGCATTGACTATCAGCACCGATTCCAGCTTCACGATCACAGGTCTCCAACGCTCGTATTCCTTCACGGCTGGATAAAAAAACCTATTGTATATATCCTGTGGGGATATATCCACGTCTTGCGGTCTCAATAACGTCTGACCCGCTCCAAATATGGTTTTTTCTAGTGCCTGTTCCTGTGTAAGCATAATAACCTACCTGCGGTTCTTTTTCTTGCCAAACTGCCTCTTGACGGGTTCAACCTTCACATAAGCAGGGTTCACCGTCTCAGGAGCCTCGTTTTGAGCCTCTACAGGGCTTTCTACGGCCTTTTCCTCTGTCACTGGTACATTTACACTCTCCACCGCTTTCGGGGCTTCTACGGGCTTATCCTCGCCCACTTCTACAATAGCGGGAATCCTCGTCAGCAGACTATTCACCTCTGCCATACTGACCAACTCCGCAAAGTCAATCTTTTCACCTTTACCCAGGTTGACGATACCCTTTTTCGTTGTGACCGCAACCGAAAACCTATTACTTACATTCTTTAGATATTTCATAGTCCTTATAATATAGCCAAAAGGGAGCCTAGCCCTTGCTAAACTCCCTCTTGTGTCATTCAATCACCGTGTCTTAGTCCACAATTTCCACAGCGTTAATAAACGCAGGGGCAACCACTTTAATGCCAGACCACACACAAGCGATACCCTGACGTTGCAGAACATTGTTCGGCACAGGCAGAGTATTGCTCACGAACAGAGGCATATACGGACTATACACCACAGCAGCATCAAACATACTTGTGCCTTTGTAAATGGTGATAATCTTGTTAGTGTCAGTGTACGGAGACCTAATCACGGAAATGCCGTCCAGTGTACCATACAGAGCAGGGCCAGAGGCATTTACTTCGGTTCTCTGGAATCCAGGCAGCATAGCCAGTGTGCTAGAGGCATCGGGGCCAGCAATCATCACAGAGATATTGCCACGTCCAGCGTTCTGGAGAATGTTGCTTTCAGACCTCAGCAAAGAGTCTTTCAGTTCCAGTTTGTGTTCAGCCCAGCTATAGTTGGTGTGAGATTTACTCCACTGTACGATCGGGCCAGTCACGTTCTGCGTAATGTTGTAAATCAGCGTGTTACCAATTTCAGCAGTGATCGCATTCGTGAGGTCTGTAATCATTTCATCCTCAGCGATCGTGCCAAAGCGTTTCTTCATCGCAAAGCTCTTGAAGAGACCAACTTCGGAACCAAGCACGAAAATCTGCGCTTCAATGTCGGTGGACTGGTTCTGACCAATGATTCTCGGATAAGCAGCACCCGCTTCAAAGTCCTGTCCGTAGGTCGCTGTCAGAGCAACGGCATCCTGCGGGTCATCCAAGAAACGGATTGTCCAAGCACCTGTGGTGTAGTTAATTGTACCCTGAATGCCAACACCAAAGAAGTTACCTTTGCCATCGTCAGAGGCTTCCACTTTCAGATACGGCAGAGTCGCAGTAACCTTGAAAGAGTTAGGTCTAATGCTGTTGGTCGCACTGATACCAGGAATAGCACCTGTGTAATCAGTGGTTCCGCTTGCAGTAGTCGTCAGGGTCACGCCCAGATTCTCGTTCGCATAGCCACGAGCATAAGCATCAGGCGCACGGAACGGAGTATTAAGCACGTCACCTTCGGTAACATTACCCCTTGTATTCTGGGCAACTGTCTCTTTGTAGTAAACGATACCTTTCTGTTCGTCAATCGGCTGCACAGAGCAAATCAGCGGGATAATAGAGCTACCATAAGCAGCAGTCACAATATCCAGAGCGATCTGCGGAAGTTTGCCGAGGTCAGCGTTAGTACCATAAGGGCCAGCTTCACTAATGATATGGTTCTTATAATCTTCCCACTGTTGAAGCTGTCTGCCCAGCGCACACACGTCATAGCTGTTAATGTTGCGAACCTTAGCCAGAGGAGAATAGCTCAGAGCTTCCATCTGCGGTTCATATTTACGGAGAAAATACGCTGCATCATTGTCAGTTTTCTCTTGCAGACGTTTCTCATCAATCTCAATCATCTTACTCATACTTCGTAATTCCTTATCATTTTTTTTACTTGTTAAACCCGCCCATGTTTCTGAACACGGCACACGCACGGCTCTTTCCTTCGCAAAGCACAGAGTCCGCAAAGCTCTTAGGCTGTTTGGTGGCTTTTTCGCTCACTTGGACAACCCTGTTATTGCGCCTACTGGACATAGATTCCAGCAGAGCTTTCTTATTCTTGCCAGTCATGTTGCTCTCTACAATAGAGCGCACATCTTCCACAGGCAGATTGTATTTCTTGGAGCAAGACTCGACCTTAGCGGTCAGTTCACGTCTGCGTCCTTGAGCTACAAATTTTCTAATCAGACCTTCCGCTTGAGAAGTAACCCTGCTGATCTCTTCGGGAGTACCCAGAGCTTTGTATTCTTTCAGCTTCTTCTCGCACAGTGTGGCTACCCGTTCAATCTGTTCAGGTGTGCCAATCTCACGATACCTGCGCAGTTCCTCAGCCATCTTGGTGATACGTTGCGCTGTCGTATCGGGGTCTTTCAAACCTTCAAAGAAGTTACGATATTCCTGGTTGTCTCGCTGCATCTGTTCAATGTCAGCGCATTCACCGAGCTTCTTATAAGCCTGATATTTTTTAACCAGTGTATTGTACTTCTTCTGCAAAGCCGTTGCACTTTCACACACAGCTTTGCCCTTCTGTTGCAAACTCGTAATAGTTTTACGGGATTCCACTAACTGATTCTTATAGTTATCCCTGCTTTCTTGCAACCGCTTCGCTGTCAGGCGAGCTTTCTTGCTCTCATCAAGAGCAGTTTTCAGGTCGCCTTGCAGCTTGACACGAGACTCAATCATCTCGCTCAATACTTTGTTTTCCTGTTCGCTGTTCATAGGTTTCTTAAATTTAAGTTTACCGTTCAAATTCTCTACCAATTTTGTATCTACCTCTCTAAAGCCAGGGGTGAGAACAAAATCAACCGTCTCAAAAATATAGTTATTCTCATCTACAATAGGCATACCTTCGTGTGTCTGTCCTTCCAGATACCTTCCGTTTGCCCTTGTGCTGGGCTTTAACTTGCTGCCCGCTTTCAGGTAAGTGTATAGATTCCGACCTGCATCAGTACCCAAAATAAGAGCTTCACCCATGCCCTTACCAGATTCATCAATCCACATTTTTGTGATAATGTGGCTGACCCTTCCTTTTTCAAGGTCATCTTCTGTAACGGGCTTATCCTCATGTCCAATCTTTCCATACACTAAGCGTTTACTAAGCCTGTCCTGTAGTTCTTTGTTAGAAAGCACCTTCTCCCAAAGTGACTTCGGATAAAAGCGTTCGTTCTCGCTCGTTCCATTCGGTACAAACATCGGGCCTTGTACCCTGCCCAGAATGATCTTACCGTCCACTTCACTGTTACCTTCCATCTTTTCGGTAAGGCTCCATGTTTCACCCTTACACTCCCACAAATCTACTAAAGGCTTAATATCACTCATTATTCACCTTTCTTTTCTTGTAAAATGCTCATGCCACCATAACGAAGCAGTCTGTATTTGCTTTCCTCTGGTCTGTTCCGTCTTTCCTCTTCCTCTTTATCCGCACCGAACGGCTCTGGCTCAGGTTCAGTCTCAGGCTCGTTCTGCTCTGGTTCCTCGTCATTAAAGGCATCATCAAAGTCAAAACCTTCCTCTTCATCCTCCTCTTCCTCGGCTTCCTTATCCATACCGTCCAAGACTTCCTTCACCTTAGCAACCAGCCAATCCGCAGGGAACACGTCAGCGTTCACATCACCGTCATCTTTGAAGCAACCCTCTTTCAAGTCCTTCACTTCAATCTCACGTTCATCCTCTTCCAGCTTATAAATGACCGCTAGTTTCTGATCGCCCTCTTCACCCCACACACTCACAGATACAACACGGTTCCCAGGGAATACCATGTCAAAATAACTGCCACCCTGCTTCTCGTTATTGTAGGAAACCTCATCCACGTCTAATTCCTTAAACGTGGTTTTCAAAAACGACATAAACCCTTTGCCAATCCCCTTCTCCTGTTCCTGACTCTTTAATACGTCCACCACATCATCAGGCACAACGAGGTCGGCACTTCCTGTCTTATCCCCTTGTCCGAGAATTATTTGACCGCTCTGGGTCAAGGGATCTTCCTCTGAATAGATTTTAGTGCTTAGTGAGCTTGGGTTTAGCAAGTCCACCGCACTGTCATTCCATTCATGCAAAAGATTCTCTAGTCTGTCTAATTTTGCCATAAAATAAGGCTCCTACCAGCTATTTTCGTAGCTTCGTCTGTAATATAGAGAAACACTTACGAAAAAAAGCAATCTACCAAGCAATCACTCTCTGCAACGGTCTTATTCAAGCATTCCGACACTGTATCTGCGCCACAAACAGTTAAAATCATGTCTAACGCCTGTTTCGGCACGTCTTTTTTCTCTAATAGGCAATAATCCACTATAGCTTTAGCCTTAGTGAACTCTTCCACCGCCAGAGACACATCCACATAACTCTCTTCCAGTCTAAAATAGGTGGCTTCCTTCTGCATCAGGTATTCTAACAGGGTCAACTTCCGCATAAACTCATAGCGTTTATACTCCACTAACCCCATACTGACCGTATCCGTCTGTTTATTCTCCGCTTTAATAGCGTTTTTAATGTCATCCACGATAGAAGTTCTTAACAACTTCCCTTGATCTTTACGCATAGCACGGTGAATGCCCTGCATAAAGTGTTGTCTGTTCTTTCTCCATGCGCCTTTGGTTGCCTGTGAGCGTTTCCACTCTCTAGCTCTGTTCACATAGTCGCCTTGGTTCTTTAAGAACACTTCATCCATCTGCCTAGCTGAAACTTTACCGTAGAAAGCCTCAGCTAACACTTTATCTTCTCTGCTATTGAACCGCATATTTATTCCTTACTAAATCTGTAACCGATCACTTGGCCCAGGTGTACTCTCACCGCCCTGTGGCAACGGCAATGGCCCACTGGTCAAGTCCATACTGCCCTGTTCCTCTGGGCTGGCACTACCTGTATCCGTTCCCAAGTCCAATCCACCGCCTAAATCCATCCCACCACCTCCAAAGTCTCCACCCCCACCGCCAAACGTATTATCCGCACCGCCAAAGTCAGCACCGCCCATACCCATATCACCGCCACCCATCATGTCGTCTCCTTGACCCAGCATCTTATCCTCATCCAATTCCAGCACACCTTCCGCACCCGCCATAGGAGACAAAAACGTATTCAGCAGGTTCAGCAACTTCTCAGGATTCATCCTCAGCTTGCTGTTATCACTGCTCACAATAGTTTCCAAAGCACTAAACAGGTCATTCATAATGTCCACACTGGCAGCCGTGTATTCCACGCTATCCAGCAAGTCCATATTCACCAAAGACTTAAACCGTACCTTAATGTTCTTTGCCCTCACCGCTAGACCTTTCATGCTCAAATGCGTACTCACTAACCGCCTAATCCCGTCCGAAATGGATGTCTGTATAGTCGTCAATCTCCTACTGTAACGGCTAAACACCTTCAATGTTTCGAGCTTGCTCTGTCCGTTGTCCTCAGTCAGCGCAATGTAATAGCTCGGTATGCCACACGCCTTAGCAATCGCCAGCCTCAGCCTGTCCTCCTTTGCATCCACATCCGCTTGCTGTTGCCCTGTCGTTATGTCCACCGTGCCTACCGTACCTTTACCATCGGAAAAGTTCGGTAACACCTTCACCCTGCCCACTAACTCAAAGATGTCATAAAACGTAAAACTGCCTGGGTCAGTCGCATTCGGTGTACTCGGTGCTGCTAACTCAATCTCATACTTCTTAACAATGTCAGCCGTGTCTTGCGGTGTCGCTGCTGCTGGCACACCCACACCCACCAGAATAGGTGTTAA
>Ga0265301_10005787_pt1 | contig 12023 bp, 1 predicted proteins | sample AusTroGonzalo_MG_2_FD_193488 | JGI IMG/M metagenome (GOLD analysis project Ga0265301, IMG submission 193488) | Bovine rumen microbial communities from tropical cattle in Woodstock, Queensland, Australia - Gonzalo_04 | ecosystem: Host-associated > Mammals > Digestive system > Stomach > Rumen ...
ATGACAAAACTAGATTCGATAGAGTAGCCAAGTATGGGAACTATTCGTGTGTCGGCGGAGACCATCACGAATTGACCGCCGAAGTCGAACACGTAGAATGCATTCACCGGAGCCGTCTGTATGCCCGATCCCTGCGACGGAATCCGCTGCACGTAAGTGAGTTGCGCATGGTCAGCTGTCACAGAACGCCCCGTGCGCCAATTGTAGAAATTCGTGGCCACTTTCCGGGCCATGGAACTGTCAACGGGCGAGGCTGCCGTATCATTAACTTGAGCCAAGACAATGAGAAACAGCAGAAGGAGGGCTTTTAACGGGCGAAGGTTCAACATGTCGGTGTTCTTTGGATGTTTGGATTTGGATTATCGACGTTTGATTATGACTTTCTTGGTTATATTACGGCTGTCAACAAGTGTCACTTTTACGTAATATTGTCCGGCAGCAAAACGGGAGACATCCACCTGTTTCAGGTCAGAGGTGAAGCCGTCAGTCGAATAAACGAGCTTCCCGTCAGTATTGTAGATGTTGATCTGCCGCATGTTCTGACCTTGGATGTTAAGAGTGCTGCTGGTCGGGTTCGGGTACACTTCGATGCCGGGGAGTTCGTGGTCGTCAACGCCAACCGTGATGGTCAGATGCAACGTGACGGTGGAATCGCAGCCATTTGCGGCCGGGAAAGTTTGGGTGTAGTCGCCTGTCTCACAATAGATTTCGGAGTTCCATTCGTAGCAGGAGTCGGTGGTGCTGACCTCGAAATCCATCGTGACTGGGTGGTTGATGGTCAGGTGGAGCGTATCCACATTGGCGCATCCGTTGTCGTTAGCGTACTCGTAAGTGTAGGTGCCCGACGTGGTATACGTTGTCCCGTGCCAGGTGAAACTCTCACATGCGGTTTCGGTTTCGACGTTGTGGGTGCCGTAATTAACCGTCAGTTTCAACGTGTCGACGCTGGCGCAACCGAGATCGTTGTCGTAGGCGTAAGTGTAAGTTCCTGTCGTATTGTAGGTTGTTCCATGCCAAGTATAGCTTTCACAAGCAGTTTCGATTTCGACGTTGTGAGTGCCGTGGTTGACGGTGAGTTTCAAGGTATCGACACTGGCGCAACCGAGGTCGTTGGTGTAGGGGTAAGTGTAAGTTCCTGTCATGTTGTAGGTCGTTCCATGCCACATGAAACTCTCACATGCGGTTTCGATTTCGACATTATGAGTGCCGTAATAAACCGTCAGTTTCAACGTGTCAACGCTGGTGCAACCGAGATCGTTGTTGTAAGTGTAGGTGTAAGTTCCTGTCGTATTGTAAGTAGTCCCGTGCCAAGTGTAGCTCTCGCACGCGGTTTCGGTTTCGACGTTGTGAGTACCGTAAATAACCGTCAGTATCAACGTGTCGACGCTGGCGCAACCGAAATCGTTGTTGTAAGCATAAGTGTAAGTTCCTGTCGTATTGTAAGTGGTCCCATGCCACGTGTAGCTTTCGCAAGCGGTTTCGGTTTCGACATTATGAGTACCGTAGTTGACGGTGAGTTTCAGAGTGTCGACGCTGGGACAGCCAGAAGCATTGGTGTAGTGGTATTCGTACGTGCCGGACGTGTTGTAAGTTGTCCCATGCCATGTATAGCTCTCGCAAGCGGTTTCGGTCTCGACGTTATGGGTACCGTAATTGACAGTGAGTTTCAGAGTGTCGACGCTGGGACAGCCAGAAGCATTGGTATAGTGGTATTCGTACGTGCCGGACGTGTTGTAAGTTGTCCCATGCCATGTATAGCTTTCGCAAGCGGTTTCGGTCTCGACATTATGGGTGCCGTAGTTGACGGTGAGTTTCAGGGTGTCAACGCTGGGACAGCCAGAAGCATTGGTGTAGTGGTATTCGTACGTGCCGGACGTGGTGTAAGTGGTTCCATGCCATGTATAGCTCTCGCACGCGGTTTCGGTCTCGACATTGTGAGTGCCGTAGTTGACGGTGAGTTTCAGGGTGTCGACGCTGGGACAGCCAGAAACATTGGTGTAGTGGTATTCGTACGTGCCGGACGTGGTGTAAGTGGTTCCGTGCCAAGTATAGCTTTCACAAACGGTTTCGGTCTCGACATTGTGTGTGCCGTAGTTGACGGTGAGTTTCAGGGTGTCGACACTGGAGCAGCCAGAAACATTGGTGTAGTGGTATTCGTACGTGCCGGACGCGGTGTAAGTGGTTCCATGCCAAGTATAGCTTTCGCACGCAGTTTCCGTTTCAACGTTATGGGTGCCGTGGTTGATGTTGAGTCTCAGGGTGTCGACGCTGGGACAGCCAGAAGTACTGGTGTAGTGGTATTCGTAAGAGCCAGATATGTAGTAGGTGGTTCCGTGCCACGTATAGCTTTCGCAGGCCGTCTGAGTTTCGATGTTGTGAGTGCCATAGTTAACGGTGAGTTTCAAAGTATCGACGCTGGGACAGCCAGAATCATTGGTGTAGTGGTACTCGTATGTGCCGGACATGGTGTAAGTGGTTCCATGCCAAGTATAGCTCTCACAAACGGTTTCGGTCTCGACGTTGTGCGTGCCGTAGAGGACGGTCAGATGGAGCGTGTCGGCACTTTCGCAATCGTCGTCATTGTCGTATTCGTACGTGTACGTGCCGGACGTGGTGTAAGTGGTTCCGTGCCACGTATAGCTTTCACAAGCAGTTTCAGTCTCGACATTGTGTGTACCGTAGTTGATGGTCAGGTGCAGGGTGTCGGTGCTGGCGCAACCATCCCCATTGGTGTAGTGATACTCGTAGGTGCCGGATGTGGTGTAAGTTGTTCCGTGCCACGTATAGCTTTCGCAAGCAGTTTCTGTCTCGACATTGTGAGTGCCGTAGTTGACGGTGAGTTTCAGGGTGTCGACGCTGGGACAGCCAGAATCATTGGTGTAGTGGTACTCGTATGTGCCGGATATGGTGTGAGTAGTTCCATGCCATGTGTAGCTTTCGCACACGGTTTCGGTCTCGACATTATGTGTGCCGTAGTTGACGGTGAGCTTCAGGGTGTCGACGCTTGGGCAGTTGGAATCATTGGTGTAGTGGTACTCGTAGGTACCAGAAGTGGTGTAAGTAGCCCCATGCCATGTATAGCTCTCACAAGCAGTTTCAGTCACGACATTATGTGTGCCGTAGTTGACGGTGAGTTTCAGAGTGTCAACGCTCGGACAGCCAAAATCATTGGTGTAGTGGTACTCGTAGGTGCCGGATGTGGTGTAAGTAGTTCCATGCCACGTATAGCTCTCACAAGCAGTTTCAGTCACGACATTGTGGGTGCCGTAGTTGACGGTGAGATGCAGGGTGTCCACGCCCGGGCAGTCGGAATCATTGGTGTAGTGGTATTCGTAGGTGCCGGAAGTGGTGTAAGTAGTTCCATGCCAAGTAAAGCTCTCACACACGGTTTCGGTCTCGACGTTGTGTGTACCGTAGTTGATGGTGAGATGCAAGGTCACCACACTGTCGCATCCGTTTGCGTTAGTCTTGTTGAAAGTGTAGTCGCCGGATTGCGTGTACGTAGTGCCGTACCAAGTGAAACTCTCACAGGCAGTGGCCGTGGTGTCACCGGAGGTGCCATAGTTGACCGTGAGATGCAGGGTGTCGGTGCTGGCGCAACCATCCTCATTCGTATAGTTGTATTTGTACGTGCCCGATGTGGTATAGGTTGTATCATGCCAGGTGTAGCTTTCGCAGGCGGTCTGCGTTTCAGCGTTATGTGTGCCGTAGTTGATGGTCAGATGCAGGGTGTCGGTGCTGGCGCAACCATCCTCGTTCGTGTAGTTGTATTGGTACGTGCCCGATGTGGTATAGGTTGTATCATGCCAGGTGTAGCTTTCGCAGGCGGTTTGCGTTTCGACGTTATGCGTGCCGTAAAGGACCGTCAGATGCAGGGTGTCGGTGCTGGCGCAACCATCCTCATTGGTGTAGTTGTATTGGTAAGTGCCCGTTGCGGTGTAGGTGGTTCCATGCCAAGTGAAACTCTCACAGACGGTTTCGGTTTCGACGTTGTGGGTACCGTAATGGACTGTCAGATGCAGCGTATCAGTGCTGGCGCAACCATCCTCATTGGTGTAGTTGTATTGGTAAGTGCCCGATATGGTGTAGGTGTTTCCATGCCAAGTGAAACTCTCACAGACGGTTTCGGTTTCGACGTTGTGGGTACCGTAGTGGACCGTCAGATGCAAGGTGTCGGTACTGGCGCAACCATCCTCATTGGTGTAATTGTATTTGAACGTACCTGATGTGGTGTAGGTTGTCCCATGCCAAGTGAAACTCTCACAGGCGGTCTGCGTTTCGATGTTGTGCGTGCCATAGTTGACGGTGAGTTTCAGGGTGTCAACGCTGGGACATCCAGAATCATTGGTGTAGTGGTACTCGTATGTGCCCGATGTGGTGTAGGTGGTGCCGTGCCAAGTGAAACTCTCACAGGCGGTCTGCGTTTCGACATTATGTGTTCCGTAGTTGACGGTGAGTTTCAGAGTGTCAACGCTCGGACAGCCGAAATCATTGGTGTAGTTGTATTGGTAAGTGCCTGATTTGGTGTATGTTGTTCCATGCCAAGTGAAACTCTCACAGGCGGTCTGCGTTTCGACGTTGTGGGTGCCGTAGTTGACGGTGAGTTTCAGGGTGTCAACGCTGGGACATCCAGAATCATTGGTGTAGTGGTACTCGTATGTGCCCGATGTGGTGTAGGTGGTGCCATGCCAAGTGTAGCTCTCGCAAACCGTCTGCGTTTCGACATTGTGTGTGCCGTAGTGGACGGTCAGGTGCAGGGTGTCGGTGCTGGCGCAGCTGTGGGCGTTTTCATAATCGAACGTGTACGTTCCCGATGTGGTGTATGTCGTTCCGTACCACGTGAAACTCTCGCAAGCAGTCTGCGTTTCGACATTGTGCGTTCCATAATAGACGGTCAAATGCAATGTGACGAGGCTGTCCGCGCCGTGAATGTCGTGGAAGAGCTGTTCGTAATCGCCACTGGCCGTGAAGGTCTCTCCGTTCCAAGTGAAAGATTCGCAAGCCGTCTCGAAAATGTCATTCGAGGAGGAGTTGTAAATGGTCAGGTGCAGGGTGTCCACCTGCGTACACCCGTTGGCGTCGGGGTGACTATAATTGTAAACACCTGTCTCATCGTATGTTGTGCCATGCCATGTGTAGGAGTCGAAAGCGGTAACCGTAACGCTTTGGTGTTGCGGGTAATGGACGGTCAGGTGCAGGGTGTCGGTGCTGGCGCAACCGTGTTCATTATCGTAGTTGTACTGGTAAATGCCCGACTGCGTGTAGGTTGTCCCGTGCCAAGTGAAGCTTTCGCAGACGGTCAGCGTTTCGACGTTATGCGTTCCGTAGTGAACCGTCAGATGGAGCGTGTCGGTACTGGCGCAACCATCCCCATTCGTGTAGTTGTGTTTATATGTGCCCGATTGCGTGTACGTTGTCCCATGCCAAGTGTAACATTCACAAACGGTCAGCGTTTCGACATTATGCGTGCCGTAAAGAACCGTCAGATGCAGGGTGTCGGTGCTGGGGCAACCATCCCCATTGGTGTAGTTGTATTTGTACGTGCCCGATTTCGTGTACGTTGTCCCATGCCAAGTATAACTTTCACAGACGGTCTCCGTTTCGACATTATGCGTACCGTAGTTAACGGTGAGGTGCAAGGTGTCGGTGCTGGGGCAACCATCCCCATTCGTGTAGTTGTGTTCATACGTGCCCGATTGCGTGTACGTTGTCCCATGCCAAGTGTAACTTTCACAAACGGTCAGCGTTTCGACATTATGCGTACCGTAATTAACGGTGAGGTGCAAGGTGTCGGTGCTGGGGCAACCATCCCCATTGGTGTAGTAGTATTTGTACGTGCCCGATTTCGTGTATGTTGTCCCATGCCAAGTATAACTTTCACAGACGGTCTCCGTTTCGACGTTGTGCGTTCCGTAATGGATGGTCAGGTGCAAGGTGTCGGTGCTGGGGCAACCATCCCCATTGGTGTAGTAGTATTTGTACGTGCCCGATTTCGTGTACGTTGTCCCATGCCAAGTATAACTTTCACAGACGGTCTGCGTTTCGACATTGTGCGTTCCGTAATGGATGGTCAGGTGCAGGGTGTCGGTGCTGGGGCAACCATCCCCATTGGTGTAGTTGTGTTTGTACGTGCCCGATTGCGTGTACGTTGTCCCATGCCAAGTGAAACTCTCGCAGGCGGTCTGCGACTCGACGTTGTGGGTGCCGTGGTGGATGGTCAGGTGCAGGACATCTTGGCTTGGACAGCCGTAGCCGTTGTTGTAATCATGCGTGTACGTGCCCGATGTTGTGTAGGTGGTTCCATGCCAAGTGTAGCTTTCACAGGCGGTTTGATTTTCCTCGGTAAACGTGCCGTGATTCACGGTCAGGTGGAGTGTCACGACAGAGTCGCAGTTGTTCGCCGCCGCGAATGTCTGTACGTGGTCGCCGCTCTCTGTGTAGGTTTGGCCGTTCCAATCGTAACTCTCGCAAGCTGTTTGCGAGAACTCCGTATGTTTGGTATAGTTGATTGTCAAGTACAAAGTGTCGGCACTCGGGCAATCGCTTGCATTGATGTAGTTGTACGGGTAAATGCCCGAAGTTGTGTAGGTTGTTCCGTTCCACGTGTAACTGTCGCAGGCGGTTACGGTCTCTACATTGTGTGTGCCATAATTGACGGTCAAAAACAGGACATCCTGACTCTGACAGCCGTGCTCATTGTTGTAATCATACGTGTAAATACCCGATATGGTGTAGGTGTTTTCGTGCCATGTGTAGCTTTCACAGGCGGTTTGATAATCTTCGGTAAACGTACCTTGATGCACGGTCAAGTGGAGTGTCACAATTGAGTCGCAGTTGTTCGCTGCCGTGAATGTCTGTACGTGGTCGCCGCTCTCCGTATAGGTTTGGCCGTTCCAATCGTAACTTCCACAAGCTGATTGCGAGAACTCCGTGTGTTTGGAGTTGTTGATTGTCAAGTGTAGTGTGTCGGTACTAGGACAATCGCTTGTATTCATGTAGCTATACTCGTAAGTACCTGAAATGTAGTAGGTTTTTCCGTTCCACGTGTAACTGTCGCAAGCGGTTACAGTTTCGACATTGTGGGTGCCGTGGTTAATCGTTAGCTTCAGGGTATCAACGCTGGCGCAACCGTATTGGTTGTCGTAATGATACATGTAAGTGCCTGAGGAGTTGCGGGTTATGCCGTGCCAAGTGTAGCTCTCGCATGCGGATATAGTCTCGACGTTGTGCGTACCTTTATGGATGGTTAGCACCAGTGTGTCAAGGATCGGGCATCCGCCGATACCTGTGGCGGTGTGGTAGTAGGTGCCCGACGTGGTGTAGGTTGTCCCATACCAGATATAGCTTTCGCAAGCCTCTTGGGTGTAGGTTTGTCCTGTCGGGTCGCAGAGCCCGCTCAACGTGATACTGCCTCGTGCGGGTGCCTTGCAGCCGTTACTCCAGACAGCCCAAACGTCGTAGTTGTAGTTGCCGTTGTAGATTATATTGTCGTTGTATGTGGTGCTGCCGGTTGTGCCGATCGTCGCATTGTTGCGGTCTATCTGGTAGTGAGTCAGGGAAATGGGTGAGTCCTCAATGGTGCCTCTTATGGCAAAACAAAAGTTGATAGAGCCACCACCATACTCAGTCCACTGGGTGTCCGAAGTTGCACTGGCTTTTATAATGAGTCCTTTTTTCGCCACGTAGGGTGTTCCCATAACTAATGGATATTTGTTAGCTGGGGATTCCAGGTAAACACCAAACCAAAGTTCCTGACTGGCATCTATGGTCACGGGTTGATTAAGAGTGATCGTGTTCCATGCATTTAAGGTCAGAGAGGATAAAGGCACATTTTGTTCGACAACTTTGGTGCCAGAACGTAAATAGTATGATCCGTTAAGACCACCACCCTGATAAACAACCACTTTGTATGCTGTGGCATCCTCGTCGGCATAAAAGGAGACCGCAGTGAGTCTTTTGCCATGATAAGGGGCGATATCGTTTATGTCGAATCGTTGTACGATATAGTGCTGTATTGGGGTGCTCCCCATTCCGTACCAAGTAGCGGGGCCACTGGTAAACCATGAGAGATTTTCTTGTGTGATAATTTGTGCTGCTGGCATGTTCCAATTCAACCCAACGGCATTGCCCGATTGTGAAATCACAAGGTTTTGGGGTGGATTGCACTCGTCGGTGCTTTGCCCGCTCAGTGACACCGTGGTGCTCAGATTGTCAGAAATCAGCGTCACCAGACCAGTTTCGTACTCGCTGTCGTTAGAGGTCGGAGTGTATTTCACGTAAAGGGTTCCTCCCGTAGCGGGTAGGGTGGCCGAGGTGGAGAAGGATGTGCCATTTGTGCTGACGCGGAAGTTTCCGGTCACGCTTGCTGTAATGGATGAAGAGAGTCCGTTGCCGCCCACAACGACGGTTTTCACAAGTGTGCCGTGACCGTGGTTGGCGAAGAAATCCAACACTTCGGGTATGGCGGTGATGCTTGCCACATTGGTGAACGACTGCTGTACAGAAGCGCTGCAGCCATTGCTCCAGTTGGCGGTGACGGTGTAGTCATAGGTGTTTGTACTGCTCACATAATCCGAGTAGCTGGGACTTGTGGTGGTGCCGATGGGAGTGCCGTTCCTGGACACTGTGTAGTTGGTCACCGTCTGAACATTTTCCACAGTACCGGATATGCAGAATGTATACTCTGAATAAAATTCGCTCCAGGAGACAGAGCTTCCGGAATGCATTCCAGTAATAGACCCTTTTGTTGGCGTAGCAAGAAAGTTGAAAGGAATACAGTTGCTGTTACCAGGTGCTTCCACACAGATACCGAACCAGAGTTCCTGCGTGGCATCCACGAAGATTGGGGTATTGAGCGTGACGGTGTTCCATTCGTTCGGGGTCAGGGAACTCATGCTGATACTCTGTGACAGAACCAGCGTGCCGGGATTATAGCTGCCATTGTAGCTGCCTCCTTTATAGACCACGGCCGTGTAGGAAGAGGCATTCTCGCAAGCGACAAAGCGGATGCTTGTGAGCGCCTGGTTGTGATAGTCAACGAGGTCGGCATTGCTGAAACGCTGCAACATGCTGATCTTGTAGTCGGAAGTGTAGCCCGTAATATAGTAGTAGCTCGTGGACCATGTCAAGGTGTGTGGGTCGGGATCTACCGTGGGCGCATCCCACTGCAGGGAGATGTTGTGAAGGTCTTGTGAGGAAATATTCAGGTTTGCTGGCGGCAGACAGTAGGGCGTGTTGTCGTAGATGGTGCCCGTCAGGTAGATGGTGTCCTTAATGGAGCCAGAGGCCAGGGCAACATATCCATATTCGGTGCCGCTGGTGCCGCTGGGCTCGTAGCGCACGTACAGGGTTCCGCCGGTGGTTCCCAACGTACGGGACGTATAGAAGTTGGTGTTGTCTGTGCTGACTTTGAAGTTGCCCGTCACCGTGGCCGTGATGCCGCTGCTGAGGTGGGCGGCCAGAACCGGGGTCGATTGGCTGGCACTGACGGTTCCCGCCTCGGTGATGAATGACATGGACGAGACACCCGCCTGAATCATGGACTGCGAGGCGTCGATGCCGATGACGGCCTCTTGTCCGAGGGTGAAATTGTTTCCTCCCGGGGTAAGGCTCGACAAGGTGAAGTAGCCGTCGCAGTAGCCGCCCCATCCCCAGTTGAAGTGGAAATTGTTGCTGTTGTCATAACCGTCACACACGAAGGCGTGTCCGCCAGTGCCGCTGCCGCTGTAAAGGATTGGACGCATGCCGTTCAGTTCCCCCTTAAGTATTGCAATCCAGTTGTCCTCCGTGTAGTCACTCTTTTGTATCTCGTGTACGCCGCTGTAGCCGAAATAGATGTTCAGTGCGTTAGCGGCATCGTAAGTTGAGGCTCCGCTGCCTGTTGTCCCGTACATCATATCGACGGACACACCGCAGTGGTACATCAGTTTCGCCACCTCGTTGATTTGAGCCATCGGGCTGCTACTGTTCAGCGAGAGGGGCATCAGGCTGTAGTCGTAGGTGGAGGCCGAGAAGTCCACGCTCTGAATGCCATAGTCGCCGTAGCCGCCACCCAGGTAGGCGTTGTCAGCCGAGTAGCTGTGGCTGCCCATGCCGTTCGTCGGGTACTGCCAGTAGCGGATGATCTGGGCCATGGCGGTGGCCACGCATCCCGTATAGACGTGTCCGCCGGGACCAGCCGCATCCACTGGACAGAGCGCATTGTAAGGGTAGGGTTGGTTCCAGGTGGTCTGCACCAGCGGCTCCACAGTGGCGGTGGTCGCCATCACAGGCTGCTCGTTGGAAAGCCACTGGTTCCAAGCATTCACATTCTCCTCGCACTCCGCATCGGTGAGATGCTGTATGGCGTAGGCAATCTGCTGGGTGTATTGGTCGAGGAACCATCCCAGACTCTCCGGCACGTTGTCAATGCCAAGGCTCGACTCGGTGGAGTAGGCGAGAATGGGCAGCACCCGCGTATCGGCGGAAACCATCACGAACTGTCCGTTGAAATCGAACACGTAGAAGGCATTCGCCGCCGCCGTTTGTAAAAAGGCGGTCCCCTGCGACGGAATCCGTTCTACGTAAGTCAGCTGGGCAAGGTCGGGACTCACCGACCGCCCCGTCTTCCAATTGTAGAAATTGGTGGCCGCCTTTCGTGCTGTTAGGCTGTCAACTGGCGAGGCCGACAGGGGATTGTTGATTGCTAATGTGCTGATACACAGGATACAAAAAAGCCGAAGTAAAAGTTTATCTCTCATATTGAACATATTTTCGCCAATATATAATATATCATATTTAAGAAACGGCAAAATTACAGTTTTTTCCGTTTCAGCGGATAAGAATACTTAAAAAAAACAAGAAGTCCCAAATGGTGTTTTGACCACTATTTGGGACAGTTTTAGTTATGAACAAGATACCAACATCGAAGGGCATCTCGACAATCGCAAAACTGTAGAGATGTAGTGCATCGCTATTCTTGGCGAAGTTTCCCGCAGCTGGGATGCCGCGCCTCTCTCGAGGCGAGGACCGGGAAGGGCTTACAGTTTACAGCCGCCCTTTCAACGCTCCTGTCACGCAGTAGCCAGGCTACTCATTCGGCCGTGGACGAGGGAGTAGCGACAGAGGAGCGACAGAAGAGCGACAGAAGAGCGACGCAGTACCGACTGTCAACCTTGATTTGTCACCACTTATTTTAACGTCACAAAAAAGAAACCCCAAACCATTGATTTTGCAACGGTTTGGGGTTTCTTATGTGATAGGATTGTTGTACTTTGCTATTGCCTTTTTACGATGAACTTCTTCGTCGCCGTCCTTCCGTCACTGAGCAACACTTTGACGAAGTACTGTCCGGCGGCGTAGCGGGAGACATCCACCTGCATCAGGCCTGAACCGTCGTTCTGTTTCGTGTAAATCAACTGACCGTCGGCGTTGTAGATGTCGATGTGCCGCATCTCCTCGCCTTTGATGTTGAGGAGGTGGTTGGTCGGGTTCGGGAACACCTCGATGCCGGAAAGGTCGTAGTCGTCGATGCCCACGGTGATGGTCAGATGCAGCGTCACCACGGAGTCGCAGCCGTCAGCAGTCTGCAACGTTTGGACGTAGTCGCCGGTCTCGCAGTAGACTTGCGTGTTCCATTCGTAGCAGGAGTCGGCGGTGGTGATTTCAAAGTCGGAGACAGTAGAGTAGTGGATAGTCAAGTTGAGCGTCACCACGGAGTCGCAACCGTTTGCACCGGTGAACGTCTGCACGTATTCCCCGGAAGCCGTGTAGGTGGAGCCGTTCCAAGTGTAACTGTCGCACGCGGTGGCTTCGACAAGCTCGGCCACGGTGGACAAAACCGTCAGGTGGAGGGTGTCCGCGCTCACGCAGCCGCCCGTGTTGGTGTAATTGTAAACGTAAGAGCCCGATTCCGTGTAAGTTTGGCCATGCCACGTGAAGGTCTCGCAGGCGGTTTCGGTCACCACATTGTGCGTGCCGTAGTTCACCGTCAAATGCAAGGTGTCGGCACTGGGGCAACCGTCGTCGTTGGTGTACGCATACGT
>Ga0265301_10005789_pt1 | contig 12021 bp, 9 predicted proteins | sample AusTroGonzalo_MG_2_FD_193488 | JGI IMG/M metagenome (GOLD analysis project Ga0265301, IMG submission 193488) | Bovine rumen microbial communities from tropical cattle in Woodstock, Queensland, Australia - Gonzalo_04 | ecosystem: Host-associated > Mammals > Digestive system > Stomach > Rumen ...
AAAGGGTTGTTGTAGATGCCGCTGTATTGGTTGACGATGCTATCGAGTTCTGTGCCTGTGACGGCTGATGTACCTACGATGACAGCCTCATCATCTAAGATGTCCTGGCACGTCTGGCTGATGGTTTCTGTCAGATGCATGTAATTGGCGTTAAACGCCTCTAAATCATCGCTGACGGCAACGTCGCAGAAACTGAGTCCGCCCTTAACATTATCCACTATCATGTTGATGGCCATACGGTCATATTTGTACAACTTTCCGTCCTTGGGCAGCATGTAGAACTCCTCTATCTTTGATGCTGCACGGCCGATGCACCAGCAGAGCAGCATGTTGAATTTCATACCGCGCTGCCGACTCACTTTGCAGAGCCTCGTCACGTCGAAGGTCTTGGTGAACGTTACCATCGGCATGGGCGATTTCGTCCACAGTTCGAAGGCGATAGCCCTACTGGTATCCTTGGGATTGATTTCCTGTTTCATTTCCTCCAGCGTTTTAGCATCGGGAAGAAGCCTTGCATCATCTGCTTGTACTCTTCCTTGGTCATAGGCTTAGGCATCTGCTTGTTCACTTCATCGATAAACTGAGCGCAGTGCTCAATCATCTCGTCCATCGTACATTCTTGCAGAAACTTCCCGTCCTTATAGCAGTATTGGCAGTAATCAAAGTTGGTGCTGCCATCGGCATTTGTGCCACAATCCTCGATACGGGTTAATGGCATACCGCAACTTTGGCAGAACTGAGGCAGTTGGCCTTCTTGGAAGGCTTTCTCCTTTGCAGGGAATGTGGCTTCGTAGGCCTCGAATGCATTGGGTTTCTCGTCGGCTACGAAATAACCTTTGGGTGGACAATAGGTTCCTTCACGATTGCCCCAATAGCCTGGGATTAGTTCTTGAGCGAGAAAATATGGCACTTCTGAATCTCGCGGTTCTGCATGATAGTGAATCTTCATCTTACTGGCGAGGTCGAAGCCTGCGTATTTGTAGAACTCAATATTTCCCTCCATCTGCAGAAGACCTATACCCATCTCCTTGGCTTTCTCTATAGCATACTTCAGCAATTTCAGACCATAGCCCTTGCGCTTGTAGTCTGGATGGATGCTGATGGGGCCGAAAGTCCACGAAGGGAACACCGTTCCATCGTCAAGCGTAATCTCTGCTTTCGAAAACATCACATGGCCGATAATCTTGTCATCCTTCTCCATCACAAAATCCAGCTCTGGGATGAAATCTGGATTCGTTCTATATTGGTTGAGCACATAATGCTCCGTGCATCCTGGACGGTAGACGTTCCAGAATGCCTCTCGCGTAAGATTCTCTACCTCACGATAATCTTTTGGGATTTCTAATCTAATATTCATTTTTGGGGGTTTTACCTAATTATAATACTTTCTTTACTCCAGGAATCAGCCTTACCAACCAAGTGAGCACAAACGAACAGATGGTGGTAATGATGCCGATGAACATGAACTTGCCGAAGGCTCCCATCCAGATGCTGTCGGTGGCATGTTGCAGAACTATCATCAGCAACAAATGGAAGATATAGGCACCATATGACTGGGCGGCGCACCACTGCCAGAACTTGCTGTCCCAGTTTCCATACTCACGGAACAGCCAGAGCAGTCCAAAACAGATGAAGACACACAAAAGCGATTCGTAGATGCCAAACCACTCAGTAACGAAAGCGTTCCATGCTCCGCCATCACGCAGATAGATGCCTAATGCCAAAAGGTAGCCAATCGTTAGCGATATTGTTCCTGTGGTGTTACCCATCTTCTCGAGCCAGGCGAATCTTCGTGCCAGAATGCCGATAATGAACATCATGACGTATTGCAAATAGTGGGCGGGCTCCATTGGCAATGGAATTATACCAAAGGGCCAGATCCAATGATCCTGCGGGCTGACCTGACGGATGAAATAACTGCCAATACCCATCACAACGCCCAATATCAGCAGGCCGATGACAGTGGGTCTCGATGAGCACTCGCCATTGATGGGCTTGCAGAATTGGCGAACCAAAGCGTAAATCAGACAGAACACCAGCAGGCTCTCGATATACCACATATGCCCAATCTCCGGCTTGCCTGACAAAACAGATATCAACCCACCCATCAGCAAAAGCGGAATACCCAAGCGGATGAGTTTCTTCTGCACAAAGACCTTTGCCCCCTGCTTATCGAAGCTCGAAGGCACAAAGTAACCTGAAATCAGAAAGAACAGCCCCATGAAGAAGGCTGCATTGACAGAGAAGAAGTGCCATATCCAGGGCATAAACTCGGCAGGATTGCTGGGATGGTAAGCCCAATCGCCACCATCGCCGTATGCCTGACCAGCGTGGTGGAATATCACCAACACCGTCAGGCACACTTTCAGATTGTCCAGATATAAAAGCCGTTTCTTACTCATCAAATTTCATATTTTTCTTTTCGACCGCAAAGATACGAATAGTTGCGGAATATTCCAAATTTACCGTTTACATTCTTGCCTTCTGCTTCTCGCCAGCACCACTTCCGCGGTACTTCGAGCGGGCCTCGTTAAACTTCCAGTTGAGGTTGACGAGGAACGTGCGACGAGCGGGGTTGTCAGTCGACAGTTCGCGAATGCCATAGACGACGGCAGCGGTCTTGTTGGTATTCAGCACATCAGTACAGCGCACATCAAGCGTCAGCATACCCAGACGGCGGAGGTTGAAGTCGCGCTGCACGCCGAGTGTAAGGTCGAAGCGCTGGGCAGTGATGCTGAAGTTATTGTAGTCGCCCTTCGTGGCCCACTGGGCATTGGCACTCAGGCGGAAGCTGTGAGGCAGCTCGATGTCGTTGTTCCAGACGAGTGTGACGTAAGGGTCGTTGAGGGTCTTGATTGAACCGTTGGCCGTCGGCGTCTTGTAGTTCTGGAAGACGGTGAACGCATACCACAGCGGGTGCCACTTGCCAATGGTGGGATTGGCGGAGAGACTCAGCGAAAGCTGGTTGTAGTCCTCCTCACTGTTGATGGGACGGGCGAGGCTGATGAGTGGATCCGTGCTGCCAGGGAAGGGCTCGGTGGACATCGTCTCGCTGTTCTTCAGGCGGCCATAATTAACAGTCAGGTTTGCCCACTGATAGGCAGCATTCAGCACGAGACTGTGCGTGTAGGTCGGCTTCAGATAGGGGTTGCCGCTCTGGTATGTATAACGGTTTACATAGATGGTCGAACTGGTCAGGTTGCCATAGTTCGGACGCTGAATGTCGCGGCGATACGACAGGCTCAATTGCATCTTTCCGATAGGCGCCGAGAGGGTTGCGGTGGGGAACCAGTCGCCGTAGTCGCGACACACCTCATCCTCTTTTACGCCAAAGTTGAAGTAGTCGTTCGTCAGGTGCTCGTAGCGTAGACCTGCCTGAGCATAGAGCTTGCCAAACTGCCGTCCATACTCGAGGAAGATGGCCGATGACTTCTCGTTGATCTCCGTATCGGTAGATTTCACGGGTACGGCATCTGTGGCTTGGAAGGTATAAGCATCCGTGCGATGGTTATAGCTGTACTCGCCACCCAGCGAGAGATTACCCATCAGCACGGGATAGCTGAAGATCAGCTTCGAAGCCCAGAAATTATTGGCGCTGTTGGTATTGCTCTCGATGGTGCGGTCAACGGGGGCGGCATCGACAACCGTCGTCTGCTCTGTTGTGCGGCCTGGCGTCTTGGTGTCATCGAAGAGTCCGTCGACGTTCAGGTCGATACCCAGCTGTCCCACCTTACCGTTGTAATAGGCGTTGAAGATGTGCTTCTTGACACTCTGGTCTTGCCAGATGTAGCTTGCGGAACGCTCAGTCAGTATGCCGTTCTCGAACATATCCGTCAGGTAATCGCCCTTCGTCTCGCTTTTGGGCGTACGGTCGTATTTGTAGTAGGCGCCGAAGGTGTGGTTCTCGTTGACCATATAGTTCAACTGCAACTGTGGCGACCATGCATGCCAGGGGTGTCTGATCTCTTGGGTGGAGTGACCCGTCACTTGATCCGGCCCCACGTAGTAAAGCATGTCGTTAACCTGTAAGCCCTTATAGTGATTATAGGTGCCTACCCAGAACGAGCCTGTCACGTCAAGTCCACCCGTACGGTAGTTGGCGACAAAATTATTATTCAGCGAACCGCCATACTGGTACATATACTGCGTGCTGTTCTGGAAACTCAGACCTTCGCCCTGTGTTTTTTTCAGGGTGATGCGAACGACGGCCTTGGTTGATGCAGCATAACGGGCACCAGGGTTCTGCACCACATCGACATGCTGAATCTGGTCGGAGCGCAGGCGCGAGAGTTCTTTCATGTCCTGTACCCGACGGCCGTTGATATACACCTCGGCATCGCCACGGCCCAGCACTTTCACACCGCCATCGCGCTCTGCTTCCAGTGAAGGAATCTTCGACAAGGCATCTGAGACGGTTCCGGCCTTCTCCAGTATCGTACCTGCAACGGTGGTACGCATGGCGTCGCCCTTGACGTGAGTCTTCGGCAATTGGCCCTTTACCACAACCTCGCTAAGTAGCTGGGTATCCTCCTTCATCTGGATGGTCAGGTTCTGACCCGCATTTATATATAATGTCTGGTAGCCCACGCTGGTCACCTTGAACAATCCTTCGTTGACATCCGTCACAATCTTGAACACACCGTCCATGTCCGTCATCGCTCCCTGCACGAAGGCCGAATCGGGCAGCGACAGCAGCACTACATTTACATAGGGCATCGGCTCGCCCTTCTCGTCAATCACTCGTCCGCCCCAGTCTTGTGTCTTGGCGAAACTTGTCAGTGTCATCATCATTAAAGCCATAAGGGCTGTTATCCTAAAAACATTCTTTTTCATATCCTGTGTCTTTTTTTCTTTTTACCTTTATATAGTTGACGCTACAAAATTACAGAAAGTTGCAGAACTTGGTTAATTCTTGATATCCACGCCGCCGAAGAAATTACTGGCAACGATGTGGATGGTGGGGGCTTTCGGATCGGCGGTATGGGCGGCATGATTGCCGATGCCACCGATAAAGCTTTGGCTTTTTACCGTCACATTGACCGTCATGGGCACAATGAGTTCGATACCGCCGCAGAAGGTATGGATGTCGATCTCCTCGTCCTCGGTAATCACGGCTTCGCGCAAGTCCATGCGGATGCCGCCGCAGAAAGCGTCGAGACGGGCACCGTGGAAAGTCTCACCATGATAGACGTACTCGTCACCGCCGTAGTGAACAGAGCAGCAGATGCGCCTGCCGTCCTCGCCGATGGGCAACGGGCGCTGCAACCACTGGTCTGGGTCACGACGATAGCTATCGATAATGAGGCTCACACCTACATATATAATGAGGCAGATACAGAAATACATACTCCAACGTCCTTCACTCATGGTTTCAAACCAACTCCAATGAATGAAGTCCCAAATGGTTGCCAGTTTTAACAGACCGGCTACAATAAATACTAATCCGATAATCGTTCTTAGTTTCATAACTTTTACTTTTTTATGATTAAATATTTCTGGGTGCAAAGGTACGGCGTACTGCTTATCCCTCCAAATTTCTGGGATAAACAGCATGGAAATGTGACGGATGGTGTGATAAATAGCAGAAATGTGACGAATGGTTTGGTTTTTCGCTCGTTTCTTTGTACCTTTGCGGCTTGAAGCCGCGAACCTGCTCACGCTCGGCCAATCATGCGAGCATGTTGGCACTCACTTAATCGCAGCTTTGCAGAACGTATGAACAAAGGTCACAAAGAAACAATCAGCACACGTTTGATCAGCACCGCCTTCATGGTGCTGGCAATAGCTATTTTCAAGCCCTTCGGACTCGAAATGTGGCAATGGCAGGCCTCTGTTCATTTGCTGGCAATATTTGCATTGGGCCTGTTCAGTTGTTTTCTGACGGAAATCATTCTGCGATACATGATCCGTATGCCTCGCTCCTACGATCGTGGTGTCAGCTATATCATCAGTCGAAATCTCCGCTTCCAATGCATCAACACGCCGTTGGTGTCGCTACTCATCTGTCTCTATCGCCACTTTGCGATGAGCGAGCTGGTAGAGGGCAACAGACTGTCGCCCGGCAACTATCTGGAGACGCTAGTGATTATCGCATTCCTCTCCTTCGCCATCGGACTCTACTGGCGCTTCAAGTTCCGCAGCAAGTATCTGGCGATGGAACTGGAAGAGACGCGACAGTTGAATGAGGAGTTGAAGAAGATGCAAGAAGAACGTGTTGAAGAATCAAAGGGACAGGTCCATGATTCGGACGCTGTCGTGAATCACGCAACCTGTCCCCCTGATTCTTCCCTCACCCTTACTGGCACAACCAACGAATCCGTGACGCTCCAAATTTCCCACCTATTATATATTGAGGCTGTGGGAAATTACGTCAAAGTCTGCCATTTGCGCAACGAACAAGTACGTACCGACATGCTTCGCGCCACGATGAAACAGATGGAGGAAACACTGCATGACTATCCGATGATTGTCCGTTGCCATCGTGCCTTTATGGTTAATCTTGGTCAGGTAGAGCAAATCATCTCCCATTCTGGCTCTACCCAACTACTCATCAAATATTGCCATGAGTCGCTCCCCGTCTCGCGCAGCAATATGTCGCAAGTCAAGGCAGCCATAAAAGGCACTGATAGAATCTAATCGTCACTTTACGATTCAGGCGAAGGGCTATAGTTTTACGCTTGAAATGTCGACAAGACCGTTGACAATGGCGTAGATAGTAAGACCTGCGGGAGAGTGGATCTGCAGCTTGCGGGCGATGTTACGACGATGGGTAATGACGGTATTGACAGAGATACAGAGATGATCGGCAATCTCCTTGTTTGACATGCCCTGCACCAAAGCGATGATCACATCCTTTTCACGATCGCTAAGAGCCTCATCGCTATTCATGCCGTTTTTGAACACCATGTCTGAGATATTCCGCGCCACATCGTTTTGTTTGGCCTGTTGTTCCAGACGACGGATGGCAGGCACAAAGATATGATCCTCGACCATCGCATGCTGACGCAGCCAAATCTCGTTTTCATAGATGTCGTGGAGGGTGGCGGTGAGTTGGTTGTTATGCAGACCATCCTGAGGCAGATACTTGATGATGAGCAATTTCAACTCACGCAGTTTCTTATCGGTAGCTCCGTGGTGCTTCGAAAAGGTGTCTACATTATAATCATTGGTAGATTGTCCATCGATGAGCGACTGTACATAAGGGAATAGCGTCTTCTGCTCGTACTTCATGTGGCGACGGATCTCATGGGCATATTCGTCGTAGAAGCGAAGGATGAGTTTTGCAAGAGAGTCATGTTCGTTGAGTGACTCCTGCAGCTCGCGGCGGATGTAGGGTAACTGGAAGTCCAGGAAATAGGCGTGACTGGCCTCGAGATAGTGAAGCAAGGTGGGGACCGAGATTTTTTCATCGTCCTCGAACTCACCATAGTCATTAGCAGTAAAATTCACCACTGCGAGGAAGGTATAGGTATCCACATCATTATCGTCGCACGTCTCTTTGACCGTCTTGTCACCAAAGCCGAGGCTGATGCCGAAACTGCCCAGCATCTGCAACAAGTCGTAATTATCGCGAATCAGCGAAATCATCTTGTCGTCGGCCTCATACATCTTCTGATTCTTCATAACTCTCAACTCTAAACTACCTAATAATAGTTATCGGGTGCAAAGGTAGTCATATTTTCCGATACTCACAATAATCACAATTAGGTATTTTTATAGTGAATAGTGAACGGTGAATAGTGAATAATAAGGATTTCATTATTTTTAGGTATTGGCAAGACGAACAAATGGCAGTACCTTTGCAGCCGCAAAAAAAGTTGAGAGTTTAGAGTTATGAAAAGAGCGGTAATAATACTATTCACTATTCACTTTTCACTATTCACTGCATCAGCACAAGATGTTGACGCCATGACGGGTGCTACGCAGCAAGCAGAAAAAACAGAGAAAAAGACAGAAAAGACAGATATCTTATCACGCCTGCATATCGGTGGCTATGGCGAGGCGGTGATGACACGCAACTTCTACAGCCAAAGTTTTAATCGTTACAAGAAGCCTGAACTTTATACCGATGACAAAAGTCATGGACGTTTCGACCTGCCTCACGTGGTGCTGAATCTGGGCTACGATTTCGGTAAAGGATGGACCCTGGGTTCGGAGATTGAGTTTGAACACGGTGGCAATGGTACCGCTGTGGAAATAGAGGCCGAGGAGGCTGGCGAATACGAGGCCGAGGTGGAGAAAGGTGGCGAGGTGAACATCGAGCAGTTTTGGATTAACAAGGCATTCGCTGGCGGTAAGTTTAATATCAAAGCCGGTGAAATCATCGTACCCGTAGGTTATTCCAACGCCCACCACGAGCCGAATCAGTTCTTTACCGTCTATCGTCCTGAGGGCGAGGCCACCATCATGCCCAATACTTGGCATCAGGTGGGTCTCTCGTTGTGGGGACAGTTGAAGAACTGGCGTTATGAGGCACAGTTGCTCTCAGGCCTGAACTCTGAGAGCTTTACGGCAGAGAACTTTGTACACTATGGCGCCACCAGTCCTTACGAGTTTAAGGTGGCTAATAACTATGCCGGTGCCGTACGTATCGACAACTATTCCGTCAAAGGCCTGCGCATCGGACTGAGTGGCTATTACGGCTACACCTTCCGCAACACCCTGCGCACGCCTGGCACTAAATATGACGATGTGACGGGTGCGCTGGGCATCGTGGCTCTCGACTTCTCGCTGAACCGTTGGAACTGGATTGTACGAGGTAATATCGATTATGCCCATTTCAGCGATGCTGACGAGATTTCGGCCTATAACCAAGCAAACTGGACACACCACAAATATCAGGACGGCAATCCCCACCATTACTCAAATATTGGTAGCAATGCTGTGGCGTATGCCATCGAGGCAGGATACAATGTGTTCTCACAGATACCTAAATTGAAGGATGAGAAGCTGTTTGTCTTCGGACGCTATGAGCACTACAACACGATGGCATCGGGTACCTACAAGTCGCTGTACCAGTATACGAAGAAATACCGTTGTGCCTTCGGTGTGAACTATTCACCTATGAAACAGATTACCATCAAGGGCGAATATTCCTACCGCTTCTTTGAGAAGCCGAACAACAATGGTCTGGCCTCTGATAGTCCGCTGTATAAGCAGCCCTATAACAATGAGCCGAGCGTGAGCATCGGCGTAACATATAGCGGCTGGTTTCTTTAATGAATAATGAATAATTAATAAATAATAATTGAGATGAAAAGCAAGAATCTATTGAAAATGGCAGCGCTGACTGTCGTACTTTCTGCAGGTTTCGTTTCGTGTTCAAGCGATGACGATGCAGACAACACCGTAGTGAATGGCTCTCAGGCAGCCCTCGATCAGGCTTGTGCTGATTGGAAGACCGCCCGTGCCAATTGGGAGAACACCGAGGCCTTCCTCTTCGGTGCTGCCGATGTCTACTCTATCGATCCTCATACCGACACATGGCCTGTAGCCGCCAACGACCTGGCCGATGTGCTGCGTGATGAGAAAGCGATGTCGAACCTCGACAACTTCATCAAAACCGCCAACTCTGGCATTCTGGGCTATCACGGTCTGGAGTATGTGCTCTTCCGTGAGGGTCAGCCGCGTAAGATTGACCAGATTACCAATCTGGAGTATAACTACATCTGTGCTGTGGCTAAAGATCTCTACAACGCCACATCGACTTTGGAAGCTGCCTGGGACTCGAAAGAGAGCAATGCCGAGCGTCAGAGAATTGCCAAAGAGTATGTAGCCACTCACCTGGCTATTGACGATGATGGTAACCAAGAGGGTGCGCTGGAAGGTTTCCAAAACTTCGGCAAGGCCTTTAAGAACCCAGGTACAGGTGATTGGGAAACAGCCCTCGACGCTACGTTGGAGATTATCTCCGGCTGTCAGGACATCATCGGTGAGGTGGGTCAGTCAAAGATCGGTCTGCCCTATACGGGTGAGGATGCTTCTTACATCGAGTCACCTTATGCCTACAACTCCATCATCGACTTCTACGATAACATCGTGTCTTGCAAAAATGCCCTATATGGCAGCATGGGTGCTACCACGCCTAATGAAAAGTCGCTCATCTACTTCTGCAAGAATGCTGGTAATACCACGCTGGCAGCTCAGGCCAACACCGTTGTCAGCAAACTCGACAATGCACTGGCTAAGATCAAGGCCATGAAGGCGCCGTTTGCTCTCTATTACAGTGATTCATCCTGTAAGGTAGCCATCGATGCCCTTGGTGAACTGGACGGTGCCCTTGGTGAGCTGGCTGAGACGTTGAAGGCTTATGATGGCAATGAAACCGTTGAGAATCAGTGCAAGGTAATTAACGAGAACTATGTCGACAACGTGGTTGTTGCCACCTATCGTCTCCTCGCTGATAATGCCCAGAAACTTTATCAGTCTATTGTGAATATTAAGAAATAAAACTTTTAGCTTATGAACAGACTATCATTCTTTGGTAGTATGCTATTAGGTGCCTTCATCACCGTCGGATGTTCCGACGGTGATGATGCCGCTAATCCCACCACATGGGATATCGGCGAACCTACGACTACCGATTATCCAGAAGATTACTATGCCGGAGGTCTGCTCGGTACCACTGCCGAGAACTCTTCCACAGCTTTCAAACAGCCCTCGAAGGCGGTTGAAACCGCAGGCATGATGACGGCCTTCAACGAAGGCGAGTATCTCTTTGAGAAAGACTACAACACCAACACCGATGGCGCTTTCCACGGACTGGGTCCTGTCTATGTGCGTCGCGGTTGTCTCTATTGTCACCCAGGCTATGGTCACGGTGCCCGTCAGACAGACTACAAGGCCGATACCCATCGCAACGGCTATCTGCTCGTCATCTACGACAAGACCACCAATGCCTACATTCGTTCGGTGGCTGGTATGCCGCAGACGGGAGCCGTAAAACCTTTCAAGGCGCCTATCGACGAGAATCAGATCCGTATTGCGTGGAACAACTATACTGACGAATGGGGCAATCAGTTCCCTGATGGTGAAACCTATTCGCTCATCTATCCTGAAGTATCCATCCCCTACTCTGCCTACTATGCACCTGTGATTGTGGCCCGTGGCGGTAGCGATGTAACACTGGATGAGGCTCAGTATAATAATGAGATTGGTGTATTGCTCGAATCCACCATCGGTATCTACGGCACAGGTCTGACGGATGCCATTCCCGATGAAGATATCACTGCGCAATGGAAGTCGGAGAGCGACTATTTCAACAGCATCGGCAAGACTGATGCCCTGAACCCTGCTATGTGGGATCAGACGACCGGCACTTGGAAGAGCTATTACAGCAATTCACTGCAGGGTGATGGCACAAAGTATGTGCGTCGCTATACCTATGCGATGTCGCGTGGTCCTATCCTCGATGCTGCTGGTGCCAACGCTATTTGGAACATCACCAATGTGACGCGTTCCGATCGTCGTTACCACTACCTCGATCTCGCAGGTATCTATTATGCCACGAAGTCGTCGCAGGACAAAGAGGTACAGGCAGGATTCACAGACTATATCAATCGCATCGATCCCACCGGTGCCCATCCTGAGTGGCATACAGGCAACCTCGAGAAAGATATTTACACCTATCTCACCAGCAAACAACTCGATGCAGAGATGACTGATGCACAGTACAAGAATCTGATGATCTGGCATCGTGGACTGGCTGTTCCTGCTGCCCGTAACACCACCACTGAGGACTTCAAGAAAGGCAAGGAACTCTTCTCGCAGATTGGCTGTGCCAATTGTCACCGTCCCTCGTGGCAGACGGGTGAGGATCATATTCAGGATCCCGCCAAGTTCTTTACCTCTGACAGCGATATGCCCCGCTATCCACATCAGAAGATCTGGCCCTATACCGACTTCGTACAGCACCGCTTGTGGATGAAGAACGACATCCGCACGGGTTGGTGTCGTACTACCCCGCTATGGGGACGTGGTCTCGCTGGCAAGACCGGCAGTGGTGTGGAGCGCTTGCACGAC
>Ga0265301_10005791_pt1 | contig 12020 bp, 10 predicted proteins | sample AusTroGonzalo_MG_2_FD_193488 | JGI IMG/M metagenome (GOLD analysis project Ga0265301, IMG submission 193488) | Bovine rumen microbial communities from tropical cattle in Woodstock, Queensland, Australia - Gonzalo_04 | ecosystem: Host-associated > Mammals > Digestive system > Stomach > Rumen ...
ATGAATAATGGAATCCATTTACCCCCTGTTTTATCACCCCTCGAAGACTCATCACCCCATCGCATACTATCACAACCTTTCCTTTACACATGGCATCAACCGGAGGAATACCAAAAGGTTCTTCAATAGAGGGGTGAATATAGACGTCTGTTTCATCCATCAGTCGAAGATACTCATCATTCTCAACCCACCCTAGGAATTTTGTATCAATAGACAATGTTCTTGCTATTTGCTGACATTTTTCCAATTCATCTCCTTTACCGATAAAAGTAAAATGATATTTACTCTTAATGCTTTCAGCCTCTTTATCCAACATCTTTAGCGCATCAAACAATACACTATGTCCTTTTCTATGATAAAAATTAGTAGCTATTAATACGTTTATGTCATTACTCGCAACACTATTACAACCAACCATCTCAACTTCTGTATTTATTCCATATGGAAACAGCCTCAACTTACCTTGTACTATAGTGCCAAATTCCCTGGTTAGAAATTTTATCGTTGATTCCGTAGCACAGAAAATATAGTCTAATTTTCTATATAAAAAATACCTCTTAAATAAATTTGGTAGCGACTTAGGATGAAAAGGATGGTCAGTAACCATAATGGTTTTCTTACAATATAAGAAACCATAAATCATACCCATAAGACAGAATTTCCGTACCCAACCTCCAGAAATGACCATATCAGTATTTTTAACGAGCTTTTTTAGATCACTCAGAGTAATTTCTGATGATAGCAATCCTTTAAAACCCTGAAAATCTTTCCAAGGATGCCCTTTATTGATTTCATCATTATAGATTACTGTCAACTCATTCTTCTTTGACAAACCATTAAACCAAATATCCATATATGGCGATGGCTCATTTACAATTATTATAATGCGCATTGATTTAAATCTAAATAATACAACAACACTAAACCCTAAACCTTTAGGACTTTCATCCAACTATAAAGATTTATATAAGTTTATCCATTCTTGACTGATTATATTTACATCAAATCTCTTCACATTTTTCAATCCATTAACAACGCATTCTTTGCGTAATTTTTCATCCTCAAATAATTCTACAAAACCTGATCTTATCTTTTGGATATCATACGGATCTACATAAAGACACGAATCCCCACCGACTTCTCTTAATACCGGAATATCTGATGTAATAACAGGCCTTCCAACCTTATTTGCTTCGATTATTGGCATACCAAATCCTTCAAATAGTGAAACAAATGTAACAATATCTGTGTTTTCATATTCTTTTTTGACCTCTAAATCAGTCAGATTGGATTTCACAACATATTTTGCATGTGTTGTGTTTAATAGTATTTTTTGATCTTCTGATAATAACCCAATTATTGTTATACAGCAATCGATACCTTCTAATGCTTTTATGGTTCGCTCCAGATTTTTATTGCGACCTGTACCTACTGCCAAAATATTATATGGTCGCAAGTTGGGATCTTTTATCTTTGTTTCAAAGATATCATCAACCGCATTGTGTATTACAACAATATCTCTTCTTGATGTGAATCTTTCAACATTCTTCTTTGTAAAATCTGAAATACATACAACTTTTGTTGCAAAATAAAGAGGGATTTTTACCCAAATCCATTTATAAACAACTCTTAAACAGAAACCAGATTCTTTATCATCAACAATCCCGATGTCATGTATTGTAATTACACTTTTTCCACCCAATAACCCAAATATTCCATAGTGAATATCACCAGTAATATGATTAATACCGTTATTACTTCGATGATGATATATGTATAAAATATTTTTTAAAAGAGTAAATAAGGATGCACCATAATATGGTACATAGAATTCTTTTTTATCACTAATCTTGCTTATTATAGTTTGTGTAACTTTATTTATACTATAACCAGCTTTTTTATTACGATGAAAATATGTTATCATTTGTTCTTCGACTTAATTGTAAGAAAACCTGGAAAAAATCTCGTCATAATAGCAATGCCTATCATCATCACAATACTATATCCAGTACGCAAAGCACCACCATCATGAATTTCCTCAAAAGCCATCATTGCTGAGAGCAAAAAAGGAATAAAGAGTAATACAACAAGAATATTATTTATTCGTTTAATGAGAAAATTATAGTAAAATATAGTAAACCACCCATTAAAGAATGCCAATAAAATTGCCATAACACCTCCACCTATTAGATAGGCACTTGCGAACTGACCAATATAATTGTTTGAAACTGCCATTTCAGTATTATCAAAACTACCTGTCATAGCATAAGCATAAACCATTAGTCCCGCCTGAGAATCATGCTTATCTGGTTTTATGAAACGAGGAATCAATAATTCTATGTTATTTTGAGCAATCTTTGTTGTTCGCAAACCTTTTTCACAACACTCTTTATAGAAAAAAGCATTAGGCTCTACAGCATCCAACCTGCCTGAGGTTGAATTTTCACCAACTTCAGATTTTGAGTTGCCCGAGATTACATCTTTAAGGATTTGAATATTGGAATATTCCTGTGTTGCAATACCTCCCATCGTCACATCCCAACCAGACTCAATTCTCTTGGTTGACATGAATGGATAGATTAATAGGTCAATGATTACAAACAAGGAAAGAACCCCAATAATGAATCTAGATGTTATTACCCTTTTACCATTATATTTTCGTTTTAAGAAATAATATAATAGACAATAAACAAAGTTCATCATAATAGTACCTTTATAAAAACCATAAAACATTGACTGCCATATGGAAACAATAATAAAGGTCAAAAACAGAAGTCTGTTGAAACGGGTCGGTTTGAATATGGTTTCTAACAATTGTATGATAATAGCCAATGTTGCTAGTTGTCCTAAAAGCGTCTGAATCACTCCTGGAATGAAACTTGCAGGCACAAAGGATATTACTATGTTATACGCAATTCCAATAATAAACAAAGGAATCGTTATCCGAGCTGTTTTGTATTTCATAAAGAATGGCTTAATAACATCCTCTATGGTGATCTTTGATTCAAACCTAATAATACACCAATAAAAAATGGAATAATAAATGTTCATCCAAACAACGGTAGGGAACATATAATCATTCACATCATTCTCCGGTCCTAGAAATGAATAAACTTCTCCATTTATTGCCCCCCACGCTTTTGTAATAGCAGGCAGCACAAAGCGCATAATGCAACCCATAAGAACCAACAGGTTCAGATTCAGGCCTCTATAGTACTTTATCTCATGGATTATTAGGAGGGCAAATACAAATGCGGAACTAAATGAATATAACAACATTAGCTCATAAACCTCCCTAAGTTCAAGAAGGTTTATCATCATGAGCATAATGCCGCTCACCACCAAATTATATATTATTATCTTGTTCTCTGTTTTTTTCATTCCTATTTCATCTCTAGAACACTGACCATATGCTCCCATTTTTCGTTATTCTTTCCATGCACAAAAGGAAAACATAATAAATAGGTTGTTATATATACAATTTTATAAATTATTTTATAGATAAGAAAAGCCATCCTCCCACTGGTCTTCTTGAAATACAGAAAATGACTACGCATAATCATTGTCGTTTTCTTTAGAGAGTGACTAGTGTAACTTTTACCTTCAAGATGTACTATCCTTGGTCCCTGCACAATAAGTCTTCTCAATCCCCGTCTCATATAACGGTATTCCATCTCAGTTTCTTCACAATACATAAAGAAATCTGGATCAAATAGACCAAACTTATCAGCAACGTCTTTTTTTACCATCAGGTCCGCCCCCGTGATATAATCTACGTCGAAAATCTTGTGTGCTCTATACTCATCATAATGATAGTTGTTCGTCGATGGTAATGATTTCAAGACATGCAATCTCCAAAGAACCACATACAAAGACACACCTAAAATGCTCTTACCCATAGATGGAAATCTAGCATACGAATGTGCTATCTCTTCATCTTTGTCCAAGAGCATCGTTCCCGCACATGCCACATTACCATTCTTCTCATTCTCCTGTTTGATATCGTTCCATAGAAGATAAATAGCATTGTTTAACAAATACGTATCCGAATTAAGCAAAAATAGATAATCACCTTTAGCCTGTGAATATCCGAGATTATTTGCTCGCCCAAAACCGAGATTCTCCTCATTATAAATATAAGTGATGCGCTTGTCTTTCTCAAAGTACTCCTTGCTCCCGTCAGTAGAGGCATTATCTACAAGAATCACTTCGAACTCTATTCCCTTGGTATTCTCAAACACACTATCAATACACGCTTGAGTTAACTCAAGTGTATTGTAATTTACTATGATAACAGATACATCCACTTTTACTTTGGAATAAACGTTGAATACTATTATGAGACGTTTGGACCGATATAAACTGCTTTAATTACATTGTCTTACATTTCAAAATAATGATTTCCAAAAACCTAGCACCAATTGGTCCTTTTGTATACATATCTTCAGAACAATAAAATAAACAAAAGACAAGATAGAGGCTATAACTATATACATTGCCGAATTGCTTATATAGAGAGACAATGCAACTATCAACAAACACAATGGAACATAAACAAGAACTTCTTTCGCAATTTGCAGAAAAGGAAACTTCATCCCTACTATTTTTGTCACGAAATATTGAGAAGATATTAGAACCGATAGTTCAGCCAACCCCCAAACAATAGTAGCACCAACTGCCAAAAATGCTTTTACCAGAAGAATATTGCCAATAATACCGACTGTTGCGCCAACCACTGAATTTCTCAATTTTATTGTATCTTCTTTTAAGGGCGTGAGTATTTGTACAACTAAAATTTGCTCATAACTAACAATAAATACCAGAAGCATTGATATAGCAGTTGGAATATAAGCACCTTCATATCCTGGACCAGATATAACGTCAACTATTTGCGGGGATAGAAGAATACAAAACAGAACAACAGGAATAAAAAACACAATAAGAATATTCAATGACTTTTTTATAAGATCCATGAATTCGTCCATTTTTTGTTCTGTACACAGAGAGCTCATTCTTGGTAACAAGACACCTGTAAACGCAGTATACATTGCAATAAGAATACCATACAATTTAGATGCCGTTGTATAGTATCCCACTTGGGTGACATTTGATACAAACCCTAGGATAGCGACATTTAGTGTTAGGTACATTGAATTTAAAAACAAATATAAGCCGTTGATTAAATTCGGCTTAATTAACTGAATACAATGGTTTTTATTAAAGCGTATTTTTACAAAATGTCTACAGTAATAAATATTATATAATGAATTCACCAACACCATTAATGTTGTAAGAATGAAATACATTAAGTAATCCTCTGGCTTTCTTACAAATATAAAAACGGATATCACATAAAAGATTTTGATTGTAATTGTAATTCGCGTTATATATTTAAAATCTTCCAATCCTTTATAGAACCAATCTAATAGAAAAGCTGTTCCTAATAGTTTTCCTATTCCAACTAAAAGTAATTCCTTATACTCACCTAACCTGTTTATTGAAAATATCGCAAATAGGAATAATAAACAAGCTATTATCGTTGGTATGATTGTGTGTACCATCAAACTTGTAAACACAATACTAAGTGAATCCTTATTCTTTTTTGCCGAGGCAATTTCTCTAATACCAATAATACTTATTCCAATTGTTGAGAAAAGAACAAAATAATTAATAATACTATCTACAAAATTACATAGTCCAATACCATCTACACCCAATATTCGAGAGATATATGGGTATACCAATAGTGGGAATATATAATTGGAAGCTGTTAATACTAAGCTATAAAAGAAATTATTCTTAATACTCATAGAATACAGTACATGACAGGGGTCATCCCTGTCACCATTATCACGCTTTTACTATTTCGTAAATCGCTTGAAGGACACTATTTAACTCTTCGTCATTGGTCACATACCAATGACCTGTTTTAGAACTATTCGTTAAGACTTCAAGAACATGACAGGGGACAGATGACAGGGGGATGACAGGGGACAGTACTATTAAGATGTCCGATGTCAGAAGTATGATGGATGAAGTTTATTCGTTCTTTTTTTGAAAAAACCTAACCAACCATTTCTTGAGTCTTGGCAAACTTTCAATCTTATAATCTAAAGAATTGATATGCTCGTTATCTCGAAGTTCCTCAACAACTTCATCTACCGATTTGCACTTCTGTGTAGCTGCTATATAAATTCTGTAAACGCACCAACAAATGCTTAAAATAAGGAGCCAAATAAAAAGCCCTTGCCAAATGCCTTTATCTAAACCAAAGACCTTATCCTTGAAATCTGCTGTAAGTAAAGTGGCCAGAATGGTTATCACTAATGCTATTGGTGAAACCCAATCAACCTTGCCTTTCTGCTGCTCCTCATATTCCTTCAAGATTAGTTTGGCTCTATCTTTAGGGACTACTATAATCTGCTGTTTTACGTTCGTAGAGACCTCGGTACCTTCCAGTATCTCATTACCCAAGTTTAAATTGATTGTAGATTCCATAATTCTCTACTGTTATTGTTCGGTATTACAAACTTGGGGATTACCTTCAATAGTTATTGGCTTTATAAACCAAGAGTAGTGGAGAATCTTAATCTCATTAATTGAGTAAACTGCATATTGAAGGAAAAGATCCTCGCCAGTGTTAAGTGATGCAATGTTAAAAGGTACATTTTGGGCCGTACCCAAAACATTATCAAAGTTTGTGATTTGAAGTTGTACTTTCTTATTTCCAATAGGGACAGCCTTCACGCCCTTTTCTTTTGTATCGTTATGCTCGAAAACAAACTCAACTTCAATGTCTTCAATAGTAAAGACAACATTTTTAGTTTGGTTGAATATGATACTACCGCTCTTAAGGAGTTTAAAATCACCAACTTTTATATCTACTTCCATATTGTTTGAATTCTTTTTAGGACAGAAATCGATACCACTTACTGTTTCATCAAACTTTTGATAATTTCTTTGAGAGCATCATTTCTGAGGTCATTCATCAATTTATTATTATGGCGCAACATTCATTAGAATATCTCGCATGAGAATAATCGAGTCCTTCATCTCCTCTATTGTATAAGCAGGAGCAGTATCCGGGTGGTCTATATGGTTACGCACCTTTGTACATACTGTTTTATAAGGAGAAGCAGGTTTATTCGGATTCGGTGTTAACCTTTCATGTTTTGCTACTTGATAATACGGTGTACAAGATTCTATTTTACTGTCACAATCGGTAATATGATGAACTCCGTATTTACTTTGTATTGCGCCATAAAGTGCAATATGATAGTCAACAGAGGGGACATCAAAGGCTGCATAGTTAATCTCTGAGGCAGTGATAACAGGAAGTACTAATGGTGTTTTAACTTCATGCTTATCAATGGTACCGTTAATATCCTTCAAGACAATTACGAGGGTTTTATCTTTATCCTTTAAGGCTTCGCCCAATACATACTCAGAATGAGTTGCGAAGAACAATTGTGCTCTTTGACTACCGTCAGCAGTTGTGAACAAATCTTTGAAATACTTTAGAATGCGCATTTGCCACTTGGGGTGCATACTGAGTTCCGGCTCATCAATTAATATGGCAGCGCCATCTAGTTTCCCCACGTTGCGTAACAAATATGCGCCTCTATAAACTATTTGTTTCTCTCCAGTACTTAACGTATCAATCTTTATTTTTTGACCATGCTTTTCGAAGAATACTTCCATATTTCCCGATTCTGGCTCAACACCTTTGAATTTTATTAACTCAAAGAAATTGTCGAACGCACTTTGGAAACGAGACATTCTTGTTTTATTCTTGAAATCTGCATAGTTGAATCCTTCATTAGGAAAATTATCCATTCTGACACGCAAATCTCTATTATCTTGCGTATCTATATCAACCATTAGTTGTTTGAGTGAGGTAAAATCTTCTTTGGAGTCCGTATCATAGACAGTTGTATCCAGTTCTGAAGCAGTTGTCCCTTTAATTGGTTGGCTACTATAATTGGATCTAACTTTCGTATAAATACAGCCATAATGACGCAAATCATCAAGGTCGTTATTAATCCGCTCCTCACTATTACCAGCTGCACTATGAATATTACTTACCGAACCATTTGTCAAGTTTATACGCTTATGATAACCAACATCGACATGCATTCCATCATCAAGGGGCTCAACGGCAAACATATTTCCATTAGCCTCATATTCGATTCTTGAAAATGACCTGATTGAGCGCTTGTTTAGAAAAGTACTAAGGCTTTCAAGTATAGAGGTCTTTCCTGTTCCATTTTCACCAGCGAACACAATGGTGTCATATGGCAAACCTGTTTCCTGGTTTACCAAGTTCAATTCCAAGTCCCCTAATACTGGATGTTGATGAAACTTTATCTTCCTAATCTTCATGCTTCTACACTATACCTTACTACACCTTATTTAATTCCTCGGACTCATGCGGCCTTGCCGCTTTTAATATCTGCAGCCGGATGCCAGCTCGTCTGGCATTGGGCTGCTCCGCTTTTCTGAGCGGAAGGCTCTAATGGCTGCTTGCAGACATTTGTGCCTGGAGCGGGACTTAGTGAGTGACAGGGGACATTCGTGTCACCGTATTCTATAACGCCTATCAAATTAAACATGTATTGATACTGATAGAACATTATGAAAATTTGGGTCGAGACTCTCTCCAAACTCGATTTCAATATTTCCATCATTTCGAGTCGTTAAGCAATAACGTTTTTCATCCTTGCCTGTATCCTTATTATGAACATCCCAACCACGACTAGCATTTGTATATTTTGTTTGAGCGGTTGTTGATGATTTAGATGTATCAGATATTATTGTCAAACGTGGGTTCACTTTGTCAACAAAATCCTTATAATAGCCAGTTTCACGACCATGATGAGCTGCCACAAGAACATCTGCATCGCTAATGTCATCAGAAAAGCCTGTTTGATTCTTCATTTTTTCAAAAGAGGATGTTTCATTGTCACCACATATAATAATCTTAATGCCACTCAAACGAACAATCGTTACTGGACTAAAATTATTAAAGTTTGATTTGTCACAAAGTACTGTGGAATAATTAACGACTGTCATTCCATCAAAGGGAGTTCCATTAGTTGGATTTTCATCCAAACTAATGGCGCAACTAAACCTATCGTTTATTTCACAATACTTTTCAAACTTGGGCTTATCACAATCACGCACATCCTCCATCACCTCATTATTTGAAATTGCTTTAGCTCTCCATAAAACTGTCGGCTCATTATTGTCAAATTGTAAGATGTCATCTATATGGTCTAGATGCGGATGAGTGATTATCATATAATAAATATCCTCATAGCGCAACAATGACAATGGGGAAGTATTACCACTTTCCCTGTTGCCTGTACCCATATCTATGACAAGGTACTTTCCATTGGGAGCCTTGATATGGATTGCCAACCCGAGTTGGACATTCCAGACTCTCATTATTGCTCGTTTTGCCATATTAACTTCTCCTTAATTTTAGATATTCATTCAAAACCTCACGAGCATAATAGTAGCCACGTTCTCTAAAACGATTCCATGCCAGATATAGAATTATGGCAGATAATCCCCATGAATACCAAATGTAGTAATACTTTATTTCTGCAATTGTTACTGCTATAGCCGTTACTGTAAGAATTACTCTTGATAAGGCATAGTGACTCCTAAAATCAGGAATTCTGCAATCAGTATTGGTGTTTACGATGCGCATAACATAGCTAAACATCTTATCCGTTGTAGCATTATCACCTATTTCATGCTTAAGTTCTTCTACAACCTGCTTAGAAAAAAAGAATTTCACTTTCTTTATACCAGTCCACTCTTGTCCTTCTATAGGTGTCAGTAATACATTGGAGGGTTTCCCTCCAATAGTTCTATACAAAACTGGTTCTATTAGACTACTGAATGCATCAAGAAAATAGCCAACTACATAGCCTGCAGGTATTACAACCCATTCACTTATATCCAATTCTGGTATAAGTATCTTCCAAAGGGTATATACGGCAACTACACCAACAGTTAGATTTGATAATAGATCGTAATACTTATAATTCATATTCATGACAGGGGACAGGTTTGACATCGGGGAAGTTATTCCCTTACCTTGCTTTTTCTTCTTTTACAGTTTTTGAATTAGTCCTCGTCCTACTCCTGTGAGCCGCTCCAGCTGTCTGTGGGAGGCTCCGCTGTCCTTGAGTTGTTTGAGGATGTTTCGTTTTATCTCGTCTGCCAACTGCTGAAAAGCAGTGCTGTTTGTCGCACCTGTCTGCTCCTTTATCAAGAGCCACACCTGATCGTCAGAGGGCTTGCTATATACTTTCTTTTCTATCTCCAAGCACTGTATGTCGTCTGCCAGCGGGTCGTTGAGCGATGGCAGGGGACAGGTTCTGACATCTAACATGTAAATTTGTTAACTTGTTAATTTTCAACTTTTAGATGTTTTATTCGCCAAATCACTATCTCGGATTTTCTATTTGAGCATTCGCATGTAAGAGTAGCGGCAGATTAATCTTATTCATGAAAATCTATGCTACTTAGATAATCCTCAACCATTTTATTAAGTGCATCTTTATTATAGTCACCTTTTTCAATCAGTTCAAGGTGTTTGGATAATATATCAACCATTCCTTGAATGAAATCATCAGACTTCATAACAGAAACAAACAATTCATATTTAGTATCATCTTGAATTGTATAATCAAACACATCTGTTAATATGTCGTCTATTGGTTTCTCGTCCTCAATTCCATTACTTGATACATCAGCCTTGAATAATGCTGCTCTAATTTTGGCTAGGTTTCTTGCAACTTTCATCTGGGAATCCGAAGAACCTTTTAGGAATTCACTAACCGTATCTACAAAACTCTTTGCTTCAGTATTTGAGGCAAGTGATCCCTCAACTAGTGACAATATGTTTCCTGTCACAAAAGATGGGTTTATCTTGAAATTTAAGAGAGAGAATGTACCTGAGAGTTGCTGTGGAGAATACAGATACCAGTCATTCATTTCAAGATGTTTCTTTTTCAACTCTGCTCGCGCTCTTTCAAATGAAGTATCCCAGGTAACAAGATAGTTGTCATTATCATTTAATGCATATGACAAATAAAGAATGGCATTAAGGTCATTAATTCTAGCATTGTTAGATTTCTTTTCTCCACTGGTATTAACTAATGCAAAATCATATTCCTTTTTATAATCCATCCAATTATCGACATCAAATCTTCTCGTCACATCGATACCAATCATATTAATTCTCTCTCGCAAGGTCTGCAGAAGAACAGCTTCTAATGAAATACGTGTGTCTGGAAGTATTTCTATACCCAGCACATCACAAATATAGTCTTCAATACTTCCAACATCCTCCCTCGATTGTACTTCCTTATAGAAATTATAAAAACTATTTTTCGATTTGCCAAAAGCTCTAATTTCTGGTATCTCTAAAAAACGACCAACAAGTATAGCGCTGCTTAAATGAGACACCACTTCTTTCAAATATCCTTCTATTGTAAATATCTGGACCTTTATTCGAGGATCATCAATGGACTTAATTAAAGAACGTACAGACTGATACGGTGGATATTGATAGTCCTCCATATCCTTGAAAAGATAACAAATATACTGTATAAGAACTGGTGTATCAAAAAGAATCCTACGCTCCTTATTGGACAAATATTTTTCCAAACGATTATCCTTAAACATATTTAAAAGCGTCTTTGATGCACTTTGCTTACCGGCATAATCATTTATTTCAAATACTCCAATATAATCCGAAGAAGCTTTTTCTGCCTGCTCTTTAGTTATTTGACACTTTTCTTTAATAAAAATCGTAAATTCATTTAAATGCTTTTCTATTTCCTCAGTTGTTGCTTCAGCGTCAGGGTTAAAGTTGTCATCATATAATTTTTCAATGTATGGATAAATATCATTAAAAGATAACGACAAGCCGTCTTGCTGACTTACTTCTTCAAGTCTATTTCTGAGTTCTAGAATCTTAGTCTTCTCAGACAAGTAGATTG
>Ga0265301_10005793_pt1 | contig 12018 bp, 10 predicted proteins | sample AusTroGonzalo_MG_2_FD_193488 | JGI IMG/M metagenome (GOLD analysis project Ga0265301, IMG submission 193488) | Bovine rumen microbial communities from tropical cattle in Woodstock, Queensland, Australia - Gonzalo_04 | ecosystem: Host-associated > Mammals > Digestive system > Stomach > Rumen ...
TACTTCTACAATGCCGAAGAGAATCACATTCTGGAACTGCCTTCCGAACGCATCCATACCTTGAATACCCACGGAACTGGCTGCACCCTTTCCTCGGCTTTCGCTTCGTATCTCGCTCAGGGACTGTCACTTGACGATGCCGCACGCGCTGCGGTGGAATACATTCACAAGGCCATAGTTTCCGGTGCCGCATATACCATTGGAGGCGGGCACGGCCCCGTCGATCATTTTTGGCGCTTCCGGACGTCAAGCGCTAAATCCTGAGCGCCAACGGCTTACCTTGGTCAAATTGGGGGAGGTGCCCCTGCTTGGAATAGACAAATGCCTGATCATTAACGTTATACACTAAACGCACGATGAAGATAATTTCCGAAAGGAACCCGGTAGTGGTGAATATTACAAACTACCTTGCTATGAATTTTAACGCCAACGCACTACTGGCCATAGGCGCATCGCCCGTCATGTCTTTCTACGACAAGGAAATGGATGACCTGCTCGCCATTGCTGATTCGTTGGTAATCAATATAGGTTGCCTGGACGACGAGGAAATAAGGGGGATGCATGCTGCGGCAGCTGCGGCAAACAAATACGGCAAGCCGTGGGTTATAGACCCTGTGGGCGTCGGGGCCAGCAAAGCCCGTACCCGGACCGCGGTCGAACTTATCGAGAAATACCATCCGGCCATAGTCCGCTGCAATGCCTCGGAGATAATGGTGCTCCACGGAACGGCTTGCAAAACGCGAGGCGTAGATAGTGCAGAACCGATTGAGAAAGCCCGCATCTGCGCTCGTGAATTTGCTGCAGAGCAGAAACTTGTGGTGGCTGTGAGCGGTGAGGTTGATTACATTACAGACGGCACGCGCGAGGCCAATATTCATAAGGGATCTCCGCTGATGGCGAAAGTAACAACGATGGGATGCTGCGCTTCTGCCATCTGTGCTGCGTTCGCCGCTGTGCTGCCTCCGTTCGAGGCGGCTGTTCAGGCGATGGACGTGATGGGAACTGCTGGCGAGGCGGCGGTTGCACGCTCCCGCGGCACCGGTTCGCTTGCTGTCAACTTTATCGATGAGCTTAGTTTGCTGACGGATATTTGATATTAGTAAAGAGATGATAATCAGTAATCTAGGAAAAACGCTCCTGGCAAAGGAAAAACGTATAAGGGAACAGCTGAGGCTTTATCTTGTGACAGACAGGCAGCTGTCGCTCGGGCGCGATATTGCGTGGATAGTGGAAGAGGCCGTGTGTGGTGGAGTAACGATGGTACAGCTGAGAGAGAAAGAAATTGATACTCGGGAGTTTATACAGCTGGGGCTGAGATTGAAGGAACTACTGCAGCCGGCAGGTGTGCCGCTGATTATCAACGACCGTGTGGATGTGGCGCTGGCGGTCGATGCCGACGGGGTGCACATCGGTCAGAGTGATATGCCTTACGAGACGGCGCGACGTCTGCTGGGGCCCAACAAAATCATTGGTCTGTCGGCTGAGAACCTGGATCAGGTGAAGGAAGCTAACGCTCTGGATATTGACTATATAGCGGTGTCACCGGTGTATTCTACGGCAACCAAGACGGACACGGCTCCGCCATTTGGGCTGGAGGGTTTGAGGGAGGCAGTGAAGATCACGCGGCATCCTTCGGTGGCGATAGGCGGGATGAATGGTGCGACTGCTCCGGCAGTCCTTGACACCGGTGTAGATGGTATCGCGGTGGTGTCTGCAATCTGCAGCGCGGGTGACCCCCGCGCTGCAGCCGCTTCGCTGCTACTATGAATGAGGGGGCGTACCCCTGCTGCGAACACATGAGCTATCTGCGGTCGAAGCCGTAGTATCCGTAATCCCAGAACCAGTATTCAAACTGAGTGGCCTCGACGAAGGCAGCTGTCATCTTGGCGCGAAGCTCGGGAGATGCTGCGGCAGCATAGGAATCGGCAAGTTTAAGAACGGCGGATACCCCTTCCGTAAATGCTTCATTGCCATACTCCTGAATCCATTCCCGATAGGGATTCCCTTCGACTGAGGCAATCTTTAGAATATACAGGCCGACTTCGTTGTACACCCACATGCAAGGGAGCATAGCAGCAAGCCCTATCTCTTTGGATCCTGTGGCAATCGCCGCTTGCGTATGAGTGTTGTAATCGGCAGTTATCGGAGAGGGAAGTACCTGAGTGTCAATTCCGAAGCGATCAATAAGAAGAGCGTGCATCGCCTTCTCTCCTTCAATGCCCTCACGGGCAAAACTGACAAACATCTCGTGCGCTTCGGGCTCGGTAATGAGCTCCGCCAGCTCAAACATCTGCCTTCCATAGTTGCCTATATAAAGTTCGTCCTGGGCAAGGTAACGGTCGAAGCGGGCGGTGTCCAAAGTGCCTCCGGCAAGTTCCTTTATGAATGGATGTTCGATAATAATTTTATAAATACCGGCTGCGGCATTCCATGCCTGTGAGGTCCAAGAGTTTATTATTGCCATTGGTTTACGATTTTTATACAAATATCGTAAAAATACTTTGAAAAGATTGCTGGAATTATTAAATTGGCATGTTAATTTACACGCTACTCTTTAAAACTTAATAAATTATGGCAACACAGAAACTTGACATCAAAGAAACCATTGTAGCCGGTGCGCAGTATGGTATCAAAAACATCCTGAATCTCCTCCTGATGGTGATTCTCTACGGACTCACGGTGTGGATTCCTTATCTCAATATTGGAACGACCATTGGTCTGTACAAAGCCATCATGAAGATAGGTCGCGGCGAATTGATAAAACCCGTCGATATCTTCGCAAAGGAGAACCGCAATAACCTTGGTGACTTTTTCCTCCTGCTCGGTTTTTTGAGCGTCGGAATTACCGCTGCCGCAGCTTTTATGTTTGTCCCTGCAATTATCATCGGAATTGCATGGCAGTTCGCTATCTATTTCTTTATCGACCGCGGAGTTTCTCCCACTAAGGCTTTGAAACTCAGCTATAAAGCCACCTTTGGCGAGAAATGGAGAATCTTCTTTGTGTTTGTGGTGCTGTATATACTCATCGGCATTGTCTGCAGTGTTCTCAGTATTATTCCGAAGGTGGGCGGTGTGCTTGCAACTCTTGCTGTTATATGTTGCATGGCCATCGTCGTCGCTGTTGAGGGTGTGATGTTCAAGCACTTCTCCGACAGGGCAGACGAGATTATTGCAGAGGGTTGCGATTGCGCTTGCAAGGCCGCTCCGGCCCCGCAGGCCCCCGAAGCACCTGAAGCACCTGAGGCCCCCGAAGCACCTGAAGCCACCGAAGCCCCCCAAGCACCTGAAGCCCCCGAAGCCCCGGCAGAGGAGCCCAAGGCTGAATAAAAAGACTGCCGGCCCGGGCCGGCAGTGACTATTAAAGGCGGCCGAAAAGGTCGCCTTTATTACATTCTCCTCTGCGCTCAGAATGACAAGGCCGCAAGCATTACCGCTCAGCTGTCGTGTCGAACTAAGCGAAACATCTGCTACCAGTTCTCGGCTGTAATCTCGAAGAAGGACTGGGGGTGTGCGCAGGTGGGACAGAGCTGCGGCGCCTTGGTGCCGACCACAATGTGACCGCAGTTGCGGCACTCCCACACCTTAACCTCACTCTTCTCGAAAACTGCCTGAGCTTCAACGTTATGCAGTAGAGCACGGTAACGCTCTTCGTGGCGCTTCTCGATAGCGGCGACCAAACGGAATTTTGCGGCCAGAGCCTTGAATCCCTCCTCTTCGGCGGTCTTGGCGAAGCCCTCGTACATGTCGGTCCACTCGTAGTTCTCTCCGGCGGCGGCAGCAGCCAGGTTCTCGGCGGTGCTACCTATACCCTCAAGCTCCTTAAACCAGAGTTTTGCGTGCTCCTTCTCATTGTCTGCAGTCTTCAGGAAAATCTCTGAAATCTGCTCGAAACCCTCTTTCTTTGCCACGGAAGCAAAGTAAGTGTATTTATTTCTCGCCTGTGATTCGCCGGCGAACGCTGCCTCCAGATTTTTCTCGGTCTGGGTACCTGCATACTTGTTTGCCATATCTGTAAAAATTAAGTGTTCCTTACCTGTGCGGTATTCGCAAATGTAACATTATTTTGTTAATTTTGCCGAAACGGAGAAAAGATTTTTCCTCTACCGGTGCAAGAATCTTCTCACCGCTTCATTTAAGAATAAAGACTATGAGTATGAGAACCACCATTATAGCCGCAGCTGTGCTGCTCATTGCCGCTTGTGATCCTAGCCTGGAGATTATTGAGACCAAGCCGGCAAAACCCCTTGACCTCAGCACGAAGCAGGCTGGCTACGTGGCCCGCGGCAACGATTTTGCTTTCAGTTTCCTGGATGAAGTAGGCTCGGTGTCCGAGAAAGATTTTGTCATCTCGCCGCTCAGCATGCAGTTCCTGCTCGGGATGATTCTTGACGGGGCTAACGGTGATACGGCCGCCGAAATCTGTGCGACTTTGGGTTATGGTGCCGGGGAGACTGACGAGGTGGACGCTTTCTGCCGGAGCATGCTGAACCAGTTGCCCAAATTGGATGCGATGACCAAACTGACGCTTGCGAACGCAATTATAGTAGATAAGGGTTATCCATTGGTGGACAAATATATAGCTCAGGTCAAGAAGTACTACGACGCAGAGGTGTCCAATCTGGATTTCGCCGATACCGAAGGGAGCGCCGCCAAGATCAACAAGTGGTGCTCGGACCACACTGAGGGCCTAATTCCCAAGATACTGGACAATACGGACCCCGATATGCTGGCCTATTTGCTTAACGCCCTGTATTTCAAGAGTCAGTGGAGTACTAAGTTCGACGTAAAGGCTACCGTCGAGGAGAAGTTCGCAGCCCCCGGTACCGAGGGCGTGAAAACACTGATGATGAAGCAGCACGGTAAATTCGAATATACCGAGACCGAATGGTTCCAGGCAGTACGCCTGCCGTACGGCAACAAGGCCTATTCGATGACGGTATTGCTGCCCAAGGGAGAATACGGTCCGGAGCAGGCTGCCCGCTACTTCCGCAAGAACTCATGGGACAACTTCCGATGGTCCATGTTCGACTGCAGCGTGGATCTGTGGCTTCCGCGTTTCGAGACTCGCTTCGGCATAGGACTCAACGACATCCTGTCTGGAATGGGAATGCCGCTTTCGTTTAGTCCCAAGGCCGATTTCCTGGGTATGTCACCATACGCCATGTACCTCAGTTTCGTACGTCAGGACGCCGTCATCAAGGTTGACGAAGAGGGCTCCGAAGCTGCCGCCGTTTCCAGCGCGGGCATGTATAAGACCACCGCAATCGGCGAAGAAGCCCCTCCTGTAATCTTCCACGCTACGCGCCCCTTCGTCTATCTTATCTCCGAAAATTCTTCCGGAGTTGTTCTTTTTGCCGGAAGATACAGCGGAAAATAGCGCATATATAAAAAAATAATCGTATCTTTGAAGACTGTTTCGTCTGAAGCAGTGGGGGATCGCGGACACCTCTCCCGGAGGGAGAAGGCCCGGATGGCTCCGAAAAAGCTGCCAGATCCCGGCCTCGGTCGGTCTTGGTTCCTTTTACTGAGGCCGAGGAGGGGAAGGTATGTCTTTAATCGGCCGTAAACGAACGGCCGGCAAAATATTCGCTAAATGAAAATCGCAGTAGCAGGAACGGGTTACGTCGGCATGAGTATCGCTACGCTTCTGGCGCAGCACCATAGAGTCGTGGCAGTGGACGTCATCCCGGAAAAAGTAGAAAAAATAAACAAGAGGATTTCGCCCATCGCGGACGAATATATCGAACAGTATCTGGCGGAAAAGTCGCTGGATCTGGTGGCGACGCTGGACGGGCGGGCCGCCTACAGGGATGCGGACTACGTTGTTATCGCAGCTCCCACCAATTACGACCCCAAAAAGAATTTCTTCGACACCAGCCATGTTGAGGAGGTAATAGAACTAGTGCTGGAGGTCAATCCCGACGCGGTGATGGTCATCAAGTCCACCATCCCGGTTGGCTACACCAGGCACGCGCGCGAGAAATTCAGTTACCGTGAACGTCAGGCGGACGGTACTATGAAGGTGGTGGTCCCCAAGATTATCTTTGCTCCTGAGTTCCTTCGCGAAAGCAAGGCTTTGTACGACAATCTTTACCCGAGCCGCATCATTGTTGGATATGATGAGATGCCAGAACAGGCGGCGCATACATTCGCCTCTATCATCAAGGAAGCGGCGCTCAACGATCCGCCGGTACTCTTCATGGGTAGCACCGAGGCGGAGGCTGTAAAGCTCTTTGCCAACACATACCTGGCGCTACGGGTCAGCTTCTTCAATGAGCTGGATACATATTCCGAAATTAAAGGCCTTGATACACAGGCTATTATCGAAGGCGTCTGCCTAGACCCCAGAATCGGTGGCCATTACAACAACCCAAGCTTCGGATATGGTGGCTACTGTCTCCCCAAAGACACAAAACAGCTGCTGGCCAACTTCAACGACGTACCGGAGAACCTGATCAAGGCCATTGTGGACAGCAACCGCACCCGAAAGGATTATATCGCCGACCGGGTGTTGGAGAAGGCCGGATATTACAGCGCCAACAGCGCCTACGATACCGCCAAGGAGCGTGAGGTCACGGTGGGAGTGTTCCGTCTGACTATGAAGACCGGTTCCGACAACTTCCGCCAGAGCGCTATCCAGGGCATCATGAAACGCATCAAGGCAAAGGGTGCCAAAGTAATCATTTACGAGCCGGCCCTCGAGGACGGCATCACTTTCTTCGGCTCATCCGTTGTAAACGATCTGGCGGCATTCAAGTTCCGGGCCGACGCAATCATCGCCAACCGTTACGACCCAGTTCTGGATGACGTAGCCGAAAAGGTTTACACCAGAGACATTTTCAAGAGAGATTAAAAACTAAATACAAATAACTCATGGACAAGTTCTTTTTCAAGTATCTGACCCTCGCCGCAGCCGCATTGCTGCTGGCTGGGTGCGCCGCACCCAAGGACATTGCGTACCTGCAGGACGTCAAACAAGGATCGGAAATCATAACCGTGCCACCGGCTCCTATCAGGCTTAAACCTATGGACCAGATTTCAATTGTCGTCAATGGTCTGGACCCTCAGGTGTCGGCAATGTTCAATCTGCCGTATTATTCCAGCCAGCTCGGCCAGGTCCAGTCCCTCAGCGCCGGAACTAGCGGAAACAATCTGAACACAGGTGGGAGGATTTCTGCTTATACCATTGATTCAGAGGGGTATATCGACTTTCCTGTAATCGGAAAAATTTATGTTAAAGGCTTGACGCGTGCGCAAGCCGCCGAACATATCAAGAATCTTCTTGTGGAGAGCCGCCAGATTAAGGATCCGGTTGTTACCATAGAATTTACCAATCTGAGTTTCTCGGTGCTCGGTGAGGTCAACCGCCCGGGGCGCTACAGTATAGACAGGGATGAATTTACAATTCTGGATGCAATAAGCCTTGCCGGAGACCTGACCATCAACGGAAAGCGTGAAGACGTCACTCTCATCCGCAATTCCGGAACAGACCTCGAGCGCGTCTTTACATTCGACCTTACAAATTCGTACGGCCTCTATTCGTCTCCCGCCTACTACATCCAGCAGGGAGACATTGTCTATGTGACGCCGAACAGCAAAAAGATGCGTGAATCCACGGTGCTGGGTAATTCCACCCTCACTCCGACTTTCTGGGTGGCGCTGGTGTCTTCCGCCACCTCCATAGTTACATCGATTATTTCATTGGCAGTAATGTCGTCTAAATAGCAAATTAAATCATGGACGAAATCAATTACAAAAAGACTACAGTTGAAGAGAGCCAGCAGATGTCCATAAGGGATATCTGGTCTATGTGTATCCGCCGCTGGCCATGGTTCGTCATTTCCGTGGCGATATGCCTTGGTGTAGCCGTCTTCAGAATCATGAAAACGCCGCCGGTATATACCCGTTCGGCCCAGGTCCTTATCAAGGAAGAGCGTCGCGGTCGTTCCATAGCCTCCGACGTCCAGACTTCGATCTCGGACCTTGGTCTCGTGAATATGAACGTGAACGTGAACAACGAGATTCTGAGCATCTCCTCACCGGACTTGATGCAGGAGGTCGTCAAACGACTGCATCTCGAGGTCGACTATAAGCTTGTGCACAGGTTCTACGACCGCACCCTTTACGGAAGCACACTTCCGGTGCGTGTGGAATTCCTCGACCTGGGAAACAGTGAATCTGCTATGTTGGACATCGTACCGGCTGCAGACAGCAGCTCCTATCTCTTCAGCAACTTCAGACGAGGGGGCGAGGAGTTCGAGTTAGTCAACAACGTAATATGCGCCGTTGGAGATACGGTCCAGACTCCTCTCGGACGGATTGTCCTCAATGCTTCCGCATATCCGGACGTGGCGCCGCTGGAATCCGTCCTCCGTGTTTACCGTTCACCCATAGGCGCTGCCTCGAGGCGTTTCTCCGGAGCCCTTCACGTTGACCTTGCGAACAAGCAGGCCACTGTCATCAGCCTGACTTTCAACGACGTAAATACTCAGCGTGCCGAAGAGGCGCTGAATATGCTCATCAACGTGTACAACGAGAAGTGGATCAAAGACAAGAACATGATGGCCAACAGTACCAACGAGTTCATTGCCGAACGTCTGCAGGTAATTCAGACCGAACTCGGAGACGTGGACAAGACTATATCCAGCTTCAAGAGCGCAAACCGCTTGCCGGATATCCGTGCCGTGGCCAGTATGGAAATGCAGGTTTCCAAGGAAGCCAACCGTCAGATTATGACCCTGAATAACCAGCTTTCCATCGCCCGCTACCTTCAGTCTTACATACGCGAGTCCCGCGGCCGCCTGCTACCGGCCGACGCCGGTCTTCAGGAAGCCAGCGTCCAGAGCATGATCAACCAGTTCAACACCCTGCTCCTGCAACGCAACCGCCTGGCGGAGAGCAGCTCGGAGGAGAACTACCTGGTCCGCGACATGGATAACCAGCTGGACGGTTACCGCGAAGCCATTCTGTCGTCCATAGACAACTACATCGTGGGCGTGAACATGCAGCTTGCTTCTTTCCGCAGTACCCAGGCTGCAGCCGACGCCCGAATCAGCAACAACCCCCAGCAAGCCGGTCAGCTGCTCAGCGACGAGCGCCAGCAGAAGGTTAAGGAAGCTCTGTATCTGTTCCTTCTTCAGAAACGTGAGGAAAACGAGCTTTCGCAGGCATTTACCGCCTACAACACCCGCGTACTTGTGGCCCCTGTGGGTAGCAATTCTCCTATCGCGCCCCGCCGCTCCATGATTATGCTCATCGCCCTGGCGCTTGGCCTTGCCATTCCATTCGCACTTCTGTACATACTGGAGGTCAGTAATACTACGGTCCGCGGAAGGGACGACCTCAAGAGGATGGCCGCTCCGTTTGTGGGAGAGTTGCCGTCAACTGCGCCGAAGAAGTTCTTTGGTAACTGGGGACTCATGTTCAGACTGAGAAACAATGAGTTGGACGGAGAACGCAAATTCGTGGTCAAGCCGCATAGCCGGGACATGATAAATGAAGCCTTCCGTGTGGTGCGTACCAACATCGAGTTCATGCGCGGCAAGAGTTCCGGAGGCTACGTAATCATGGTTACGTCATTGAATCCGGGTTCCGGTAAGACCTTCATCTCATCCAATCTGGCGTCCTGTTTCGCCATCAAGGGCAAGAAGACAATAGTAATCGACCTCGACCTTCGCAAGAAGTCGCTGTCCGACATGGTTGGCAAGACCAAACTCGGCATTTCCGACTTCCTGAACGGTCGTGAGGACGATTATGAGAAGCTGGTCATCCACAATGTAAATGACTGCGGGCTTGACCTGATTCCCGTCGGCACCCTGCCTCCCAACCCTGCGGAGCTTCTTTCCGACGAGCGTCTGGAGTCTCTCGTTCAGACACTCCGTGGCCGTTACGATTACATCTTCCTCGACTGTCCTCCTGTGGAGATTGTTACCGATGCCGATATTATCAACCGTCTGGCAGACCTCACTCTTTTCGTTACTCGTGCTGGTCTGATGGAGCGCAGTATGCTCGCGGAGATAGACCACTACTACACTACCAGGAAGTATGTCAATCTTGCAGTGGTGCTCAACGGTACCGACGGAGGTACAAGCGGCGGCTACAAGTACGGTTACAAATACAGCTACGGTTACGGCCGTTATGGTTACGGGTACAGTTACGGCAGCGATAAGGAAGCGGACGACAATATGAAAAGCTGATGTGGCCGTTCAACCGTAAATACGCCCTGCAGCCTTCCGGCTTCTTCCGCGACCTCACGGACTGGCACTGCCATATCCTGCCTGGGGTGGATGACGGATTCCGCACCATGGAGGACTCGCTCAAGGCGTTGTCCTTTTATGCCGACATAGGCATAAGCGAGGTGTGGCTCACTCCTCACGTGATGGAGGATATTCCCAATACGCCGGAGGAGCTGCGGGCGCGTTTTACTGAATTGACTGCCGCTTACAAGGGACCTGTGCGTCTTCACCTGGCCGCCGAGCACATGCTGGACAATCTGTTCGAGGAGAGACTGGAGGCCGGGGAGGTCTTGCCAATAGGATGGAAAGGGGAGTCGCTGCTGGTAGAGACCTCTTATTTCAATCCCCCTATGGATATGGAAGGCCTTTTGGAGAGAATTAAGCATAAAGGCTTCAGACCTCTGCTGGCGCACCCCGAACGTTACGTCTATATGGACATGAAAGACTACAGGCGGCTGCAGGGGATGGGTGTTGAGTTTCAGCTCAACCTGATGTCGCTCTTCGGCCTTTATGGTCCCGATGCTCGCGCGAAGGCATTCCGGCTGCTGGATGAAGGTTTCTACGGCCGTGCAGGCACAGACCTCCACCGTCTCCGTCCTCTCGAACGCGCAATTGCAGAGAAATCCCTTACCAGCAAGCAGATAGCCCTGTTGCCGAGGTATACTGAGTAATATGCAATATCATATCTTTTCCCCTTATCGTGTCTGCACGCTGGGCGCGCATGTAGATCATCAGCACGGAATCGTCACGGGTTTCGCAATCGACAAAGGCGTGGACCTTTGGTTCGATGTGCGGGAAGACAGCAACGTCGTGCTTGATTCCGAGACCTTCAGCGGCCACGTAGAATTCGACATCGCCATGCCTACGCTGGTCCGGCAAGGTAACTGGGGCGATTATGCACGTGGTGCAAAATTCGCCTTACAAAAGCGATTCGAATTGACCAAAGGGATCACAGGAAAAATCAAGGGCTCTATTCCTGTCGGAGGCCTGAGCAGCAGTGCAGCCGTTCTTATCGCATACGTGATGGCGTTTGCCAAGGCAAACAGTATTACGCTGACGGCTTTTGAGGTGATGAAAATCGCTTCCGAGGCCGAACGTGAGTATATAGGGCTCAACAATGGTTTGTTGGACCAGGCTTGCATTGCCCTGGGGAAGAAGGACCATCTGCTTATGCTGGATTGTGAAAGCAATGAGTACCGGCTGATTCCCAAGTCACCTAATATGCCGGATTTCGAGCTGGGTATATTCTTTAGCGGCCTTACCCGTTCGCTTATGAGCTCGGATTACAATCTTCGTGTTACCGAGTGCAAAACCGCGGCATGGATAGTTGAAGCGTATGAGAATATTCCTCTTAAGACCCAGGACAAGACCTTTTTGCGGGATGTTAGCGAGAGTATGTTCAGGCGTCACAGGGATGAGATGCCGCCGCGCTTTGCTCGCCGCGCAGAGCATTTCTTTTCGGAGCACAAGCGTGTGCGGGAGGGGATTACCGCCTGGGAGGCCGGGAATCTTGAGTGGTTCGGCAGCCTGAGCAAGGGTAGCTGCGAGTCGAGTATCCATTCTTATGAGTGTGGATCTCCAGAGTTGATTGCGATTTATAATGCTATGTTGACCACAGATGGTGTGTATGGGGGACGTTTCAGCGGCGCTGGTTTTAAAGGGGCTTGTATTGCCCTGGTGGATCCGGCCAAGAAGGCTGGGATAGAGGAGAAGATCCGGAAGGATTATTTGTCGCAGTTTCCTCAGTATAAGGATACTTTCCAGGTGTTTTTTTGTAAGTCAG
>Ga0265301_10005795_pt1 | contig 12016 bp, 9 predicted proteins | sample AusTroGonzalo_MG_2_FD_193488 | JGI IMG/M metagenome (GOLD analysis project Ga0265301, IMG submission 193488) | Bovine rumen microbial communities from tropical cattle in Woodstock, Queensland, Australia - Gonzalo_04 | ecosystem: Host-associated > Mammals > Digestive system > Stomach > Rumen ...
CAGCGTCCTTCTGTGCAGCCCGTCGAAGTACGAGAAGAAGCTGACTTACACCCTGATTTCCGACCATGTTTACGACATGCCGGACGTGCTTTCCAGAAAGAAACAGCTGCTTCCGGAGATACTGCACGCGGTGAGCTGAAAAGCCAGCTAAATTGTTGGTTGGCAGGTTATTGACAAACTCGTTTCCTTTTTGCTAAGTTACATTCTGCACGTTTTTCGTACTGGTACTATGCCCTTGTAGCTCAGTCGGTAGAGCACCACCATGGTAAGGTGGGGGTCAGCGGTTCAAATCCGCTCGGGGGCTTAAGCATAGAAAAATGGCTTTGGCCGTAAGGAGATATAGATATGGCAGACAAGAAGAAGAGCCCTGTTGAGAAGATCGCTCTCCAGTGCACAGAGTGCAAGAGAAAGAACTACACAACAGAGAAGAACCGCCGTAATAGTCCGAACAAGCTTGAACTGATGAAGTACTGCCCGTTCGAAAGAAAGCACACACTGCATCGCGAAACAAAGGTAAAGTAAGCCGTCAGGCTGATAAATAGAGGAATATAGGCCAGTAGCTCCAACGGTTAGAGCACTGGTCTCCAAAACCGGGTGTTGGGGGTTCGAATCCCTCCTGGCCTGTAGAAACCTCTGTTTGGGAGAATGAGATGAAGAAGTTTTTCAGATATCTTAAGGAATGTCGTCTCGAGATGAAGAAGGTCGCATGGCCCAACAGAGCCACCATCCTCTCATCAACGAAGATCGTTCTTATCACAACCATCATCTTCGCCATCCTTCTTGGCCTTGTTGATTTCCTCCTCCTGAGGTTCATCTACCTCATTTTCTAAGGAAGGCAACTATGGCAAGAGGCTGGTATACCGTTCACACCTACTCAGGTTATGAGCAGAAGATCGAGAAGCTCATCCGCAGAATGATGGAGACAGATTCGAATTTCGCATCTGTCTGTCTTGACGTCAAGGTTCCGTTCGAGACCGTAATCGAGTCCAAGGACGGAGTCAGGAAAGAGGTCAAGCACAAGGTTCTTCCGGGCTACATTCTCGTAGAGCTGGATCTGCCTGAGGATGACTCCTGGAAGGGATATTGTTCCCAGATCAAGCGCATTCAGGGTGTTACCGGTTTCCTTGCCGCTTCAAGGTCATCAAAGCCGATTCCGCTTTCAAAGGATGAGATGAACAACATCCTCCAGAAGACTGGCGAGATCAAGGCAGAGAAGGCCTTCAGGCCCAAGCAGAGTTTCAATGTGGGCGAGACCGTCAAAGTCACAGAGGGTCCGTTCTCAGGTTTCTCCGGTGTCATCGAGGAAATCAATTCGGAGAAGAGCCGCATCAAGGTCTCTGTTGAGATCTTCGGTCGTCCGACTCCTGTTGAGATCGAGTTCTCCCAGGTGGAGAAGCTCTGAAGACACCGCCGCCCAGGTACCGGATGTTGCCTGGCGGAGAAGTTTACATACGTCCGTTTGTATATGAAAAACTCCTCTCCGGAGAAGCGGATGCACTGGTCGGGGCGAAAGCCAAGGCTGCAGAAGGGGACTCGGAAAGGTGGGAGCCTGATCGTATGACAGGCGTTAATACCAGCGTGGAAGTCTGAACACATTCCGCCAACCCAGGCAAGGCTATCCGCGTAAGGAGAGAAATATGGCAAAGAAAAAGGTTGCTGCAATTATCAAGTTGCAGTGTCCGGCCCAGAAGGCTACACCGGCACCACCTATCGGTCCGGCACTTGGCCCACACGGTGTAAGCGCACCTCAGTTTGTCCAGCAGTTCAACGAGAAGACAAGACAGTTTGAAGCTGGTCTGACAATCCCAGTAGTTATTACAGTCTATGCTGACAGATCGTTCTCTTTCATTCTTAAGACACCTCCTGCAGCCGTTCTTATCAAGAAGGCTCTCGGTCTTGAGACTGCAAGCGGAGTTCCAAACAAGCAGAAAGTCGGCACCCTCACTCAGGCTCAGCTTGAGGAGATTGCTAAGACAAAGATGCCCGATCTGAACGCTAACGACATGGATGCTGCAAAGCGCATCATTGCCGGAACAGCAAGATCCATGGGAGTGGAGGTAGAGAAATGAAGCACGGCAAGAAGTATCAGGAAGCTGTAAAAAAGTACGACAAGGCAAAAGTCTACTCAATTTCTGAAGCTGCCGGTCTGATCAAAGAGCTTTCATTCGCAAAGTTCGATGAGACAGTTGAGCTTCATATCAAGCTTTTGCTCAAGAAGAGCCAGAGTGTCAGAGACACCGTCGTTCTGCCGAACCAGTTCTCAGCAGAGAAGAAGATCCTCGTATTCGCAAAGGGAGACAAGGCTCAGGAAGCTTTGGATGCCGGAGCAGCATACGTCGGTGACAACGATCTGATTGAGAAGATCCGCGGTGGATGGATGGATTTCGATGTAGCAGTCGCAACACCCGACATGATGAAGGATGTCGGTCGTCTCGGTCCTATCCTTGGTAGAAGAGGCCTCATGCCGAACCCCAAGACACAGACCGTCACAATGGATATCAAGGGCGCTCTTGCAGAACTCCGCAAGGGAAGAACCGAGTTCCGTTCGGACAAGACCGGTGTTGTTCACATGGCAATCGGTAAGGTTTCCATGGATGCCGACAAGATTGCTGAGAACGCAACCGTGGCAGTCAAGGAGATCTTCAGGAAGAAGCCTGCCGACGCAAAGGGAGACTTCGTTGTCAGCACGGCACTTGCATCAACAATGGGCCCCGGCATCATGGTTGATACAAAGGATCTGCAGTAAGCAGGAGGGTGGATATGGAATATCAGACAAAAGTGAACGCAACAAAGGAAGCCGCAGTCAAGCAGCTTAAGGATGAGTTCGGTCAGTACTCCGGTTTCATCTTCGCGGATTACCGCGGACTCACTGTCGCCCAGCTTTCTGACCTGCGCAAGCAGCTCAGATCAAAGGACGCAGCCTGCCGTATCGTCAAGAACCGCTATGCCAAGATCGCAATGCGCGAGCTCGGACATGAGGGAGTTGACAATGACCTTGTCGGACCTACTGCCGTCATCCTCGCAAGAGGCGATGAGCAGAGCGCGATCGCAAAGATCGTCGTCGAGGCCCAGAAGGGAACTGAGAACAAGCTTCAGATCCGCGGTGGATTCCTGGACGGAAGAGTATTCGACGCTGCACAGGTCGATGCCTTCTCGAAGCTTCCGGGCAGACTCGAGCTCATCAGCCACCTCATGGCTACGATGAAGGCTCCTGTCCAGAAGGTCGCAGCAACTCTGCTGGCTTACAAGGAGAAGCTCGAGGGCGGCTCCGCAGCAGCAGAGGCAAAAGCAGAGTAATGACAGCCTTAGTCTTCAAAGTACCATGCTACGGCTGTTGAAGAAAAATTTTTAAAGGAGAAGATAATATGGCTACAAGAGATGAGATTTTAGAGTCTATCGCCAACATGACCGTGATGGAGGTCGCTGACCTGATCAAGGCTATGGAAGAGAAGTTCGGTGTCACAGCAGCCGCTGCTGCAGTCGCAGTCGCAGCCGGTGGTGCCGCAGCACCCGCAGAGGAAGCTGAGGAGCAGACAGAGTTCGACGTCATCCTCAAGTCCTTCGACGCATCCAAGAAGATTGCCGCAATCAAGGCTGTCAGAGAAGTCAGCGCTGAGCTCGGACTCAAGGAAGCCAAGGAGCTTGTCGAGGCCGGCGGAAAGGTCAAGGAGGGAATCTCCAAGGCTGATGCTGCTGCCGTCAAGGAGAAGCTTGAGGCTGCAGGTTGTGTGGTAGAGGTTAAATAATCTGCCTTTAAATGAACCTCCGGGGCCTGAAAACGGCCCCCGGAGGATTTTCTGTCTTTATCTGACGTTTTAGCAGTCTATCAACTGATTTTGGGGGTACAAGATGGTTGCCAAAGGCAAACCCATAAACAGGACCTACATCGGAGCCGACTTCGAAGAAGTATGCGAGCTCCCGGATCTGATCGGAATCCAGAAGGACTCCTATGAGAATTTCCTCCAGAGCAACAGGCTCAAGGCCGGTCTTCCTCTTGACGAGAAGAGCGGACTCGAAGAGGTTTTCAGATCCATTTTCCCGATTGACGGACCCAACGGCGAGATGAGTCTCAGATATGAGTCATACTCGTTGGACTTCGACAAGATCAAGTATTCCGAAACGGAATGCAAGAAGAAGGGACGCACATACAGCGTGCCCCTCAGAGCTGTCATAAGCCTTGCACTCACAGCAAATGATGAGATCCGGGAAAAGGATATCTTCCTGGGTGACATTCCCCTCATGACCGACAGGGGAACCTTCATCGTCAACGGCGCAGAGCGCGTCGTCGTCAGCCAGATCCACAGATCCCCCGGTGTCATCTTCACAACGGAGAAAGGTGTCTATTCTTCAAGGATAATCCCGTACCGCGGCTCATGGCTGGAGTTCGAGATCGACGAGAAGAAGAAAGTCATCTGCACCAAGATCGACAGAAAGAAGAGAATTCTCGGTACCCTGTTCCTCAGGGCTATCGGTTATGATACACGCGAGAAGATCATCGCCGCATTCTATGCAGTGAAGTCCGTGGAGCTGAATGACGGCACCAAGATGGATCTGGACGGAATGTACCTGGCCAAGGACATCTACGTCACGGCCGAGGACGGCGAGCAGCACAAGATCCTCCAGGCCGGAACAGCACTCGATGCCAACTACATCGAGCAGATGATCGGTTTCGGAATCAAGACCGTGGACATCGTGGACATGGATGCGGAAAACTCCCTCCACAGCCCGATGATCCTGAAGTGTTTCGAGATCGAGGAGTCCAAGTACACCAACAGCGGTACAAGCGACGAGCCGACCAAGGACGAGGTCCTGAGCGCCATCTACAGCATCCTCATGCCGGGCGAGATGATCACCACGGAGAGAGGAGAGAGGGAGCTTCCCGAGATGTTCTTCTCATCCAGACGCTATGATCTGGGAGCAGTGGGACGCTACAAGCTCCACAAGAGATTCCATGCCGGTGACGACACTGCGGATTTCGACGAGAACCTCACGGTCCTCACGCCGCAGGACATCGTCAACACCATGGCCTTCCTCATCAAGGTCTTCATCCACGAGGAGAACATCGATGATATCGACCACCTCGGAAACCGCCGTGTCAGATGCGTCGGCGAGCTGCTGCAGCAGCAGCTGAAGGCCGCCCTTTCACGCATGGAGAGGATCGCCAAGGACAGGATGAACACAAATCCCGAGGCCGCAAAGCCGCAGGACCTGATCTCCAACAAGCCCGTCGTGGCCGCCATCAAGGAGTTCTTCGGTTCATCCCAGTTCTCACAGTTCATGGACCAGATCAACCCGCTGGCAGAGCTTACCCACAAGAGAAGACTCACCGCATTGGGAAGCGGCGGACTCAACCGTGACCGCGCAGGATTCGAGGTCAGAGACGTCCACTACACGCATTACGGACGCATGTGCCCCATCGAGACTCCTGAAGGTCCGAACATCGGTCTGATCGTGTCCCTTGCAAACTATACAAGGATCAACAAGTACGGATTCCTCGAGACTCCCTACAGGAAGGTAGTCGACGGAAAGGCAACCAAGGAAGTCAGATTCCTCGATGCCTACGACGAGGAGAAGTACTTCATCGCACAGGCCAACGCAAAGCTCAAGAAGGGCGGCGCATTCGTCGACAAGGACGTTCCCGTCAGGAACAGGGGCGACTACTCGACACGTCATCCGGAAGAGATCAAGTACATGGACGTTTCACCCAAGCAGGTCGTGTCCGTTGCTGCTTCACTCATTCCGTTCCTTGAGCACGACGATGCAAACCGTGCCCTGATGGGATCCAACATGCAGCGTCAGGCTGTTCCTCTTCTGTTCCCCGAGGCTCCGAGGGTAGGAACCGGTATGGAGACCAAGGCCGCCTATGATTCAGGCGTTCTGGTCAAGGCAAAGAGGGGCGGTAAGGTCACATACGTGTCATCGACCAGAGTCGACGTCACCGTGGATCCTTCCGAGTGCGAGATCGAGGGCGAGGTGGATACCTACGAGATCCAGAAGTTCCAGAGAACCAACCAGGATACCTGCTTCACACAGGTTCCCATCGTATCCAACGGACAGATCGTCCAGAAGGGTACGGTCCTGGCCGACGGTCCTGCAACGGACCGCGGAGACCTGGCCCTGGGAAGAAACATCCTTGTCGGATTCGTTCCATGGAACGGATACAACTATGAGGATGCCGTCCTGATTTCAGAGCGCGTGATCAAGGATGATATCTACACCTCCATCCACATCCACGAGTTCGTCACCGACATCAGGGAGACCAAGCTCGGTCCCGAGAAACTGACACGTGACATCCCCAACACAAGCGAGAAGATGCTCGAGATGCTGGACGAGGAAGGAATCGTCAAGATCGGAACAATGGTCCACCCGGGCCACATCCTGGTCGGAAAGGTCACTCCCAAGAGCGAAAGCGACACAACCCCCGAGTTCAAGCTCCTGAACTCCATCTTCGGTGAGAAGGCCAAGGAAGTCCGCGACACGTCACTCAAGGTTCCCCACGGAACAGAGGGTATCGTCATCGACGTCCAGCGCCTGAAGAAGAGCGAGAGCGACGAGCTTCCCCCGGGAGTCGAGGAGACCATCAAGGTCCTGATCGCCACCAAGAGAAAGCTCCGCCAGGGAGACAAGATGGCCGGACGCCATGGAAACAAGGGTGTCGTGTCCAGGATCCTTCCCGAAGAGGACATGCCGTTCATGGAAGACGGAACACCGCTCGATGTCTGTCTGAACCCGCTCGGAGTTCCTTCACGAATGAACATCGGACAGCTGATGGAGACACAGCTCGGATGGGCTGCCGTCAAGCTTGACGAATGGTACACATCTCCTGTCTTCCAGAGCGCAAGCATGGAGCAGATCGAGTACAAGATGAAGGAAGCAGGTCTTCCCGTCACGTCCAAGACGACTCTTTATGACGGAAGGACAGGTGTTGCTTTCATCAACCCGGTCTTCTGCGGATACATCTACTACCTCAAGCTGCACCACCTTGTCGACGACAAGATGCATGCAAGAAGCACAGGACCTTATTCACTGGTCACACAGCAGCCGCTGGGCGGAAAGGCTCAGTTCGGAGGCCAGAGACTCGGAGAAATGGAGGTCTGGGCACTTGAGGCCTACGGAGCCGCAAACACACTGCAGGAGCTTCTGACCATCAAGAGTGATGACATGAACGGAAGAGTCAAGATCTACGAGAGCATCGTCAAGGGCGAGCCCAGCTCAAGCGCAGGCATGCCCGAGGCATTCAACGTCCTGGTCCAGGAAATCCGCGGTCTTGCACTCGACATGAGCGTCTATGACTCTAAGGGCAAGCAGGTTGCTCTCACGGAGCGTGATGATGAGATTATCAACAAGAAAGAGAAAGGTGTCTGATACGGGGAGCTGCAGATGAAAGATATTCAAGATTTCGATAGTGTGATGATTAAGCTTGCTTCACCGGAGCAGATCAAGGCCTGGTCCTACGGTGAGGTCAAGAAACCTGAGACAATCAACTACAGAACCCTCAGACCTGAGAGGGAAGGTCTCTTCTGCGAGAAGATCTTCGGTACCACGAAGGAATGGGAATGCTACTGCGGAAAGTTCAAGTCCATCCGCTACAAGGGCGTCGTCTGCGACCGCTGCGGAGTCGAGGTCACCAACACCAAGGTCCGCCGTGAGAGAATGGGACACATCACCCTTGCATCCCCGGTTTCACACATCTGGTACTACAGGAGCGTTCCTTCAAGGATGAGCCTTCTGCTGGACATCTCCAAGACTGCCCTGCAGAGCGTCCTCTACTATGAGAAGTACATCGTCATCAGCGTCGGTGACACCGACCTCAAGTACAAGCAGCTTCTCTCAGAGGAGGAGTACATCGCAGCCCGTGACAAGTACGGAGATTCCTTCGTTGCCATGATGGGTGCCGAGGCCATCAGACGCCTTCTGGCGGATCTCGACCTCAAGGCCCTGAGCGAGGAGCTCGGCGAGCAGATGAAGAAGGCCACCAAGTCAACCGACAAGCGTCTTCTGAAGAGGATCGAGGTCGTGGAGAACTTCCGCGACAGCGACAACCGCCCGGAGTGGATGATCCTCACGGTCATCCCCGTCATCCCGCCTGATCTCAGACCTATGGTTCCGCTCGATGGCGGAAGGTTTGCAACAAGCGACCTCAATGACCTTTACAGAAGGGTCATAAACAGAAACAACAGACTCCAGCGCCTGATCAGCCTCCATGCTCCCGACATCATCGTCAGGAACGAGAAGAGGATGCTCCAGGAAGCAGTCGATGCCCTTCTGGACAACTCCAAGCGCAAGCGCGGTGCCGTCAAGGGTGCAAACAGCAGACCTCTCAAGTCACTGTCCGACATGCTCAAGGGTAAGCAGGGACGTTTCAGACAGAACCTGCTCGGAAAGCGTGTCGACTACTCAGGACGTTCGGTTATTGTCGTCGGACCTGAGCTCAGGATGCACCAGTGCGGTGTTCCGTCGAAGATGGCCCTTGAGCTGTTCAAGCCGTTCTTGATGAAGAAGCTCGTCCAGGACGGACTGGCATCCAACGTCAAGAAGGCAAAGACCCTGGTTGAGCAGGAGACCAGCGAGGTCTGGTCAGTGCTCGACAGCGTGGTCAAGGAGCATCCCGTCATGCTCAACCGTGCACCTACGCTGCACAGACTCGGAATCCAGGCATTTGAGCCGGTTCTGGTCGACGGCAAGGCCCTGAAGCTCCATCCCCTGGTATGTCATGCATTCAACGCCGACTTCGACGGAGACCAGATGGCAATCCATGTGCCCCTTACGCAGGCTGCACAGCTCGAGTGCTGGACACTGATGCTCAGCACCACGAACCTCCTTGACCCTGCAAACGGAAAGCCGATCGTCTATCCTTCACAGGATATGGTTCTCGGAATCAACTACCTGACAAGGGCAAAGAACGACGACAAGGGCGACGGACGCTATTTCGACAACATCGACGAGATCCAGATGGCCATCGAGGCCGGAAGCCTCTCATACAATGCAAAGATCGGCTACACTCTGCCGAACGGACGCAGGTATACATATCCGAAGAATGCCGATGACTACACGACTCCCGGAAGACTGATCTTCTTCGACCAGCTCCCGCAGGTCCAGGGAATCACATTCGAGGACTGCAACAAGCTCTTCGGAGACAAGGAGCTCAAGCAGCTCATCTCCAGGGCCCTGAAGACCGACAAGAACTCCGTTGCCGTCACGCTGTGTGATGCCATCAAGGATATCGGTTTCAGGTATGCTACCGTGTTCGGTGCCACGATCGGTCTTTCCGACATGATCGTGCCGGAGTCCAAGAAGGCTCTGGTTGAGGAGGCCAACGCAAAGCAGTCGGAAGTCCTGGATCAGTACCGCCACGGTCAGATCACCCAGGAAGAGCGTTACAACAGGCTGGTCGACATCTGGTCACACACCAACGACGAGCTTGCCGACGAGCTCATGGCCAAGCTGAAGGAAAGCCAGAACGGATTCAACCCGCTGTTCCTCATGGCCGATTCCGGAGCAAGAGGATCCAAGACCCAGATCAGACAGCTGGGCGGAATGAGAGGACTGATGTCCAAGCCGAACGGCGACATCATCGCCTTCCCGATCAAGTCGAACTTCAAGGAAGGTCTCTCGATCATCGAGTTCTTCATTTCCACCAACGGTGCCCGTAAGGGTCTGTCCGATACCGCTCTGAAGACCGCTGAGGCCGGATATCTTACAAGAAGACTTGTCGATATCTCCCAGGACGTCGTCATCAACGAGGATGACTGCGGAACCATCAACGGAATCGTCAGGACGGCCATCAAGGATGCAGAGAAGGACGAGATCATCCAGTCCCTGTCCGACCGCATCACGGGTCTCTATACCCTTGAGAACGTCGTGAATCCGAACACCGGAGAGATCATAGTCCCGATCGACCATGAGATCACCGATGAAGAGGCAAAGGCCATCGAGGATGCCGGAGTCGAGGGCGTCCTGGTCAGAAGCGTGCTCACCTGTGAAGCAAAGCACGGTGTCTGCCGCAAGTGCTACGGCAGGAACCTGGCAACCAACAAGCCGGTTTCAGTCGGTGAGGCCGTAGGTATCATCGCCGCACAGTCCATCGGACAGCCCGGTACACAGCTGACCATGAGAACGTTCCACGTCGGTGGAACCGCTTCCACAAGCTCGGAGAACAACAAGGTCAAGTTCAAGCACCCGATCTATGTCACCAAGATCTCCGGAAACAGAGTCACCAGACAGGAAGACGGCGCTACGCTGTTCACCAGAAAGGGATACATCTTCTACAGGCCGGTCCTCAACGAGTTCAGCCTTGAGGGCGGAGTCAAGATTGCAGACGGAATCACCGACGGCTCAAGAGTTGCCGGCAACACCGTGATCTGCACCAAGGGCAAGGAGAAGTTCACATGCTCCGTCAAGGGCGGACATGTCTGCATCCTCGACAAGCTGGTTGCAATCCTCGGAGCCGAGGAGAAGGTCGATGCCAAGGCCGGTTCGGTCCTGGACGTTTCAGAGAACCAGTATGTGGCCACAGGTGATTCAGTAGTCACGTTCGACCCGTTCTCGGAGCCGATCATTTCCGAAGCCAACGGTATGGCAAGGTTCGTGGACCTCACCACCGGAACCACACTGATCAAGGAAGTCAACGAGGAAACCGGTACCATCGGATTCAGGGTCACCGACCATGCATTCGAGGAGCTGGAGCCCCGCATCGAAATCCTTGACGCCGACGGAAACGTCGCCGCTTCCTACCTGCTGCCGGGTTCATCCTACCTGCAGATCGGAGACGGAGAGATGGTATCCGAAGGACAGGTCATCGCAAGACTGCTCATGGCCAGCGTCAAGACAAAGGACATCACCGGAGGTCTTCCCAGGGTCGGCGAGCTGTTCGAGGCACGCAAGCCCAGGAACGTCGCGGTTCTCTCACGCATCAGCGGAGAGGTCAGCTACGGCAAGATCGAGAAGGGCAAGAGAATCATCTATGTCACCGATGAGAACGGAAAGCAGTACAAGCACTCCATACTTCTCGGAAGACACATCCTTGTCAGGGAAGGCGACCACGTGGAGGCTGCAGAGCGTCTGTGCGACGGAAACATCGATCCGCACGACATCCTCAGCATCTCGGGTGAGAACCAGCTGCAGCAGTTCCTGCTGGAGGAAGTCCAGAGCGTCTACAGACTCCAGGGCGTCGACATCAACGACAAGCACCTCGGAATCGTCGTCAGGCAGATGCTCAGGAAGGTCGAGATCCTCAAGGTCGGCGATACAAGGTTCATCATCGGACAGAAGGTGGACAAGTACCGCTTCCACGACGAGAACGCAAGGGTCATGGCCGAAGGCGGACAGCCTGCCATCGCAAGGCCCTGCCTGCTCGGTATCACCAATGCTTCGCTGTCCATCGACTCGTTCATAAGCGCGGCATCGTTCCAGGAGACCACCAAGGTCTTGACAAACGCGGCGATTGCTGGTAGTAGAGATGAGTTGCGTGGTCTTAAGGAGAACGTCATCATCGGTCACCTCATTCCTGCCGGAACCGGTATGAAGGTCTACAGGGATGTGAAGCTGAAGGACGAGGATCTGACCGCCGTCAGCGACAAGGTCGAATCAGTCATGAGCGAGAGAGCTCTTGAGGATATCGAGGATCTTGCAGATATGACTTCCGAAGACGATGAGATCATCGGCGAGGAGGAGTACGCCGCAGACGATTACGCCGGCGACGACGAGGAGTGATCCCCGCTTCCTCCGGATTCGGAATGAGATATTGAAGCGCCGGGTACCTGTGTGCCCGGCACTGACTGTCCGTACGGACGGTTTATTTGCGTAATCGGCAGTTGTCCTGCTCAAGGCAGGAGCGTCGTTTACGGAGGGGAGGCAAATATGCCTACAATTAACCAGTTGGTTAGAAAGGGTCGTGAGAAGGTCACACACAAGACCAAGTCTCCGGCACTCGAGGGATGCCCGCAGAAGCGTGGCGTCTGCACAAAGGTCATGACAGTGACCCCGAAGAAGCCTAACTCAGCTCTGAGAAAGGTTG
>Ga0265301_10005802_pt1 | contig 12003 bp, 11 predicted proteins | sample AusTroGonzalo_MG_2_FD_193488 | JGI IMG/M metagenome (GOLD analysis project Ga0265301, IMG submission 193488) | Bovine rumen microbial communities from tropical cattle in Woodstock, Queensland, Australia - Gonzalo_04 | ecosystem: Host-associated > Mammals > Digestive system > Stomach > Rumen ...
AAATGAAAAAAAATTCCCTTTCGGAGGACAAATGTTAATCAAGAAGAACGTAATCATCCTGCACCCGGCCGACAAGAGCGCCTGCGCCTTCTACCGCTGCGACGCCATGGCCGCCTTGCTCCGCTCCGACCGCTCCGGGGATGTAGAGGTTATAGTCTCGCGTGCCGAAATCACCGACGATTACATCCTCAAGTACACCGCCGCAATCGTGATTTTCCGGCCGACAACGGAGAACCAGGAAACCTTTATCCAGCACTACAAGCGCAAGCGTAACCGCTTCGGATTCAAGATTTACGCCGACTTTGACGATATTGTCTTCGACCTTGACGGTAAGCAGACAATCCCGACTTACAACATCACCCGCATAGACGTGAAGCCTGTAGGCGCCATCATGGAACGCTGTCTCGGTGACATTGACGGGGTGACGGTCACTACAGAATGGCTCAAGCGCTGCATGGAGTACCGCTTCGGCTGGAAGCACGTAAAGATTTTGCCGAACGCCGTCCCGCGCTTTTTCTTCGGCTATACCGAAAGGCACATGGTAGGGAACGATTTAAAAAAGCCAAAGGTCCTTTACGGAGGATCCACCGCCCACTTCAAGGAAGGCAACGACGGGGACTTTGCGGGGCCGTGGCTCCCGTGGCTCAAGGACGCCGTAGCGAACGACCGAATCGACTTGCACCTTTTCAACGTGCCGGATTGCCTGCAGGAATACAAGGAAAGGATAACGGTACACAAGAACGTCTCTACGATTGAATTCCCGGCTACCATCGCGTCAATCCATCCCCACTTTTACTTGGCACCGCTCCAGGATAACGTATTCAATCGGGCAAAAAGTAACTTGAAGCTTCTCGAAGCAACGGCAATCGGGGCGGTCCTTTTCGGTTCGTCCTTCAATTTCGGACCATACGAAGAAGCGCACCCGCTTTCCAAAATCACGAAAAACTGCACGGCCGAAATCCTAAAAGAACGATTCGACATCCTCTGTCAAAAGGAAAGCTGGAACGAGGTCATGGAACACCAGGAAAAGCTGATGGATTACAACGGTTACTGGCTAGACAGCCATTACTACGTGGCCCGCTGGCTAAAGGCTTATTTCGGGGATTTACTACAAATCAATACCTAGCGGCTCGTCCTTAAAATCCATCCATTCCGGGTGGTCTACAAAGTCATTGTAAGTGAGGTTTTCAACGTCCTCCGGCAAGGACTTTTCGTTTTCCAGCGTGATAAATTCCGTATCAATAACGCCGCAGCCCCAGTCGTGATTCCATGTATAGATAGAAAACGGAAGCGTCGCGCGTAGCTTCACGAAAGCCTTCCAAACGTCACCGCACCACGCGCCCTTCGGTTCTTCGTACACGTCAAGATGTCGAGCGCAGGCTTCGGAGTCCGGCTTGCAATCGTGCATAATTACCACGCCGCAATCGGATAGGACCTTCAAGGCGTTGCGGACGTCCCTTTCCGCCTGGTGCCATTCGTGGAATCCGTCGACAAATACGATGTCGAAGCGTTCCTTGTTCGTGGCGAAGAATTCGTCCGATGTCATTTGGAAGGTGGCGTTAGCTTCCTTGCAAGGGTCTACGCTAACCTTTCTTTCGCAATTTACCGCCCGGAAAGTCTCGCCTCCGGCTGTCCCGACTTCAAGGAAGCTCTTGTATTTTCGCGCCTTGATGAAGGCATTTATAAGGTCGTATCGTGTATTCATGCCGAAATAGGAATCCATTCTGTAGAGACCAGCCCGCAATTTGCAAAGCACCAGTCTTTAGGTTTAGGCTCTCCGTACCAAGACGAAGAAAGGCTTACGGCAAGCTGGATAACGGTCGCCTTCGTCGGCCTATAGCCAGCAAGGTCGCGGAGCATGGCGAAAAGTAACACGTTCGTATCCTTGAAGGAAAGGTCCAAGCCGTAGCCGTTGCAATCGTGAGTAAGCCAGCAGAGCTTTTCTTCAAGCGTTCCGAGGTTCGGCGCGTAAAAGTCTACGATCTTGGGACCGCTCCGGCCGTCAAAAACGAATGGTGAAATCGTCTTTACCTTTAGCGTCCCCTGGTTGGTGTAGACAACAAACGAAACGCTACCGTAAAGTGGGTAACGCCTGTCTTCGTCATACTCCAGGCTTTCTAGAATATCTTTTCCTTCCTCGAATTCGTAGCCTAGAACATTAAGCGAAGCCTTGTGCAGTCTGTTCTTGTTCATTCAAAGACCTCGTTCACGATGCAGCCTAGAATTAAAATCACTGACAAGAGAATCATCTACCAGTCCTTTCATCAAGCTGCGCTCCGAACACGGAAAGCCGCGTGTCGATGCGGTACAGCACGTCCTTGATGGACTTCAAATCGTTGCGAAGGTCGTCCTTGTCCTTCTCTACAACTTGGACTCTGTACTCCATCAATTCGAATCTAGCCTTTCCGTCGGCATACACCCCGATAGCCCCGCCGATGGCGACGAGGTACGGGGCTATTAGCTTAACGAGGTCCTTGAGCGATAGTTTCATAATTCTCCTTTACAGACCTGCGACCAACTGATTAAGAGTCTGCTGTGGGTGCAAAATCGCTCAACAGCGGGCTTCCGTCAGCGGGTGGGCGTGAATGGGTTACATTATTTTTTTTATCCATATCAAGCACCGATATTATATTTCAGTCCGAATTACAAGACGGCTACCATACAGAGTAGACTTCGCGCCACTTGATGCTTCCGCCCAGAAACGAGTTGTGAAAATCGAGTTACGGTTGATGTGATCCCAGCCTCCACCTGACACACACACGAACTCAACCCCGTTAGGAATAGTGCGGCCGTCAGGGTCGAGATTTTTCAAGGCGTAATGCTTTGCCTCGTAATTCTCGTATTCCGAACCGACTGCCACAGGTAATGTCGTAAGCCTTTCTGCTCTGTCAAATCCCATAGCCTGAACAAATCCTGTGTTCGTTGTAGGCCAATCACGCTGTTCTGGTGAAACGAAAGAAAGCTCTGTAAACTCGCCTAGGTCACTTTCAATCTTTGACGGGTCATGAGTGATATAGTAGTGCAAGTCCTTAATTCGAACTCCCGCGGTCTGCATCCACACGTTGCCCCACAAGTTCTCCATCCACCGGTAACGTACTGCCGTGATTCCGTTTTCTCCAGCTCGGCCCGTGTGGTATGTCATAGCATCGCATCCACCATTAGGCTGTCCGAAATGAGATAGATAAACCTTGTTGTCCGGGTCGTACACAACAGAGAACGGGTCACCATCGAGGGTGACCGAACACGTCCAGGCGTGGTATGTGACTGAGTCATATACTGGAGTAGTCACCGCAGTAACTTGACGCTTGACGCTGTCGCTGGACAACATCATCCATTGACCGACGCGAATCATCTGCAAAAGATTTGAGCCGTACACAAAAACGGTGTTATCGCTAGCGACGGATTGTCCTACAGTACAGCTCCCCTGATATATAAGATGCCCATATCCTTCGTACAATTTAGAGATTCCTTTGTCTCCATTCTCTACGAGAATGAGTTTTTGAAGCATATTCAGAATATCAATATCATATACCGACATACCCTTAGAGGAAGCGTTCAAGATGTAGTCATGCATCGTCAGGTAGGTTGATGGGAATGCCCCGCTTTCCGATTTATTGGCGTTTTCGCTCGTGGAATACGCACCGACATATACAAAGTCCAATTCTGTTCCATCTGGCTTAACAAAAGCAGGCTCGCAAGAAAAGCCCGGCTTTTTCTCTCCACTGACTAAAATTCTTTCTACACCATCTACGACTTCACGGAAGGAGTAGAACTTCGGGATTTCGACCATCACGTCTCCGTTCGAGCCGTCCACGGCAAATCCGGCGTCACCATCGTATGCAACTATTTTACCGTCATCAATGTTGCAACGCTTAATTTCGCACCACGGATAGATAGTGTCAAAATCATTTTGATAGCCGTAAACAAGCGCGTTGCCAACTGCGTAGTTTGTTTTCAGCCCAACAGAATTTGCTATTCTACGACAAACGGACGTACTTGACGTGGTATCAAATTCTACGCCGAAAATCATAGAACGGCTCGTCCATCGGTCTAGATGGTTGATTCTTTTGACCGCATCGAGAACGACCGTAGGAGTGGCGGAATTTTTCAGAACGGGATACGTAGAATACGCTGTATAATCTTCGATTTCATCACCGACGGAAAGCATCAAAGTCTCACGGATGTACGCTTCGGTGTTCGCGTCGTAATTCGAATTATAGTAATAAATAAGAATGTACTCACACGCCGACGGAGTGGTGAATGTCCAATAGTCCCGACTATACTGCACATCCGTCTTTGTTGTGTCCTTACCGAAAGACGACAAGCAAACATCACTTGCAGCAGGATAGCTCGAGAAGGTAGCAACAGCCAATCTTTGGTAAGAGTTGCTTTCAATCGAAAACGTGTACTGCGTATCGGGCTCTACTTTAACTACGATTGAACGGGTTGCAGACGATGTCGCGGCAACATTGCCGTACATATAAAAGTTTTTCACTTCGACATTTGCAGCGTCAATAAGCTGTTGCGGATATGGCGCTTGAACAAAAGCATTTTCTATTTCTTCAGCTTTTTCCAAAGCCTTCATGGAGTTAGCAATATAAAAGAATTTTGGATCTTTTGTTATGGGATTGATTTTTACCGGGAATCGACTGAAATTGGTAAAGTCGAGATTTTGTCCAGTCAAGTGGTCAAAATCAAAGAAAACCTTGAGACCAGTAAACTCAAGATAATTCGGCAAATCGGAATAAGGCGTCGCGCTGGACACGGTATAATCCGCAAGCAGCAACCCGTAATTTGCCGACCAGAGACGGAAGCCAACGCGATACTTGTTATCCGATGTTTTCCGTCCCGCATGTACTTCGACAATAGCCGAAGAATTGAACGTAATGAACACCGAATCGGTAACAAGAATGTTTTTTACTACGGCGTTAAAATCGGCGAAATTAGAAATCGTCTTGTCTATAGAAGCGTCTAAATTAAAGTTTGCCGCGTCTCCGGCAGTCCATGAACCATAATGATTGTTTTTAAAAATTTTTACCTTGCCATCATATACGCACAATTCGCCGATTTTATACGGGTTCTCGCTCGTCCGCGTCGGGTCGAACGCCTGCGCCACGTTCCCTGCGAGTGCGTTCTGGCTGGTGAGCGTGAGCAGCGTGTCCTTGGACATCTTGCGGGTGCCATCGGTCGGGTTGCTTACCGCTATTACGTCGCCACTAGCAAAGCTGGTAATCGTCGTAGCGAGTCTCGAAATCCAATCAAGCGCAAACTTGAAAAGGTTTGCAAGAGAAATCTTCTTGCTGTCCCCTTCCCCGGTCTTGTCCAAAAGCGGGACAACGTAGTCAGGCGCAGCCGTTACCGCTGCGGCGGTAGTGCTTACTTCGCTTGTAACTTCAGTCGGATCGAGCGCAAGTTCTACGCCAGTACCTTCTACGGTTGCCTTGAGGAAATTCTCTTCCTGTACCGTCACGGAGTCAAGCCCGGTAACGATAGTAGCGCCTGTGGCGTTAATGCTTGCGCCGAGTACGGCAATCTTATCTACAGTAAGGATCGGGGTTTCCTGGGAGTGGTGTGCATCATAGACCACGACCTTGTAGAGCGAACCCTTGGAGCCGATTACGTTGTACTTCACGCGGCCGCTGTTGTCAAGCTCGATTTTTTCCTGGTTCGTCGCTCCGTCGTAATTGCGGTACGTGAGAACGGGAGTAGATGTTCCGGCCATGAAGACACGGATAAAGCCATTCTTGATGGTCTTCCCCTTGTCATCGGTGAAGGGAACCATCGGGTCGACAATGTAGCCGTATTGCGTTGTACTCAAGGACATTTTTCTTGCTCCTTATTTCATGTAGGATTTCAAAATGGATTTACGCAGGGCGTCGTTCGTGATGCCACGGGAACGGAGGTTTCGCTTACTTGCAAGGATGCGGAGGTCTGCAGTCGATACTCCGTCTAATGCGTTGGAATTCGTGTGGAGTTGCTTTCGTGCGCCGAAATCCGCCCCGGTGTAGATGCCCTGCGAAACGGGCGACTGCGTAAGCGTAAAGATGCACTTGCAGTTCGGGTGGTGTCCTACCGTCAAGTCTTGCATGATAATGTCGGCGCCACGGAAAACGCGCCCGTTGCAGCGGAGGCAATAGTTACACGTGCCGCTCTTGGATGCGCCGGGGTTGATTGCCTGCTTGTAGGCGGACTTGTAGAGGGCGGCCGGATTGACCTGGGCGGCGGATTCGCCACCCATAAGGGTTACAGGCCCCATGTTCCTTTCCTGTGCCGCGAGAGCGCGGTCAAATGCGCGCGCCGTGGGGTTTGCGGTCAGGAGCTGGTCCAGTACAAGATTTCCCGTTTTAGTCGCCATACATTACCAATATAATTTATTTTTCTTCTTCTTCAAAATTGTATTCGCGTCCAAGGTAGTCCGTCAAAAGCTTACGTTGGGCGGAACGTGCGGCCGCTTTTCCACCTGTTGCAGCGCCGGACAAAGACAAAGGTTTTTCGTAAGCTACGGGAGTCTTCGAAACGAATTTATAAAGCCCGCGAAGCTTCGGGTCGGGGGATGTTCCGTAAAGACGGCTTACTTCTTGGGCGGCTTCGCTGGTGTAGATTTTTTTGAGAACATCTTTATTTTTCTTGAGGTAGTCTTCAATAACCTTCGATTCAAGAATATCTCTGCCAACTTCCTTTGCGTCGGTCGGCAAATCTTCCACGCCGACGTAAGCCTTTTCGAACTTGCTAACGCCGTTTACTTCAACGGGCTTTGCGGTTCTCAATCCCTTGGACTGGAGCATGACGAGCAATTCGTTCGCATTTTCTTGCGGAATACGCTCGGCTATATCGTCAAAAGAGAACTTCTTGCTCATGGTGCTTTCTACGGCTTCCTTGCCGAGTTCTTCGGCCCTTTGGGAAATTTCCTTTTCAAGCACTTTGCCGGAACGGAGGGGACGCTTTGTCGTTTCGGTTTCCGCCAATTTTTCCACTTTGCCGAGGTCCCTTTCTTCCAGGTATTTAGACAAAACGCTTTTAGCGCGCTTTGCCTGCGATTCTGAAAGGCCAGCCTCTTTAACGATATTTTCGGCTTCGGTCGCGTAAGGATTTAAAACGTCTGCACGTTCTCCAGATAAAGCTTTTTGGGTTGCCTTCACGACTTGTTCGCGGCTCCCCTTTCCTGCCTTCGTGAGTCCTTCTAATGTAGTGGCGGCCTTGCCAATAAGACCAGTATTTCTTGCAAGCCTTGAAATATACGGCCCTAAATATTTTCCTAGTCCAGCAGTACCCATATATGCAGCAATATCTATCCCAAGGTCTTTTGCGGCTTCACCTATGTTCTTTTTGTCAATGTAGGATTCAAGAACATTTCGGCCTACAATAGCCGGAATTCCAACGCCGAGAGGGGCGGCTTCGCCGATTCTCAAAACATCAGCTGCGACGTCTCCTGCTTCAATTGGCTCGCCCGCTTCAAGCTTTGCGCGCGATCTTGGAGAAAGCCCAGCCTTGAAACCTTCCCAGCCTTCTTCTTTTACGTCTTCTTCCGCTTCTTCCCGCCATTCTTTCTTGCTTTGCGCTTCTGCAGCACGACGGCGGTCTTCCAGGTTGTCAAAATCAAGGCCAGCACGTTTAAAGTTTTCCCTAGTGATAGAAAGCCATTCACGGTTGCTCATGCCTTCTTTGTCGGGGAAAAGGTCGGATGGTACGCCGTACTGAATTTCGGATTTCTCGCTAAAGATTTCCGAAAATTTAGAAGGATTCCCTGCGATAATTACCTCGTCCGTAAAACCTTCTGTGTCTTCGGGGTTTTCTTCGCGAATCTTGGAAAGAAGCTCGTTTCGCTTTTCGAGCTTTTGTTCGGCTTCGATTGCTTCAATGGTCCGGCGGTTGATCTTGTCTTCCATGAACTTCTTTAAGTCCTTGGAATTCTTTACCGCTTTGAAAGCTTCGTAAACACCGGGCAAATCGTTTCGCTCGGTGTATTCTCTAATCATTTCGTCGTTAATATTGATAGCCATTATTTCCCCGTCAACAAGTTACCAAGTTTTTTAAAGGTATTAAATTCCTTGTCGCTGCGCTTGAATTTTACGATTCTATCGTAAGCGTCGCGCTTATCCTTGTCGTTTCGATATTGAGAGGTTTCAAAAGTATTCATGACGGTATAAACATCGTCCGGGCTTTTGATTCCAAGAATAGCTAGGTCGGTTTTGATGGAATTTAATTGTTCTTTACGGGCCTTGGCTGCTTCGGACTTTTGGCGAACTTTCTTTTGTGCTTCGGCCTTGATAGCGCGCTTTTCCTTGTTAGTCGTGTCGCGTTCGTTGAACTTCTGCAAGGTTGTTTCGTCAAGGACTGCGGCTTCTTCATCCTGGAGAACTACTTCGCCTCCATTTCCTTTTTCCTTTTCTTCTTCGGTAACGGTTACGGAAAGCTTTTTCTTTTCTTCCGGCTGGTTCGTGTAGTCTTCCCACGTTACACCGTAACGGCGTTTAAACTGCGACTTGAGTGTATCAAGTTTATTCTTTGCTGAAAGAACGCTCTTATCCATCGAAGCGGCGGTCTCGTCTTGGCTAAGTCTTGCCTTTTCAAATGCAGCCGTATAGTCGCGGTCGGCTTCGTAAATAGCTTGTACGTCTTGCGCCTTGTTCTGTTCCTTGAGTTCATCGGCCTGCTTTTCAAGTTCCCTAGTCTGCGCTTTGCTAATGTCGCGGGCGCTACGCTGTGCGCGTCCCTTCAACCATGCTTCGATGTCTTCGTTCTTGATGCCCTTCGCCTTCGCCATGGCGACGATCTTGTCTTCGTCCATGTCCGAAAGGGAGTTTTTCTTGACGGTTTCAAGGCGTGCGCGGAGTTCGGCGTTATGGTTCTTAAGGTTGGTAATTTGCTGCTGGATAGCTTCACGGCGTCCGCGAATCTGCGCGGCCTTACGTGCCTGTTCCATGTCGGAATCTACCGTCGCGAGGGTGACGTTCGATTTTTCGGGCATACGGAACGGAACGCCCTTGAATTCTTCGGTCACTTCGACCTTGTCTTCGAGATAGTCGTTAAGAGCCATTTATTCACCTCCGAGGGTCTTCAATTCATCGCGCAAGGACTGGATTTTAGCTTCGTTTTCGGCAATCTGCGCCGTAATGTTCGCGATTTCTTCGGAATCGTCGAACTGCGCAAAAAAGTCGCGGGTCTTCTGCTCGTCCGCGATTCCTTTAGCCGTACCGAGAATAGCGCCGAGACCTTGCGCGGCTTCCCTGCGGTTTTCGGCCTGTTGACGGATACCGCTCAAAACGTCGAACTTGTAGGCGGAAAGGGGTGTAAAGTTCAAAGCCATAGTTCCTCCTTACTTCACCGCGCCGTAAATGGAGGCGGCCTGTCCTCCCATTCCCAACATCTGCTGCAACCAAGTAGGAGCGGACGCACGGTCTATTCCGAGTTGTGCCATAGCTTGAGCGAGGGAAAGGTTCGTTCCCATCTGCGCCATGAGAAGGTTCACGACATCTTCGTTTGCGCCCTGCAAGTTTCCGACAAACTGGCCGTAAAGGTCGCCAAGCTGGCCCGTCTTGTATTGCTGCATGGCGGCTTCCTGTTGCTTTGCGGTCTGTTCTGCGCTCACGATGTCGCGGGCCTTGCCGTATTCCTGTTCGCTTGCCTTCATCATTCGGTCCCATGCGTCGCCGTAAAGTTCGCTGGCCTTCTGCGAGGCTTCGGCCTGCAACGCGCGGGCGGCTGCACCGCCGGAAATACCGCCCTGGCCCGTCATGGCCTGCAGGGCAGCGTTCACGCTCTGGTCGATCTGGTACTGTGCGGCCGGGTCCATGTACTTGGAAACGTCACGTTCGAATTCAAAGTCCTTAATCGGCTCCGTGCTTGCTGCGAACTTGGACGGGTCGATGCCGTAGACCATCTGCTTGTAATACTCTACGTTTTCGGGACCGATAACGTCGGCAATCGTGTTTCGGTTCTGCGCTACGAGTCCCAAGGCGGTTTCGTAGGTCTGCCCGGCCTGCTGCTGTTGCTGCTTCAGGGTTTCTTCTGCCTGTTCGTAGGCTTCCTGTTGTCCGCTAACATTCGTAATACCGAGCTTGTCCGTAGCTTGTTCGGCATATTCCGGGGCGTTTTCCATGAATTCTTGAGTAATGCCTGCGGGTGAATGTTCATACAGCCACTTACCGCCTCTTTTTGCCAAATCCAAAAGATCCATTACTGATTCTCCTTTATAAGAAGCGTTGCTTCGGCAAAATAAATCGCCGATTCGTTTATTTCAATTTCTGTGCGCCCCGCATCAATGACAAGAACCTTTACGGGGGTCGCGTCGGTGATCGTGTCCGGCGTCAATTCGTAGAACTTGACCGCGAACGCAAAGCGGGAATCCGGGAAAGCCAATTTCGACACGTTCGAAAAATCGACAAATCCGTCCGTCGACAAGTGGACCATCTGTCCGTTCTTCACGGCGATGAACGGCAAGAACGTCTTCGTGTCTACTACACCGTTGCCGAGCAACTCGGTCTGTTTTACTTGCGTATCCATACTAGAACCTGTTACCGCACGGCAAATAAGACAAGTAAGCGGTCGCAATTTCAAAAGCTACGGGGTCTGTCATGCGAACACGGAAAGCGAAGCGGGCGCCCTTTCCCAAGGCGTTCCAGCGAACGCGCCACGAATACTGGCCCACCTGTCCGGCATAGGCCCAAAGCTCGTTGCTCCAAGTGCGGCCTCCGTCGTTGCTCACCTGGAGCATGACGCGCGGATTGTAGCCTGTCTTGGTCGGGTCCGTCTGCATGGTGGCGCCTGCGTTCATCACCAGTTCAAGGGAGGTAACGACAATGTCATTCACTCCGTCGTACTTGATGCCCGTCGTTCTTTCCTTCACGATTGTGTAGGGGCCGTCGGAGCTTGTTTCATCAAGCCAATGATCCGACGAGCTGGCCGGGGAGAAATAACAAAAACGGATTTTTCCGCCTCTCGTCTTTGTTACGAAAACAGGGTAGCCTTCGATGGAAAGCGAATCAAACGCGCACCATGGGAAACGGTCACCGTTCTCGTCATAGGACGCGCGGTCGGTCCACACGTTCTCGGAAAGGTCGAAGGCGAAAGTCTCTGCAAATTCGCCGTAGTATTCTTCCGCTGTAAAGATAAACCATTGATGGCCCTTGTAAGCATAAGAAAAGGATTTTATATCCTTGAATCCGTACAAGAAAGAGGCATACTTCGCAAGCCTTTGGTCTATCGCGTTAGTAGAAACTTTTCGGACAACGCAATTCTCGTCGACTGCAAAAACACCGAAAAGACCGTTCGGGCCTTTTCCTACAAAGAAACACTCGTTACCGATAACGGTTACAGCGTCTGCAAAATCGACTCCGGCAAGCGACGTCTTTCCGACGATGGCAAAAGGCGCCGTCGTGGAATTCTGCCAGCGCAAGACCTGGAGCGAATTTTGACCGAACACAAAAAGGGATGTATCGGTAGCACGTAGGGCGACAACGCTGTCGGCCTTGAAATCCATCTTCATGGAATTAAGGGCGGACGAGAAGACCGTCTGCGTCGTAAGCGTAGCGGGATCGTAAGTTCCGTAAGCAGGCGGATAGTAGACGTTATCGTCAAACGTGACCTCCGTCCCGTCGTTCTTCGTGTAGGCGTACTGGGTGATGCTTTGCTCGAAGGCGTGCAAATCGGTAGTGCTGTTCGGCCTGTTGATTTCGGACCAGTAAATATAGTCGCTGTCCTTGTCGTTTACGATAAGACGAAAATTAAGCTGAGCCAATTGTGTAGGCTTGACTTTGCCCGTGTGGTCGAAAGCGTCAGGCAAGCTGATAGGCTGCGTCGAGTCCGTTCCCGTCGGGTCGGTGCAGTGCATACCGTTTCCCAAAATAAACACGACCAATCCGTTCGGGAGTTCTTCTAGGATTGCGCGGTCACCTCCGCCGGAAGAGAAATTCCCGACTTGTGTCTTCGTCCCGCCGTAAATATTCCAAACCTTACAGTCCGCAGTCGCACCAGTTCGTGTAACAGCCAAATAAGACGTCTTGA
>Ga0265301_10005806_pt1 | contig 12000 bp, 5 predicted proteins | sample AusTroGonzalo_MG_2_FD_193488 | JGI IMG/M metagenome (GOLD analysis project Ga0265301, IMG submission 193488) | Bovine rumen microbial communities from tropical cattle in Woodstock, Queensland, Australia - Gonzalo_04 | ecosystem: Host-associated > Mammals > Digestive system > Stomach > Rumen ...
AAGGCGGTCGAAGTCGCGCTGAAACTCAGTGCGGTCGTCGCGGTGCTGCTTCTGACTCTCCAGTCCAAGCCTTTTGGTGCTGAGTAGTTGGGACCAATTCATTTATTAATTGCGAATTGAGAATTGAAAATTGGGGTTGGGGTTTCTGGGTGCAAAAGTAAGATTTTTTTAGTTGAAAGAGGACACATGACCGTTGAAAAGTGATGATAGCATGTAAAAAAATGAGAAAAATTACATCTATTTGAAAATATACTGTAACTTTGCACCGAATTCAACAACCTAAAAAACAAAACTATATACAAATGATACATTTTTATCTTAAAACCCTTCTTCTGCTTCGAAATGCCATGAGGGCAGATTCTCTTCGGATTCTTTTCCTCTTTTCTGTATGCCAAGGGATATGCTTTCAGATATCTGCAATGCCAGATTTCTATTATGGGCAGAAAGGGAATGATGATTTCACGGAGGAGGCCATCATCAACTTCGAGGATCCGCTCGTAAAGTCATTATGTGTGGCGAACTGGGACACAAACGGGGACAGTGAGCTCTCTTATGGCGAGGCACGGGCTGTAGAAGATATTGGCAATATTTTCTACAAAACGGATATCACGACCTTCGACGAATTACAGTACTTCTCAGGACTGACCACTATTCCTGAATGGGCCTTCAGCAACTGTCGCCAGTTACGCAGCATACTGCTGCCCGAGACGGTGCGAGAGATTCGTGACAACGCTTTCACGTATGCATCGGCTTTGGAAGCGTTTCACATTCCTGCGGCCGTGGAGTCAATAGGAGAAGCCGTATTCGCTGGCGCAACAAACATTCAGAAGCTGACGCTGGATATTGACAATACACATTTCATGCTGCAGGATGACGTTCTCTATCAAGGCATTCCAGCAGAGACACTCGTCTATTGCCCGCCTTATAAGAATGGAACTGTTAAGCTGCCAGCCAGCGTGTGGGATATAACGGGCAACGCTTTCTATCTGTGTGAGAAGGTTACTGCCATCGAGTTAAATGAGGGTCTGGTGATAATGGGCGACGGAGCGTTTCAGGGATGCAACGCTTTGGAAACGCTTACCCTTCCCGCGAGCCTGGAAAACATCGGGGAGGGCTGTTTCTACTGCCTCAACCTAAAAGCCATCTATGTGACAGAAGGCAATGAAGTGTACCAATCCATCGATGGCGTTCTTTATCTCTTCGATGGCAATGAACTCATCTATTATCCACCGGCCAGAGAGGGAGCGAGCTATGATGTGCTTGACGGAACAGGGTTTATCATGAGCTATTCTTGCTGCGCAAACCATTTGGAGGAGGTGACGTTGCCTGCCTCCACGAAATGGATTGGTGATTATGCATTAGGTCTGTGTGAACAACTGAAAGTTGTTAGATGTATGGCCACAGAGCCACCCCTATTGGCTTCCACCGCCTTTAAAGATTCCAACCCCACAGCTGTGCTTTATGTTCCCAATGAGGCAATAAAAGCCTATCAAGAGTCACCTTGGGCACAGGCGTTCCCTAATATCTTGCCTGTCGGCATTGTAGATGTCAACGTGAAATCCGTTCTTAACACAGAATATTACACGCTGGACGGCCGCCGCACGTCTGCTCCCCGCAAGGGTCTCCACATCATTCGCCGCGCTGACGGCCTCTCAAAAAAAGCCCTTATACAATCAACTCACTAATAAATTCTTGGAAACAATGAACAAACAACTGAAAACTTTGAGCACGGTGCTGGTGGCACTATGTGCAGCTATGCTGACAGCTTGCTCCGGCAGCAGCAATGGTGAAGGTGATGCTGTGGGCATCATCGACTATCTTGCCTATGAGAACAATGGTAGCGACAGAACTTTCCTTATGAATCTGGAGGGCGACGTTATTGAGCTGCCTGAGAACCTGATGTTTCCGAGCGCTTCGGTGAATGGTATTTTCACTGCTATGGATAAGGAAACGAACCTGTATTATTTCTTTAAGACGGAAAAAGACCCGAAGCCCATAGGCGATGGCTATAAGAAGGTGGGTGCTTTCACGGGCAAGTACGCCCCAGTGGTGGATACAGATGACCAACTCCGCTACATCGACCGCGATGGCAAGGAGGCATTCCCCACGCTGGCCTATGATGCAGGTAACTTCTTCTGTGGACGTGCCATGTTCTGTGCTGGCAACGGCATGGGCGGAATGCTCTGGGGTTACTACGATGAGGCTGGCGAGGTCGTCATCCCCACCGACTACTACGCTGCCAACCGCTTCAATGAAGGCTACGCCGTGGTGTGGAAGGATAAACACACATGGGCCGTCATTGACAAAGAGGGTAACGAGGTCCTCAGCGACATTGTGAACCATTCCGCTCCCAAGCGCGACGGTGCCGTCCGCGAGGACTTAGTGCAGGGCGGCTACTTGCTGGCTTTGAATCCAAGGCAGGATATTCTCTTCGTGTATGACATCGCACACCCCGACAAGAGCTTCGAGAAGGCTTTCGACTGTCGCATCCGCCTCTATGACCGCGTATATAAAGGTCGTGTGTTGGTCGATGAAAAGGATATCTATCAGATTAAGGACGGCGATCTGGAATATGTGGGCGAGGGACGCCTGCGCAGTCAGTTTGACAATTTGGACTATCCGCTTGTGATGCCTTATCCGCTGGAGGTGAAAGGTGCAGAGAAGATAGCCTTTTGCTCCAATCCCAGCACGATGTTCCTTGTTGACAAGGGTGGCAGTGCACGCGATATCACGGCTCAGTTGGAGCGCTCCCACGAATGCTATAACCAGGTATTCAACAGGATGCTGAACGGGACAGAAGAGCCGAGCACAGGTTCATCCATGTACCTTCCCATTTATGGCCGTTGGGACAATGGCAATGAACTGGAGAATGTGTCGATGATTTTGGACACCGATTATGGCCAGTTCGATGGCAAAAAGGGCTACGGATTTATCTCTACTTCCGTGGAGTTCGAGCCTTGTGACAACTTCCTCATCAAGAATTTTGCTCTTTACGAGGACAAAGTTGTGCTCTACTATGACAAGGTGTCGATGGAGTTCACGGGTGACCTTGACAACCCCGACTCCGAGGGTGAATGGGTGGAGAAACTCATCGCCTCCGACTCGCTCGTTGTCATCCCGGTGAACGCAAGGACGCTGAAGATTGAAAGTAGCGATGCCAGTCTCAACGGAGCTGTCCTGAAGAAATGATGTGAACACCTACTTAATTATCGTATGAATATGAAAAACAGTATCCGACCTTTGGTGTTGGTGTTATGCGCTGTCATATCATTCTTGCCTATCCGCGCACAGCAAATTTCTGAGCCGGAGGCATTGAGTAGAGCGCAAGCTTTCATGAATAACAGGTATTCATCCGAAGCACCTGGTGTACGACGTGCGCCGAGAAAAGCACCGCGCTTCAAGACTGCTCTAAAACGCAATGAGTTCTACATCTTTAACGATGAGGCGAACAACGGTTTTGTGATTGTATCTGGCGAGGAACGCACCCCAGACATCCTCGGCTACTCGGATGACGGGCATATCGACAGCGAGAATATGCCTGAAGCTCTCAAGGAGCTGTTAGAGCAATATTCTCTCGAAATCAAGGCCATCAAGGCGGGGGCACCTGTTGCAGATGGGGCGCCGGAGTTTACGCCCATTGCTCCCTTGATTGCCACGGCATGGGGACAGGGATCTCCCTACAACCTGTTATGCCCGTTAGAGGGTACTTCCCGTTGCTTGACGGGGTGTGTGCCCACGGCCATGGCGCAGCTATTGTATTATTGGCAATGGCCCAAGAGCTTAAGCACAGATGTGCCAGCACATAGGAATGACCTATCTGTTATTCCTGCAGGAACCAACTTCCAATGGGATTCCATGTTGGAAAGATATAATGCAGACGCTACAGAGGCACAGCAGCAGGCTGTGGCGCTCCTAATGGTAGCCTGCGGTCAAGCCTGTAAAGCCAGTTACGGCACTTCCGGCACCTCAGCTTACTACTCTAATATGCTTGATGGCTTACACAAATATTTCGACTTTAGCGAGAATTCTTTCTTTGCATCTCGCAATGATTACAAGAGTAGCGATTGGGAGACGCTTATCTACGGGGAACTTCAGGAATCACGCCCCGTCGGCTATCGAGGTACGCACATTGACGATGGCGGAGGACACATGTTCATCTGCGATGGATATGCCACAGACCATTATTTCCATTTTAATTTTGGATGGAACGGCAACAGCAATGGTTATTATCTGCTTGCGCTTGCTAAATCTGGAGCGGGAACATCATATGCCATTGACCAATGTGCATTGGTATGCCTGCAACCGAACAACCTGCCGGCCGTGGAGCCGGCGGTGGGACCCACACGGGTATCTGGGTCCTATACAGATCTCATTATAAATTCTTATACCCTTCCCGAACAACTGAAACGCGACCAACGCACCACAATCGTCTTCAACATCTCTAATCAAGGCGAGGATTTCTTCGGCCCGTTCTATATCAGCCACCCTTGCGTAGGACAAGTCAACGAAATGAATGACATAGATGCCAACTCCACCCGCGATATGTCCTTCTCCTTTATTCCCTATCGTAGCGGAAAAGGCCGCTTCATGCTGAGCACCGACAGCGAGGGCTTGCAGGAAATCGGGCAGACACCAGAAACGGTATTAGACTTGGGAACGGAAGATGACTGCTATCTTTATAATCCCGCCTCAGGTCTTTATTTATGTGCGGGTAATAAATGGGGTACTCATGCTTCTTTGGGAGAAGCAGGCATGAATGTAGCCCTCATCGGTACTAAGGATGTCTATTCCATAGAAACATTGGTCTGTAGTGGAGGGGTCAAGCACTATCTGGGTTCTGATTTCTATGTAGATCAGGAAGCTGTTGAATGGCGATTTGAATTTGCTGATGACGGAACCTTTAGCATGACAACGGATGGCAATCGCTATTTGGCATATGATGGTTACAGCCGGGATTTGACGACTGTAACAGACCCAACAGACTATAATGCCCGCTGGCAGAAACGCTCACGCGAGGAAGTAATCGCCATTATGAAAGGGGCTACATCATCAAAGCCCATTGATGTAACGTGCCTAATCAGTGGTGCAGACTTCGGACGTTACGACCTTCGTACACAGCAGTGGATCGGAGGTGCACGCAGCATGGGTCGCGACGCCAATTTTCACGTTGAAAAGTTTGACAAAGCCTTTGATACGTATCAAGTTATCACAGGCCTACCAAATGGAACTTACCAAGTACGTGTGCAGGCTTTCTATAGTGGAGACGGGCAACTCTATCCACAGTTCTATGCCAATGATGCCTCAACAGCCGTAAAATCCATTTACAGTGAAAAGGGTAACTGCCCAGAAGGTATCATGATAAATGGAGATCTCATCCCCTATTCAGCCAATGCTGTTTCTACCTGCTTCTCCGAAGGGTTATATTGGAATGAGCTGACAACGGAAGTCACGGACGGCACGCTACGCCTTGGCATACGCAAGAGCGAGGAGGTTGATGATGATTGGACGTGCTTCGACAATTTCCACCTCATCTACTACGGAGACGGCACCTCACCTAATCTGGCCTCTTGTGAGATCAACGTTACAGCCAATCCCGCTGCAGGTGGTTCTGTGACAGGCTACGGCACCTTCCAAGAAGGCCAAAATGTCGTTCTCAAGGCCACACCAGCTGAAGGGTATAGGTTTGACAGCTGGATGGAGGACGGGAAGGTGGTTTCCACTAGTCTCGTCTATTCCTTCATCGCCACCCGTGACCGCACTTTGAAGGCGCACTTCTTAGACGAATACGAAGGCTTCAGCAACGAAAAACTCTATACCTTGACTTGCAGACGAGGCAGCATGGTGCTGAACGAAACCGGTACGCGATTGGCGACTGACAAGACAAGGACAGATGCTATAGAGGATGAAGGTAAATTTGCCATCATAACCATTGACGGGAAACACTACCTCTACAGCCCTGTCATTAAGCAGTTCCTTGCTGCTGATGGTTTCTTCGTAAACCGCCTGGGCTCGCCCATCGAACTGGATGACAGTCACGCTGACGAAGATTACAAGTACATGCTGATAACCCGCGATGATGTAGGACAACCATACTACTTCAATTTCGATGGCAGCGGAAACATCGTCATCAATGATTACCAGAAACCAGACGATGGAAATAGATGGAAGATAGAGGAAGTTGAAGATTTCGACCCTGCAGAAGCGCTGGCATTGGCGAATAGTACATGTACGGTGACCTACAACATCGAATTCGGGAACAAAATAATTGCCACTACGTCGATAAATGCTGAAGCCGGCGGTAGTCTGCCTGCCCTCCCGACATCACTGATGAACCCATTCATCCTGCTTTCTCCGACAAGCATATTCCCAGAGATAGTGAAGAATGATGTCACACTGACTTATCGTGCCGAGTGGAATGGCCCGTTCCAGTTCACGACTTCTATGCGAAATGCCAAGTGGTACAATATGCATATCCGCAGCGGTTATTATGTAGGCAAACAGGACAACGAACCCTATTATCCAGCTAAGGTAAACGAAGAAACACTTGCGACGCCAGAATACCAATGGGCTTTCGGCGGCGACCCATATCATGTCAAGGTCTATAATCGCTCAACGGATCTGGACGAAGTGTTGACGCGCGATGGTAACAACGCAGTTATGCGTGAGGGCGATTACTCTTGGGAAATCCTTGCCAACAGTGATGGATTCATCCTGCGCACACCTGGCACAACGAATTCCTGCATCAATCAAAATGGCGGCACGTCGGGTCCTTTGCAGTTTTGGACAGACAATCGTAGCTTAAAAGATGATGGCTCCACGTTCCGTGTAATAGAAGTGGAGGAACCAGAACCAACGATCTTATCGTATGAGTTCGATATGAATAACGGTATGTTCTACCGCAGCAGCAAGAATGGGGATGTAAGTTTTACACCAAAGGATGAGGTACAGTATGGCTACAAGTGGACGGCCAACGATACGGAAGCACTCCAGTTGATGATAGCCACAGGGAGCGGCGCCAATAACATGATTGTAGATACGGAATATGGATGGCGTGTGCACACCGACACGTACGACCTGACGTTGCCGCTGGGATATCTTATCACGGGCTATGAACTGACAGCATACACCAACTATACTGGCGGTTCCACGATTAACGGTACCACAATTTCTACCGACATCGAGCATCCGACCACCATCTCCGTCACCGATCTTGAGAGTCGTGAAGCTTCATTTACGGTGGCGACAGGGGATCCATGGATTGTAGTGACGGGGCTGACGGTGAATTACAGGATGGACAAGCCTGTGCACACAGTGACGTACGAAGTAATGTATAATAACAAAATTGTAGCTACAGACGCAGTGGAGGTTCTTCAAGGAGATCCCATACCTGATGTCCCCTCCTCGTTAGACAATGGTACTGTTGATCTCTTTATAAGTGGAACGTATCCAAAGACCGTGACTACGGATTTGACCATCATCTATACTTGTGCCAGTAAGTTTTTCAAACTAACAACATCTTTAAACGATGCCACATGGTATAATATGCACATCCGAAGTGGTTATTATGTAGGAAAGCAGTCGAGCGAACCCTACTATCCCGCCCAAGTGAATGAGGAGACGCTGGAAACGTTAGAGTACCAATGGGCTTTCGGCGGCGACCCCTATCACATTAAAGTGTATAATCGTTCAACGGGCTTGGATGAAGTACTGACGCGCGAGGGCAATAATGCTGTGATGCGTGAAGGTGATTACGCATGGGATATCTTAGCGAACAACGATGGCTTCGTTCTACGCACACCTGGCACAACAAATTCCTGCATCAATCAAAATGGCGGCACGTCGGGTCCTTTGCAGTTCTGGACAAACGACAAAAGCTTGACAGACGATGGTTCAACGATGCGTGTAGAGGAGGTTATGACGCAGATTGTGGAAGGGGACTATGTGCTGATACCCAATGGCACCTATTATCTCTACAACACTGCTGCCCAGTTATACTTAGCACCTGGAGGAAGTAGTGGAACACGTGCAGCCTTGAACGTTGCAGGCACAGACTGCATCCTAACACAGCAGGACGGAGGCTCACTCATCAATACCCGTTTCAGTGATGGCGATGGTTTGGAATATCTTGGTTACCCTGTGCCAAGCATGACCCAAGCAGCAACGACGTGGCTCTTCCTGCGCCAGGATGACGGTACATATGCATTGACACCTAATAAGAAATCCTTCCTAACGTGGGATGGTGAGACGTCTCAGCTGACGATGTCGCTTAACCCGGAAGTTGAAGCTGCTCATTGGCAACTGCTCACACGTGATGATATCATTGCACAAATGGCAACAGCCACGATGGAGATGCCCGTGGATGTATCGAGTCTCATCAGTTATCCGAACTTTGACAAAGGCGGCAACGAACGTTGTGCTGTATGGGAAGGAGCTGCCGCTGCCTCGGGGCTTGATGATAACTTCTTCTCACAGAAGTTCGACCAAGAGAGTTTTGACATCCATCAGGACATTACAGGTCTGCCCAATGGCATTTACAAAGTGTGCGTGCAGGCGTTCTACCGCGAAGGTTGCGACAAGAACTGGCAACCGACCCCTGCCGTGGAGTTGTATCTGGCTGGCGAAGAGCACTTTTACGCAAAATTCTATGCAAATGAAGCAGTGACATCGGTGGTCTCGATTTTTGAGGAACGAGATATGTGTGATGTGGGTGTAAGTACCGCAGTAGGTATGATTCCAAACTCAACAAAGGATGTATCAAAATGGTTCGCGAATGATCTCTATTGGAACGAGTTGGAAACAGAAGTGAAGGATGGCACGCTTCGCATAGGACTCCGTAAGGATACTTACGTTTTCTACGACTGGCTGTGCTTCGACAGCTTCCGCCTTCTCTACTACGGGCCAAAACCCATTATTGATGCCATCGCTGTTTCAAAGGCTGACGCCAATATCCCCTCTGCCATCTTCAACCTCAGCGGTCAACGCATGAGCAAGATGCAGCGCGGCGTGAATATCGTTAATGGCAAAAAAGTAGTGATGAGACAATAAGTTCACATATTAGGAAGTAAAGCTAACATTCTTAAACGCAGAAGACGCTGCATCTTATATTTATTATAAATAAGGTGCGGCGTCTTGTAAAATATAGTTTTTTGTTCACATTTCTCTCTTTATTGGCTAATTATCTCATAGTTTTTATCTACCTTTGCCCCCGAAATAAGGAATACGAACATGCAAGTACCTATTATTAACCGTTCGCATCACGCCTTGCCGGCGTATGCTACTCCTTTGTCCGCAGGTGTGGATCTGCGGGCGAACCTCAATGAGCCTCTTGTGTTGGCGCCCATGCAGCGTGTGCTCGTACCCACGGGTCTCTTCATCGCTTTGCCTGCAGGGGTGGAGGCACAGGTGCGTCCCCGCAGCGGGATGGCCATCAAACATGGTGTGACTGTGTTGAACACACCCGGAACGATTGATGCCGACTATCGCGGTGAGATTTGCGTCATCCTCATCAACCTCTCCAATGTGCCTTTCACCATCAATGATGGCGACCGCATCGCACAGATGGTGATTGCCCGCCATGAACAGGCAGAGTGGCAAGAGACGGATGTTTTGGAAGAGACCGAACGCGGCGCAGGCGGCTTTGGACACTCGGGAAAAAATTGAACTCTTGAACTTTTGAACTTTTGAACTCTTTGAACTTTTGAACCCTTGAACCCTTTGAACTCTTGAACCCTTTGAACTCTTGAACCCTTTGAACTCTTGAAAGAGATCATTGCCCATAAAGCGTATAGTTCCCATGAACCTCATCAGGCTGATGAGCCTCATGCTGTGCGCCGCATTCTTTCATTGTTCCCTTTTCACCGTTCATTTTTCCCTTTTCCCTTTTCCCTTTTCCATTTTCATTTTTCCCTTTTCACTGTTCATTGTTCCCTTTTCATTCTCCTCCTCGCTTCCTGTGGCTCTTCCAAGCACACAGTGCAACAGGCGACGCCAGCGCGGTCATCGGTCTATCGCACATTGTCAGGCGACGCTTATGCCGGTCTCACGGAGTCAGAGCATTTGCGCCTGGATTATTTCTATCGCGAGGCATCGAAGCAGAAGATGTTGGGGAACCACGTGGCAGCCTACGACCTCTATCGCCATTGCCTCGACATCTGCCCTACGGCACCCGAGGTGTTGTTCGATATGGCGCTCTACCAGATTTCCTTGCGCGATGACTCCTTGGCATTGCAGAACCTGACGCGTGCCACGGCACTTGACCCCGAAAACACGCATTATAAGGAAACCCTCGCGGGCTATTATCTGGAGCGCAACCAACAGGTGAAGGCCCTATCGGAGTTGGAGGACTTGGCGCGCCTATCACCTCGTCGTTCCGATGTGCTGGGACATCTGACACAACTCTATATCGCTCTCAACCGCCCCGCCGACGCCATCCGCACACTGGACCGCATCGAGGTGTTGGAGGGCAAGATGGCGAATGTGAGCTATCAGAAATTCGCGCTTTATATGCAGCTGCGGCAGGAGAAGAAAGCCTTCGGCGAGCTGGAGGCCCTATGCCGTGAATATCCCCATGAAATGAGCTACCGTCTGGCCATCGGCAACCAGTTGCTGCAGGCCGACCGTATCGCTGAGGCGCAGAAGGTCTATGAGCAGGTGCGTAAGATTGACCCCGACAATGCCAGCCTGAAGCTGTCGATGTTGGAACTCTATCGCAAGACAGGGGAGGATTCCCTGTTCGCCGCTATGCGGGACTCCTTGATGTATAGCGCGAAGACAGAATCCGAGATGCGCGTGGCGCTGTTGCGCGACTTCGTGACGGACCGGATGCAGGGGGACAGCATCGGGCAACAGGAGGTGGAGCAGACCTTCAATCGTCTGGATTCCCTCTACCCCAAGGATTTATCGCTCTTGCAGCTGCGTGCTGCCTACCTAGCGACCTATGATAAAAGCAATGACAGCGCCTTCGTGGCAGTGATGGACCGTGTCATCGACCTGGAGCCTGAGAACACGCAGGCGTTGTTCTACCTTATTCAATACTATGGTCAGCATAAAGACTTCATACGTTTGGAGTCCTTGTGTCGCCGTGGTGTCCTGACGCACCCCGAGGAACTCATCTGCCACTACTACCTGGGTGTGGCCTGCTACCAGCAGGACAAGAAAGTGGAGGCGCTGCAGGCCTTCAGCGAGGGTATCGTGCAGAAGACACCCGAGAGCCGACCTGCGATGGTGGCAGACCTCTACAGCATCGTTGGTGACCTGTTGCATGAGATGGGGCGCAAGGAGGAATCCTATGCCGCTTACGACTCCTGTTTAGTGTATCAGGATGACAATGCCAGCTGCTTGAACAACTATGCTTACTTCCTCTCGTTGGACGAGTCGCATCTGGACCGTGCCGAGGAGATGAGCTACCGCGCCATCCGTCTGGAGCCACAAAATCGCACCTTCCTCGACACCTACGCCTGGATTCTGTTCATGAAGGGGCGCTACGGCGAGGCGCAGGCGTATATGGATAAGGTGTGTCCGCCCGACTCTGCGGACTCGGTGCTGCTGGCAGACCCGCAGATCGGGGGTGTGGTCTTCGAACATGCAGGTGACATCGCCGCCATGAACGATCTCCCCGACCAAGCCCTCCGCTTCTGGCTTTTGGCTGAGCAGGCGGGCGGCGACGGCTTGTCGGCGGTGCTGTCCAAGAAGATTAAATTAAAGAAATACGTGAAGTAAAATAGAGAGAATTGAACCTCTTGAACCCTTTGAACTTTTGAACTCTTTGAACCCTTTGAACCCTTAAACCCTTAAACCCTTTGAACCCTTAAACCCTTAAACCCTTAAACCCTTAAACGTTAAACGTTAAACGTTAAACGAAATATAATGTACAAGCAAATGAAATTATACACATTGGGAGCATTGCTCATGGCTGCACTGCTGCTGACCGGTTGCCGTTCTAGCCGCAAAGTTGTGCAGACAGACAACAACACAACTACCGTACAGACAACAGACGGTACC
>Ga0265301_10005808_pt1 | contig 11997 bp, 10 predicted proteins | sample AusTroGonzalo_MG_2_FD_193488 | JGI IMG/M metagenome (GOLD analysis project Ga0265301, IMG submission 193488) | Bovine rumen microbial communities from tropical cattle in Woodstock, Queensland, Australia - Gonzalo_04 | ecosystem: Host-associated > Mammals > Digestive system > Stomach > Rumen ...
CTCGGCGGCATCTTTGCGCTTGAGCTGTTTGGCAAAGTTGTGGCTCAGGGCCTCCATAACGCATTTGGCGCCCAGATAGCTGCCGCCGATGCCGATGGCAATCACCAGGTCTACACCTTTCTTGGCCCATTTGTCCCGGATGGCCTCATACTCGTGCAGATCACGGTCGGTGATTTGCCGGGGCAGTTTTTTCCAGCCCAGGAAATCGTTTCCCGCACCGGTTTCGTTCTTGAGCACATCGAAGGCATCGAAGGCCTTGGCCACATAAGCCTGATACTTGGCGGAATCCACAAAGGACTCGCAGCCTTTCACGTCAATTTTAATCATATTTTTATGGTATTTGTTTTCTTTTGCGCTAAAAAACCCTGCAAATTTAGCAATTTCCGTCGAATTCCCCGCTTTGGGGCTCATAAAAATCGAGACGTTCCAGCCGGGTACGGTCAATTTCCTCGTCAAAACCCCTCAGGGCGGCGAAGGCGCCGAACTGCGCTGCGCGGTCGGCCTGGGACATCCGGGGATGCCGCCTGGAAGTGGGGTGGGGAAGGGAAATGATATCGTCGTAAGGGGTCATGCCTTGTGTCCTCCTATCTGATTGTTTCTGTCGCGGGTGGTGGCCCCTTCCTCAAAGTTCATCCCTTTCAGGATGGCGTTTTTGCCGAAGCGCTGCCGGATGGCCAGGATGGCCTCCTGCTGCCTACGTTCCTTTTCCAGGTCCACCGGGTTTTCGTCAAAAAGGCTCAGCTGCCGACCGGCCACCTTGTCTTCCGGCAGCACATGGGCAGCCACCACATATACCCGCCGGACGAAGAGCGACGGATCGGCTATCCGCTGGAACAGCTCCGTTACAGCCTTCATTATAAGGGTGGTGGAAGAGGTGGGATTATCCAGGTTCACGGAACCGTGGGCGGGTTTGGGCGTGGGACGGCCGTACCAGTCGGCCACCATAGAGCCCTGAAAACCGGACGGCTTTCCGCTCTCGTAGCCCACGTGCAGCACCATCTGGTCTGTTACCAGCTTCTTCTGCACCAGTTCCAGCACCAGCAGATCGGTCATTTCCCGGATAATCAGCGCTGCCTGCTCATAGGGGTAGGGGCGGGTGAGCACCTGCCCGTGCGAAATGCTGCTTTCCGTGGGCCGGTAAGCCTTGATATCGGCCATGGTGCAGGGCTCCCAGCCCCAGGCGTGGTCTATCAGCAGTTCGGCATTCACCCCAAACTCTTTGTACAGAATTTCCTCGTTCCGTAGGGAACAGCGTGCTACGTCGCCCAGCGTCCACAGACCCAGTTTCTGCAGCCGGGCTTCCGTGCCGCGACCGATGCGCCAGAAGTCCGTAAGGGGCCGGTGCATCCAGTATTTTTGCCGATAGCTCATCTCGTCCAGTTCGGCGATGCGGACGCCGTCTTTGTCCGGCTCCCGGTGCTTGGCCTCAATGTCCATGGCTATCTTGCATAAATACAGGTTGGGGCCGATGCCCGCCGTGGCCGTAATCCCCGTTTCCTTAAGCACTTCCCGGATCAGGCGCATGGCCAGCTCGTGCGCTGTGGTTTTGTATAGGGCCAGATACTGCGTAGCGTCGATGAATACCTCGTCGATGGAATACACATGGATGTCTTCCGGGGCGATGAAGCGGAGGTAAATGCCGTAAATGCGGCTGCTCACATCTACGTAATAGGCCATCCGGGGCGGTGCAATCAGAAATTCCAGCAGCGGTTCCCCGGGCTTGCGGGCCGCGTTCACCTGTGCCACCCGCTGCTTTACTTCAAACAGGCGCGCCCGGCCGGCGATACCGTAGGCTTTCAGGGCCGGAGTGACGGCCAGGCAGATGGTTTTGTCCGTGCGGCTTTCGTCGGCTACCACTAAATAGGTAGTAAGCGGGTCCAGCCCCCGGGAAACGCATTCTGCAGAGGCGTAGAAGGACTTTAAGTCGATGGCTATGTAGGTTCGCTGGCTCAATCTTTCCCAAAGATCGGCATTTTTCCGCGGATTTCCGCCCGGGACAGCATAAAAAAATCACTAAAAATAGGGATTGCCGTTTTTGGGTGCCATGGCTAATTTTGCACCGGTTTAAAAACGGATAGAAGATGAAAAAGCTATTGGTGCTTTCTGCACTTTTATTTGCGTGCATGCTGGCACGGGCGCAGCACCTTACTATAGGAGGATATGGAGAGGTGGCTCTTACGCGAAACTTCTACAGCGACAATGTTTACCGTTATTCCCGTCCTTCGGAGTATGCCAACGATCCCTCGCACGGCCGCTTCGATATTCCCCATGCCGTCCTGTATGTGGGCTACGACTTTGGAAAGGGCTGGTCGATGCAGACGGAGATTGAATTCGAACATACCGGTACCGGTTCTTCCGTGGAAAAGGAATTCACCGAGGCCGGGGAATGGGAAAGCGAGATAGAGAAAGGCGGCGAAGTGGCCCTGGAGCAGTTCTGGATTCAGAAATCCTTTTTCCCGGCCCTGAATGTCCGGGTGGGACATTTTGTGGTGCCGGTGGGGGGCCTCAACAACGCCCATGAACCGCTCAACTTTTTTACGGTATATCGGCCGGAAGGAGAGAATACCCTGCTCCCTTCCACCTGGCACGACACCGGCATCAGCATCTGGGGACGCACCGCCCATTGGCGCTATGAAGCCCAGGTGATTGCCGGATTGGACGGCTTTATGTTCGATCGCGACCACTTTGTCCACTACGGTGCCAATTCTCCCTATGAATTCAAGGTGGCCAACCGGCTGGGCGGCGTGGTACGCGTGGACAATTACAGCATTAAAGGCCTCCGGATGGGGCTCAGCGCCTATTATGGGGAATCCATGCACAACGCCTATCCCAACGATATGCACAATACCCGCTACTCTTCCGTCAAGGGCCGTACTTTCCTGGGCGCTTTCGATTTTGCCTACAAGGGACAACGGCTTGTGCTGCGCGGCAATGCCGATTTCGGCTATGTGGGAGGCGCCGCAACCATTTCCACGGTAAAGCGGAATCTCAGTTCCAACAATGCCCCTTACCGTAAAACACCGGTAGCCGAAAAAGCTCTGGCAGCGGGCGTAGAGGCCGGATACGACCTCCTTCCCTGGTTCTCCGGAACGGCGGAGGCCAAGCTGTATCTGTTTGCCCGCTACGAATACTATAACAGTTACATCCCTTCGCCCGAGCAGCAGGATTATCCGTACACTTCCCGTCACCGGGTGGCCGGCGGCGTGAACTGGTGCCCCATCCCGGAACTGGTGGTTAAGGCCGAATATTCGTACCGTTTCCTGAAAGAGCCCTACAACAACGAGCCCTCGCTGAGCCTGGGCATAGCCTACCAGGCCTTCTTCAAAAGATAGTCATTAAAATACATACGAACATGAAAAAGACTCTGAAATTCTTCTTTGCGGCCGCCCTGTGTGTGGCGGTGGCAGCTTGCCAGTCAAAAGACAACCAAGGTACAGGCGTCCTTACAGCCGCCCAAAAGGAAATGAAAGCCGCCGTGGAAAACTACGTTCCCCAGGTGGTTTACAGCACCTACAAGGCTTTGGCCGATGAAACGCAGAACCTGTATGAGGGCTTGTCGGCCGCCTGCGAAAAAGGCGTTGAGCAGCTTTCCCAGGCCGATGTGGATGCCATCTGCAGCACTTTCCTGCGGGCCAGGAAGTACTGGGAACAGTCCGAGGCCTTCCTGTATGGCCCGGCCACTACCTTCGGCATTGACCCGCACATCGATACCTGGCCGCTGGACGTGGAGGCGCTGGCCGTTTCGCTGGGCAACGCCGCACAGGTGAAAATGCTGGAAGGGGAGGACGGAATAGCCTATGCCGGAGCCAAGCTTGGTCAGGAGCTCCTGGGCTTCCACGGCATAGAGTTCATCCTTTTCCGCGACGGCGCCAACCGCAGCGTGGCCGCCCTGAAAGCGGCCGAGGCTGACGAGGCCTTCGCCAAAGTGAATGTTTCCGGTGCGCAGGAACTGGTTTATGCCGCCGCCGTGGCGGGTGACCTCCGCGACAATTGCTACCGCCTGTATGCCGCTTGGAATCCGGCCGCCGAAAGCAAGTATTTGGCGCGTATGGAGGAGATTGAGGCCGAAATCGAAATCAACGGCAAGGTGTACGGTGAAAACCTGCTGGGTGCCGCCCAGCTGGGCTCCTCTTTCGAGACCTGGGAGGAAGCTGTTTCCACCATCCTGGTAGGCGGCTGTTCCAACATCTGCGCCGAGGTGGCCGATGTAAAAATGGGCAATGCCCACACCGGCGAGGATGTGAATTACATTGAATCCCCCTACAGCGAGAAGTCTTTCCAGGATTTCATCGACAACATCCTTTCCATCCAGTTCACGCTGTATGGCAGCCGTGATGCATCGGCTCCCGGCCAGAACTCGCTGTATGGCGCTATGGCCAACCTGGGATACAGTGGCACCGCTGCCCTGAAAACCAAGCTGGAGACCGCGCTGAGCGCCCTGAAGGCCTGCCAGGTCAAAGGCGCTTTTGTGAAAATATATGCCGACAGTTCCGTTCAGGATGCCATGGATGCCGTGTCGGCCCTGGATCAGGAGCTGAACAAGGCTGCCGAATGGATAGTAAAACAGTAACAACATGAAAAAGTATTGTTTAGGACTCGGCCTGGCCGTCCTGCTGACATCCTGCCTGGGGGAGGATCCGAACCCGGTAAAGGAGTCCGATGCCAAATATGTGGGGCAGGATGTGGGGAATTTCACGGCCGCCGAATGGTATCCGGGCGGAGAACTGGGTACCACCGACAATGTGTCGGCCGGCTCTTATGAAGATCCGGCGCCGGCGGTGCTGCAGATGGGCCTGGAGGCGGCCTTCAACCACGGCGAGGCTTTCTTCGAGCGGAATGTGACCGTGAACCAGCCCCCGTTCAAAGGCAGGGGACCGGCCGCCGTACGCAAGTCTTGTCTGGACTGCCATCCCGGCTATGGCCACGGACAGTGGCAGTCGCGCTATGAGGCCAACGGCAGCCGCTCTTTCGGTAACGGCTACCTGTTGGTGGTCTATTACCAGAATGCCGACAATCCCAACGACGGCCCCTATGTGTCGGAAGTGACGGGCATGCCGCAGACGATGGCCGAAGCCCCTTTCCTGCCTCCTATCGACGAAACGCAGATAGAACTGAACTGGGTGGCGGTAACATCCATGGAAAGCGGTCTTTCCATGACTTTCCCCAACGGTGAGAAATACGAGCTCATCTATCCCGAACTTTACATTCCGGAGAGCGCCTTCAACACGGTGCCTACTCCCTATGAATCGGCCCGCCAGAAGGGTACCACCGTGGCTTTCCGCCTGGAGAGCACCATCGGCATTCCCGGAACCGGCCTCATTGATGCCATCCCTCAGGAAGATATCCGCGCCCAATACGCCCAGGAGGCCCGGTTTGTGGAACTGAATTCCTCGTTCTGGGATGCCGGAGCGGGCGATTTTGCGCCCGGTGCCTATTATCACAACTGGGCGGCGGGAAAGAACGGCGCAGGCTATGATGCCGACGGAAACTATTACGAGCGGGATGCCTACATGGACGGAAAGCTCCTGAAGAAGTTCACCTATGCCATGACGCGCGGAACCCTGCAGGACGGGGCCGGCGCCAATGCCATCTGGAACATCACCAACGTATCCCGTCCCGACCGTCCCTTCCTTTACACCACCGTGGCCTGGGCAACGGCCATGTCCAGAAATCCGGAGGTGATTGCCGCCATCCGGGCCGAGGGAGCGCAGTCTCCCTATTATGTGGATGTGGACAAGGACGGTGAGGTGACCGATGCCGAAATTGCCGAGGCCGTGCTGGCCCTCCTGAGTCCGTCAACCAACCAGTTTGACAATCCCTACCACAACTTCGAGCCCGAAATGACGGCCGACGAGTTCTACGATTTCATGGTGTGGCACCGGGGCCTGGCTGTCCCCAGGGCCCGGAACCTGCACGATTCCCAGGTCCAGAAGGGAAAGGAACTGTTCAAAAAGATGGGCTGTGCCAGTTGTCATCGTCCTTCCTGGACCACCGGGAAAGACAACTACTGGTCGCCGGCGATGAATGGTACCAAACCGCTTCCGCGCTATGCCAACCAGACCATCTGGCCCTATTCCGACTTTATCCAGCACCGCCTGTGGATGAAAAACGACATTCATGGCACCTGGTGCCGTACAACGCCGCTTTGGGGGCGCGGACTGTCCACCCTGAATACAGGCCGGAGCGACCGCATGCACGATTGCCGGGCAAGAAATGTGGTGGAAGCTATCATGTGGCATGCTTTTTCCAGTAAAAGTGACGCCTATTCCTCTGCCGAGAAATTTTACTATTTGTCCAAGGAGGAACAGGACGCCGTTGTGAAATTCATAGAGTCCATTTAATGAGAAAAAAACTATTCAAGTACCTGAGCTTTGGAACTATGGCAGTTATCATCGTGGCGATGATGGCTGCCACCGTTCTTGAAAGGCTCCATGGCACCCCGGAAGCGCTCCGATGGGTGTACCACAATCCCGTTTTTATGATCCTGTGGGCCGTTGCCGCCCTGTCCGGTTTATTCTATCTGCTGGAAATAGGCACCCAAAAGCGGTTTTTCACCTTCCTGCTCCATGTGTCTTTCCTGTTCATCCTGCTGGGGGCACTGGTCACCTTCCTGTTTGGGGAAAGCGGAACCATATCGCTCCGGGAGGGCGAAATCCAGTCGGCCTATGAGCAGGACAGCGGCGATTCTGTGACACTTCCTTTCGGCATTCGCCTGGAGGAATTTGCCATAGACTATTATCCCGGGAGCCGGATGCCGTCCGACTACCGCTCGGCCATTACCTTCATGCCGGAGGGGAGGGCGGTGCAAATTTCCATGAACCACATTGCCAAGTATCAGGGATACCGTTTTTACCAGGCCGATTATGACGAAGACCTTAAGGGCAGTATTCTTTCTGTGAGCCACGATCCCTGGGGGGTAGGAATCACCTACACAGGGTATATCCTGTTGCTGCTTTCCATGCTGGGCTTCTTCTTTCAGAAGGATACGGCTTTCCGGGCTTCGCTGCAGCGGGTTCTGCAGGAGGGGCGGAAGTCCCGCCTGCGCAGGTTCCTGCTGTGGACCTTTGCCGTTCTGGCCATTGCCCTTTGCGTGCTGCTTATCCTGCAGCTGGGCATCTTCGGGAAGCCCCTGATGCCGGTGCTGCGCTCGCCGCTGCTGTACATCCACGTAATCAGCATCATGATGTCCTACACCGTTTTCTTGTTGGTTGCCCTCATCGGCGTTGTGGGCGTGTGTGCCCCTTCGGCCGAAACCCGGGAGCGGCTTAAGGATGTGAGCCTGTCCATACTGTACCCGGGCGTTTTCCTGCTCACCTTCGGCACCTTCCTGGGCGCTGTGTGGGCCAATATTTCCTGGGGAAACTACTGGGCCTGGGACCCTAAGGAGACTTGGGCGCTGATAACCCTGCTGGTGTATTCCTTTGCCCTGCACGGGGGAGTTCTCAAGCCTTTCCGCAACGCACGCTTCTTCCATTGGTTTGCCATTGGCGCCATTCTGTGCGTGCTGATTACCTATTTTGGCGTTAATCTGATTTTGGGCGGGATGCATTCGTATGCATAAAAAAAGTGTTATCTTTGCTCCCCGGAACAATGAAACACTTTTCCCGCATATCCCTGCTCAGTGCCGTTTGCCTGTTCCTGTGCGCCTGCTCGGGTGCACAGGTAAAGCAGTACCGGGTCAAAGTGCTGCAGGAGTATCCGCACCAGCGGGACGCCTATACGCAGGGGCTCTTCTTCCATGAGGGAAAGCTGTACGAAACCACCGGTCAGTACGGCTCCAGCACCTTGCGCACGGTAGATCTGGACAGCGGCAAACCGCTTACCAACCAGCGTTTTGCCAACAAGTACTTTGCCGAAGGTTCCGTCATCCTGGGGGAAACCCTGTATATCCTCACCTGGACCAACAAGGTGGCCTTCAAGTACAACGCCAAAACCCTCAAATACGAGAGTACGGTGTCTTACAACCGGGAAGGCTGGGGCCTTACCACCGACGGAAAGCAGCTCATTGCCAGCGACGGGTCGGCCAACCTGTACTTCATGGACCGGGAACTGAAGGTGCAACGCAAGCAGCAGGTTACCCTGAACGGACGTCCGCTCAGAAACCTGAACGAACTGGAATGGATAGACGGCAAGGTGTGGGCCAACGTGTACCTTACGGATATGATTGCCATCATCAACCCGTCTTCCGGGAAGGTGGAGGCTACCATCGACTGCACCGGCCTGCTGCCGGCCGCCCTCCATACCAGCGACACGGACGTGCTTAACGGCATTGCCGTAGATGCCGATGGAAACATATATATTACCGGAAAACACTGGCCAAGACTGTATAGGATAGAGCTGGCCAAAAAATAAACATATTAATAATTTGGGGTATCGGGCCTGGCCCGGTTGAGAGCACACCCATTGAACCTGATGCGGCTCATACCGCCGGAGGAAAATTATGAAAAAAACTGTATTGATTGCAGCATTGCTGGTGCTGCCCTTCTGCGCGCAGGCGCAGGAAAAGACGGAGCGTCTGGACTCCGTGGTCGTATCGGCCTCCCGTGCCGGAAAAAACACACCTGTCACTTACGAAAATGTGGGGAAAGATGCCCTCAGGGCCTCCAATCCCATGAATTCCCTTCCCATGTCACTGAACCTGCTGCCGTCGGTGGTTACCTACAACGAGGGGGGCACCGGGCTGGGCAATTCGGCCATGACTATCCGCGGAACCAAGGGATCGCAGATTAACGTTACCCTCAACGGCATTACCCTCAACGATGCCGAAAGCCAGGAGGTGTTCTGGGTGAACATTCCCGCCCTGTCCAGCCTGATTTCCAATGTGCAGGTGCAGCGGGGGCTGGGTACCAGCGCCAACGGGGCCGGTGCCTTCGGAGCCAGCCTGAACATGAATACGGCCTTTGTGGCGCCGGAACCGTCGGCCCGGATGGAATTAAGCGTGGGCTCTTATCGGACGGCTGTAGTTTCCACCGCCGTATCTACGGGCCGACTGCCGTCGGGGTTGTATATGGACCTGGCCTGGAACCTGGGCATGACAGAGGGCTATATCCGCAACGCGGAAGTCGCTTCCGGCTCGCTCTTCGCCGTGCTGGGCTGGCTGGGACGGAACAACTCCCTCCGTTTTACCTATCTGATGGGAGACCAGGTAAGCGGCATTACCTGGGACGGAATAGACCTGGAACAGTATGCGAAGGACCGCCGCTACAACGGGGCGGGCGAGTATTATGACGACCAGGGCAATGTGTGTTACTATCCCAACCAGACCGATAATTACGCACAGCATCACCTGCAGCTGAACTATACCCATTCTTTTGGGGACCGGCTAAGTTGGGCCACTACCCTCAACTACACGCGCGGCGACGGTTTTGACGAGTATTACAAGTGCAACCGCAAGTTCGCCAATTACGCCTACCCTTCCTTGCCGGCCGGAACGCCCAAAAAGAGCGACATGATTTACCGGAAGGCGCTGGACAACGACCTATGGGTGCTCAATTCTAATGTTAGATACCGCTCCACCGCGCTGGATCTCACGGGCGGAATCTATCTTTCCCACCACCGGGGCGCCCATTGGGGAGAAATGCTCTGGGCCCGGGCGCTGGGGGAGAACTACAATTATGCCGATGTGGACTGGTACCGGAACGACGGCCGGAAATGGGATGGAAGCGTGTTTGTGCGGGCCGAATACCAGCCTGCCAGCTGGCTGACTGCCTTTGCCGACCTGCAGATGCGTTTCATAGATTATGTGGTTACCGGCGTGGACGACGACTGGATTGAGTACGGATCGGCCGAGGCCGACCGGCTGAACTATCACCAGATGTGGCCGTTTTTCAATCCCCGCGCAGGCGTCACAGCGCAGCTGGGACGGCACAAGATTTATGCATCGGCCGCCTGGGGGCACCGCGAACCCGGCCGCAGCGACATCAAGGAAAACATAAAAGGGGAGGGCAGTCCCATCCGTCCGGAGAAGATGCTGGACCTGGAGGCGGGCTGGCAGTTTGAAAGTGAGGCGTTTACCGCATCGGCCAACCTGTACCTGATGGAGTACTGGGACATGCTGCTGGAAACGGGACGGCTTTCCAGTTCCGGCTATGCCCTCAAGGAAAACGTTCCCCGTTCCTGGCGCCGGGGCGTTGAACTGGCGCTTGCCTGGAAGCCTCTTCGTTGGATGCGCCTGGACGGCAACGCCACCTTGTCGCTGAACCAGATTCAGGACTACACCTCCTACGTTGCCGTTGACGATTATTCCGGCCGGACCCATGCGGTGAATTACGGTAAGACGCAGATGCTGATGTCGCCTTCCGTCATCGGCATGGGTAAAATCAGTGTCTTCCCCTGGAAAGAGGGCGTTATAAGCCTGGACGGAAAGTATGTGGGAAAACAGTATATCGACAACTCCATGCGGGAAGAAATGGCCATCCCGGCCTATTTTGTATCTTCCCTTTCCGTGAGCCATACTTTTGCCTGGGAGAATGCTTCCCTTACGCTGGGGGCCTATGTGAACAACCTCTTCAACCACCTGTATTATGCCTCTGGATGGCGCTGGGAGGAGTATAATGAGGCCAGCGGAACCATCACTTCCGGGGTGGGGGTGTACCCCCAGGCCCCACGAAATTTTTGTATAAAGTGCACCCTTACTTTTTAAAAGATTTTATTAATGCAAAAAAAGTTTTAAAAAAATTTGTAAGTCAAAAAACTTTGTTTACCTTTGCACTAACAAAACGCATCTTCTAACCAACTATTAACCTTCTGTAAGGTAAGAATACACTACTAACTAACCAAGTAAAAAGCTCGCTGTGAAGCGAGCTTTTTAATTTAAAAACCGGTCTGTAGGGCCCTATTTGTTCATTTTCTGCTTCCACTGGCCGTCCTTCTTCACGTAGGACATGTGCTCGTCTTCCTCCTCTCCGTTGTTGAAAACGATGTGCACCGTAACGACGGCTTTGTCTTCGCCATTCATCTTGCAGTCGGTAACTTTGTACGATTTGATTCCGCCTTTTTCCTTTAACTGCTTATCCACTTTTTCTTCGGCAAGGCCGGCCAGCCACTGCTGGTCCGATTCGGTAAGGTCGAAAGTGGCGGCATAGGCCTTGTAGTCTCCCTTCTCAAGGGCCGAGATAGCCTTCTTGGCTACGCCCTGCGGGGTGTTGCTGGAGCAGGAAGCAAAGGCAAAGACTCCGGCAAAGATGGCGGTGATAATGAGTAACTTTTTCATGATAAATGTATTAATAGTTATAATATATTTGATTCTCTCTGTATGATAACAAATGTTCCGGCAGCAGACAGTCGGCATGGATTCCCACTACGTTGATGTAACGTCGTCTCCCTTCCGACAAATCGGTGCCCACATGTCGGTACAACATCCATACCAGTTCCGTGCAGTACAGGCGGGAAGAGTCCGTCAAATCGTAGGATCCGTCGAAGCGGACGCTGTCGCGGGCCAGCTGCAGGGCTTCTCCCGAAAGGGCGGCTATGCGGGCCGAATCGGCCAGCCCGGTGTGGACCAGGCTTCCCCGGAAAGCGCGGTCCGGCGAAAAAAAGCCGTCAAGGGCTTCGGCCTTTACCCGGTCGAAATCTCCGGAGAATTCGCTTTCCCCGGGGACGGCGTGCACCACCTTCCAAGTTCCTTCTTCTTTCACCAGAACCCCCACATGACTGTAAAGCGGCTCTTCTTCGGCCGACATCACGGCGCGGCTGAACACGCCCCGCCCGCAGCGGAAAGCCAGGTCGCCTTCCCGCATCTGTTCATAGGGGAAAGCCGGAACTACCGGGGCTTTTATATGGTTCCGGCAGCCCGCCGGGAGCAGGAACAGCAGTGTAAACAGGGCCGGTATGAGGCTTTTTCCCGTCACGCCTTGTCTTCCAGTAAGCCGGGGCGGCGTTCCCGCGTGCGCTGGAGGGCCTGTTCGTCCTGCCAGGCGCGGATGAGTTTAGGATTGCCGCTAAGGAGTACGTCCGGTACCTTCCAGCCGTTGAATTCGGCCGGACGGGTATAGGCCG
>Ga0265301_10005814_pt1 | contig 11987 bp, 8 predicted proteins | sample AusTroGonzalo_MG_2_FD_193488 | JGI IMG/M metagenome (GOLD analysis project Ga0265301, IMG submission 193488) | Bovine rumen microbial communities from tropical cattle in Woodstock, Queensland, Australia - Gonzalo_04 | ecosystem: Host-associated > Mammals > Digestive system > Stomach > Rumen ...
AGTCATTGATTGTCGTACTGTACCGGAGTTTGCTTTTGCTTTGCATATGTCACCTTATTCAGGTGGTTATAGTGGCGGGGTTCCACCTCTTCCCATTCCGAACAGAGAAGTTAAGCCTGCCCGCGCCGATGGTACTGCACACCCGTGGGAGAGTAGGTAGCCGCCGTTTTTAAAATGAAGAAACCCTTTGGTCCGAATGACCAGAGGGTTTTCTTTTTTTATATAGGCTAGGCTAGGCTTTTCTAGCAATCCTAGCTATACTAGCAATCCTAGCTATTCTGGCAATCTAAGCTATGCTAGCAATTCTAGCTTTTCTAGCCAATTCTAGGTAAACTTTCTACAGGGGGTATGTAGCCGGTGTTTTGTTAAAAAATAACAATTAATGAGTCTTTTTGCTCGAAAAGTCTGTTTTTTGTTGTAACTTTACACACTATGAGCTATATTTGGGAACATAAAGAGCTTTCGGAAGCAGACCAAAGCATTGCTTTGAGCCTAGCTAACAGCCTAGGAATCAACCCAGTAATGGGTACTCTATTGGTTAATAGAGGCATCCGTACCGAGGAAGAGGCCCGTAGGTTCTTTCGTCCCCAATTAACTCATCTTCTGGATCCTTTCCTGTTCGAAGATATGCAGAAGGCGGTGGACCGTCTGAACGAGGCTTTGGGCAAGAAGGAACGTATCCTGGTATATGGCGATTATGATGTAGACGGCTGTACGGCTGTGGCACTTGTATACAGATTCCTGCAGCAGTATTACTCGAACATAGACTATTATATCCCCAGCAGAAACGAAGAGGGCTATGGCGTTTCCCGTCAAGGTGTAAACTATGCACACGAGACGGGAGTCGGTCTGGTTATTGTGCTGGACTGTGGTATTAAGGCTGTAGACGAGATTGCCTATGCCAAGGAGTTGGGCATTGACTTTATTATTTGTGACCATCATGTGCCTGATCCTGTACTGCCTCCCGCTGTTGCTATTCTGAATGCCAAGAAAGAGGACAGTACTTATCCGTATAAGGATTTGTGTGGCTGTGGTGTGGGCTTTAAGCTGATGCAGGGCTTTGCCATCAGTAACGGCATAGAGTTCTGTAACCTGATTCCCTTGCTGGACCTCTGCGCCATAAGCATTGCATCTGATATTGTTCCCATTATGGGAGAGAATAGAATCCTTGCCCATCATGGTCTGCGACAGTTGAACCAGAATCCCAGTGTGGGTGTGAAGGCCCTGATAGATATCTGTGGTCTGACAGGCAAAGACCTTTCGCTGAATGATGTTATCTTCAAGATAGGTCCGCGCATCAACGCATCGGGTCGTATGCAGAATGGTAAGGAGGCTGTCTCTCTGCTGATAGAGAAGAATCCCAGACAGGCCAAGGAGAAGGCTGCTACCATAAACGAATATAACGAGCAGCGCAAGGACCTGGATAAGGCGATGACGGAAGAGGCTAACCAGATTGTGGCCTCGCTGGATCATCAGCACGAGCATAAGGCTATTGTCCTCTACAACGAGGAGTGGCACAGAGGTGTGATAGGTATCGTTGCCTCCCGCCTTACGGAAATTTACTTCCGCCCTGCCGTGGTGCTGACCCGTACCGATGATATCGTAACAGGTTCTGCCCGTTCTGTTGCCGGCTTTGATGTATATAGTGCTATAGACAGTTGCCGCGACCTGCTGGAGAACTTTGGCGGTCATACCTATGCTGCAGGCCTGAGCCTGAAGGTGGAGAATGTACCTGAGTTCAAACGCCGTTTTGAGGAGTATGTAGACAAATACATCCTGCCAGAGCAGACAAATGCCGTGCTGACCTATGAGGCAAAGATCGACTTCAAGGATGTGAACTTCCGCTTCTATGCCGACCTGAGACGTTTCAGTCCTTATGGTCCTGAGAATCCTAAGCCCATTTTCTGTACAGAACAGGTTTACGACTATGGTACCAGCAGGGTTGTTGGGCGTGAACAGGAGCACATCAAACTGGAGCTGGTGGACAGCAAGAGCAGCCGTGTAATGAACGGTATAGCCTTCGGTCAGAGCTCACAGGCACGATATATAAAGACCAAGCAGGCTTTTGACATTGTTTACTCACTTGAAGAAAACAGTCACAAGCACGGCGAGGTTCAGCTACAGATAGAGGACATCAAGCCTGCCTTGTAAGAGAGAAGAAGATGGACACCTATCTCTCCATTCTGAAACGGTACTGGGGATATGATGATTTCCGCGGTATTCAGCGCGATATTATAGAAAGTATTGGCAGCGGACGGGATACGCTTGGCCTTATGCCGACGGGTGGCGGAAAGAGTATCACCTTTCAGGTTCCTGCCCTTGCCAAACCGGGAGTGTGCCTGGTAATAACTCCCCTTGTTGCCTTGATGAAGGACCAGGTGGAAGCGCTGAACAGTCGAGGCATCAAGTCGGCCTGTATACATGCCGGCCTGTCGCACGAACAGACGCTGGTGATTCTGGAGAACAGCGTTTTCAATGCCTATAAGTTCTTGTATGTATCGCCCGAACGCCTGGGCTCTGAACTGTTCCTCAGGAAACTGGGGCATATGAAAGTTAGTTTCATAACCATTGACGAGGCGCATTGTATCTGCCAGTGGGGCTATGATTTCCGTCCTTCTTACCTGAAGATTGCAGAGGTCCGTAAGGTTAAGCCTGACTGTCCCATTCTGGCTCTTACGGCTACGGCGACCCCTGAGGTGACGAAGGATATTCAGCAGAATCTCCGCTTTAGGGAAGAGAATGTCTTCCGTATGAGCTTCTATCGTTCGAACCTGGCATACAAGGTGCTGCATGCCGATGCTACCATGTTGGGACTGCTACAGCTGCTGAACGAATACGAGGGGTCGTGCATCGTCTATACCCGTAACAGGCAGAAATGCAGCGATCTGGCCAAAGAACTGACGGAATACGGCCATACAGCCACTTATTATCATGCAGGACTGAAGCCGGGCGAGAAAGACGAGCGACAGAATGCCTGGCTGAGGGGAAACTATAGGATCATGGTTGCCACGAATGCCTTTGGCATGGGTATCGACAAGCCTGATGTGCGTCTGGTGGTGCATGTTGACTTGCCTGACTCTATAGAAGAGTATTTCCAGGAGGCTGGTCGTGCCGGTCGCGATGGTAAGCCTGCCAGTTCTGTCATTGTGATGGACGGCAAGGAACTGGAGCTGTCGAAACGCCGTGTGAAGCAGCATTTCCCCGAACTGGATTACGTAAGAAAAGCCTATGAGGATATCTGCTGCTTCCTGCAGCTGGCTGTCGGTGATGGCATGAACGTAACGCGCGAGTTCAATATGGAACGTTTCTGTGTTACCTTCCATTATCATCCGCTGATGCTGACAAGTGCCATAGATATTCTGGATAAGGCCGGATATATTGCCTATCGCGATGCAGAGGAGGGGACAAGCCGTCTGCGTATCGATGCTACGAGGAATCAGTTGTTCAGTGTGCTCGACAGTCAGGGCGAACAGATTATCCTGGCTATGCTGAGACGTTATGGCGGCATCTTCGTGGATATGGTTTTCATAGACGAGGATATGATAAGCCGTGATACGGGTCTGACGCTGGATATCATATATCAGGATCTGAAGGAACTGGCCCGCAGGGGACTGGTCAGCTATATTCCGCGCAAGCATATTCCGCTGATAACTTTCCTGCAACGCAGGGTTCAGAAGGAAGAGCTGGAGTTTCCCTATGGCGTTTATGCCATGCGTAAGGAGGCTTACGAATTTCGCCTAAAGGCCATGCAGGCTTATTGTGTGAATACCGAAGAGTGCAGAAGCCGCTTGTTGCTTCGCTATTTCGGCGAGACGAAAACCGACAATTGTGGTATTTGCGATGTCTGCGAGTTGGATGATACGACAGGCATAACAGAAACGGAGTACCTCCGCATCAGGGAGCATGTTCTGAGCCAGTTACAGAACGGCCCCGTCAGAGTTTCTGAATTGGACATAAAAGGAATCCGCCCGCACAGTCTTACTTGGGCATTGGATTACATGCGTGCCAAGGAAGAGCTGGTGGCGGACGGACCTTTTATCAGACTGGTCTCTAAAGATTAGATGCCCAGTTTCTTGCGGATTTCAGCGGGAATGGCGTTCTTGTTTACAAGATAGTCCATGGTGTTGAGTGCGATGTAAGCCTTGGTCATGTACCAGATACCTTTGTACTCGCCGGTCTCACCCCATGAGTTCTTTACCAAGTAGTATTCCTTACCATTCTGGTCCTTAGCGATACCATAGATAAGCATACCGTGGTCGTCGGTCAGTTCCCAGTTGTCGAAGTGCTCCTGACGCATCTCCTGAGTAGGAACAATCTCGGGAACGGTTACACCCAGAGAGTCGATGATGTTCTTGCGCTTCTCTGATGAAAGCTTCAACCAACGAGCCTTGTCGCTACCAGCCAGGTCGTTAGCCTTATCGCCGTCGATGGCATAGGCCAAGCCGTTGCGGGTGAAGCCCTCCTCGGATACATCACCGCCCCAAGCTACGGTATAGCCCAGATTTACGGCATTGTCAATGATCTGCATCATCTCGTCCATAGGCAGGTTGTAGCTCTGGGGGAAACGCCAGTTGTCCTGTACCTCTACGGCAAAAGAGGTGTAGAAGGGATGATGAGTGTAAGAGGTGATGCTAACGTAGTCATCCAGGTTCAGGCCAAGCTCCTTGACAAAGGTCTTCGGAGTATAAGTCTTACCCTCGTAGGTGAACTCCTCGGGGCACTTGCCCAGGTAAGCATCGAGGATGCCCTGGAAACCAACTTTCCACTGGTTGCTGATCTTCTTGGCGTTGTTTCTGGCGATAGCATTTACGTAGGGCTCCAGCAGGCTGAAGAACTCGTTGAAGTTGTTCAGTGAGTCGCCATAGAGTGAGCCGGGGAAAGGCATGGCATCCTGAGGGCAGATACCGTGTGCCTTCAGTGTCTGCAGTACGTCCTCGGCTGAACCGCCCTGTGAGAACTGGCAGTCGCCGTGGAAGCGAACCGTCTGGATGGCACGCTCCATGTATGTCTTGTTGCAAACGAATGACTCGCAGAGGTCAAACTCCTTGCCGGTAGCCTTGAAGGCCTCAGACTCGAAGTATGAAAGGGTAGAGAAGTTCCAGCAGGTACCACTGCGGCTCTGGTCTTTTACACTGGTGATTTTGTTTTCCTTGATAGTGGTGAAGACGGGCTTGTTCTTGTTTGTCTCAGCCTCCTTCTTCTTGGCTGCTCCGGCAGGCATGATAATCAGAGCTGCCAAAGCTGCGATAATGATTTTCTTCATAAAATAAAATTCTTTTTTTTTGTTATTTATTGATAAACTCTTCTACATCATTAATGTGATAGGGGATAATGTCCTTGCCCAGGAAGCGGCATCCGTCGGCAGTGATCAGGATGTCGTCCTCTATGCGGATGCCACCGAAGTCCTTGTAGGTCTCCAGCAGGTCGAAGTTCAGGAACTCGGCACAGTGTCCGCTTGCCTTCCAGTCGTCTATGAGCGCAGGAATGAAGTAGATACCCGGTTCGTCTGTCATCACGAAACCTTCCTGCAGGCGGCGTCCGCAACGCAGGCAGTTGGTACCGAACTGTTCCAGGTTGGGGCGTACCTCATCGTCGAATCCGACGTATGTCTGCCCCAGTCCTTCCATATCGTGAACATCCATACCCATCATGTGTCCCAGTCCGTGGGGCATGAACATGGCATGGGCTCCGGCGCGTACAGCCTCTTCGGTATCGCCCTTCATCAGGCCCAGTTCCTTCAGCTTCTCTGTCATCAGGCGGCAGACGCCGAAGTGGACATCCCACCATTTGACACCAGGGGCGGCAAGGGTAAGGGCATAGTCGTGACATTGCTCTACGATGCTGTATATCTCCTTCTGGCGCTGGGTAAAGCGACCGCTGATGGGAGTGGTACGTGTATTGTCGCTGCAATAGTTCTCGTTGGTCTCAGCTCCTGCATCGCACAGCAGCAGGCGGCCTGCCTCCAAGGGGCGTGGGCTGGGATAGCCGTGCATAATCTCGCCATGCATGCTGACAATGCTCTGGAAGGATACCATACAACCCTTGCTGCTGGCAATGCCGTTGATGCGGCCGCTTATCTCCTGTTCCGTAACACCTGGGCGGCACATCTTCATCGCTGTGGTGTGCATCTCGTAGCCTATGGCGCAGGCACGCTCTATCTCTGCAATCTCCTCGGCTGTCTTGACGGCACGCTGGTTCACAACTGCCATAATCAGCTTTACTGAGGCCTGAGCCTTTTGCTGGCTGGGGTGAATGCCCAGGATGTCCATCAACTGGATCATCAGGTCGTGACGATAGGGGGGCAGGAAGTGGATGGTGCGGCCGTCGTTCTTTGCCTTCTTCAGGTAGTCTGCCATCTGTGCCATCGTCAGTGTGTTAGCCACACCACTCTGGGCAGCCATATCTGCCACGCTGTCTACACTGCCAAACCATACAATGTCCTCGATGTCTATGTCGTTGCCTACCAGATACTCGCGGTTGTTGTCGATATCTATGATGCCGGCCAGACCCTCGCGATGCTGACCGAAGTAATACAGGAACGAACTGTCCTGACGGAAACGGTATGCGTTAGCGGGATAGTTGGCAGGCGAATCGTTATTGCCTGTCAGCAGGATAATGCCTGAGCCTACCTGCTCTTTCAATACGGCTCTGCGCTGTATGTATGTGTGCTTGTCAAATAACATGTTTCTTTTAATTGAGAATTGAGAATTGAGAATTGGGAATTGAGAATTGAGAATTGGGAATTGAGAATTATGAATTATGAATTGAGAATTACCATCCTGTCTCGCTCCATCCGGCATCCTTGTACCACTGATAGTGTTTCAGGTCGTTGTTCTTCCTTGTGCCCTCTGTACCTTCCTGTGGGATGTACATAGAGATGCCTCCAAAGTGGTCCGGGTCGTAGATGATGGGGTAGTAACAATGTTGGGCAGTCCATTGTCCTGTGTCGCATCTGCGCAGCGGGACAGCCTTGTCGAAAATTATTGCCCAATCGTTATAGTCTTCCTCGGAGAGAATCTTGCTCATGGCCGAGTTCATGTCGTAACAGTAAGTAAAGGAACTGAATTCCGTAGAATACTTCTGAATCTCGTCGGCTTGTCTGTCGGTGATGGTCTGACGACCGCTGAATGCATTTTTGACGTAGACGCTGGTTTGGGCAGCCAGGAAATCCAGCTCGCTGCAATCTATGGCAGAGAGGACGGTACCCCTGTAGCTGGCTAAGGGGTAGAAGTTTGAGTATTCGTTTACAATGCTGTTGATATCTCCCTCGCACAAAGCCCTTCCCATCAGGCCATAGGGCGCGCCGGGGTTGGGAATCTCGGCAGGCGAGCCGATAATCCAGTCGGCCTGGTTGCGCAATTCGTATGCCACCTCTATGCTTTGCATAAAGCAAACGTCAAAGAATATATAGTTCATATGCGGCAAATGCTCCAACACGCCTCTCAGTGTGGGGATGTTCAGCCAGTTCGAGTTGTGGCTGTAATCCGGCCCTATGGCTCTGCGCTGGTTCCATACCATACCCGAGCCGTGTGCGCCAAAGGTCAGTCCGTATCTCTTTGCGGGGAAGGCTTTGACGATGTCCCTCAGGTTCGTCAGGATGGTAAGCGAATCGGTGCAGTCCTCTTCCTTCGCGAACTGCTTCCACACCTTTAGCCCGTTCTCGGCATCCAGCTGATAGATTACGGGCAGGGTGTTCATCTGGTCGGCATAGATGATAATCTTGCAGTTGGCAGGAATGTCGTTCTTGCCTTCCTCCAGTTCGTTGATGTCACTTTGTGATAAGCCGCTGAGGCCATTGTCGCCCATCCAGTATATGATGGCAACACCCTCGTAGGTGTCCGGCTCATCGGGGAAGTCCAGGGTGTCGCTGCAAGCCTGCAGGGCAAGAATGGTCCCTATAAATATAAATAGGTATAGTATTTTCGATTTCATGCCTGCAAAGATACAGATTTTAATTCACAATTCCTCATTCATATTTCATAATATTAGGCAAATTCTTCATTCTTCGCTCTTCATTCTTCACTTTTATGCAATAAGATGGCGTTTTTATCCGTTATTATAACAAATGCAGTGGATAAACAGAATTCGTCAGGTGAAGATTCTGCTGGTGGTAGCCGCAATTGTTCTGAGTGTGGCATCGCTGGTGGTGTCCAATTTTCTGGTGCGTGACCTCAAGCAGGAGGAGCAGCGCAAGATGGAGATTTGGGCCGAGGCAATGCGTAGCCTGAACAATGCCGACGAGAATACAGACCTCTCCCTTGTCTGGACGGTCCTGAACAGCAATAATACCATCCCGGTGGTGGTGTTGGACCGCGAGGGCAAGGTGCAGGATTACAGAAACATCTCCATCTCCGACCGCGAACGTCCCAACGAGATAGAGGTGGTGAAGGCCAAGTCGCAGCACATGCGTCAGTCGGGTAGGGTGATACGTATCAACCTGACGCCCTCTGATTACATGGAGATATGCTACGACGACAGCCTCATCCTCTGGCGTCTGGCCTGGTGGCCGTATCTCCAGTTGGGAATTGTGCTGATATTCGTTGTAGTTGCCATCTTTGCCCTCCTCAGCAGTAAAAAGGCCGAGCAGAACAAGGTGTGGGTAGGCCTCAGCAAGGAGACCGCCCATCAGCTGGGAACCCCCATCAGCAGCCTGATGGCATGGCACGAAGTGTTGCGCGAAACCTATCCCGATGACGAGTTGCTGCCCGAGATGGGAAAGGATGTGCAGCGCCTGCAGCGTATAGCCGAGCGTTTCAGCAAGATCGGCTCGCAGCCCGAGCCCAAGCCCGAAAGTCTGAATGATGTGATAGAGCAGGTGGTACAGTACATCAACCGTCGCACCAGCAACCGCGTCAGTATGTCCTGCCAACTGCCCCAGACACCTCTGGTGGTTAATATCTGTGCACCGCTCTTCGAATGGGTGATAGAGAACCTCTGCAAGAACGCCATAGATGCCATGGACGGCAGCGGCAGTATCACCCTGGTGGCAAGGGAAGAGGCCTCCTGCTTCTCAGTGGAGATAACCGATACGGGCAAAGGTATTCCCAAGAACAATTTCAAGACCGTTTTCACCCCAGGTTTCACAACCAAAAAGCGCGGGTGGGGCCTAGGACTTTCCTTGGCCAAGAGAATTGTCGAGGAATATCACAATGGACGCATTTTTGTGAAAAATTCCGAGATCGGAAAAGGCACAACGTTCCGTATTGAGCTCAAAAAACACTAAATCACCATTTTTTAAAGCAAAATCTTGCGTCGTTATTTGTTTTTTTTGTAATTTTGCAGCCCGATGGAGAAACTGGATAGCTATAAAGTGGATCTGAAAGGCATGTCGGAAGGTACTGTGTCGTACTACTGGCATGTAGACGACGACTTCTTCTCCGCTGTTCAGGGTCCTGAGATTCAGCAAGGTCAGCTGGATGTCGCATTACGGGTGAAGCGGACGGCCGGTGCCTACGAACTGGTGTTTCAGTTGGATGGCACGGTTAAAGTCTTGTGCGACCGTTGTCTGGATTATATGGATTGCCCCATCAGCGCAGCGCACGTATTGCGTGCAAAGCTGGGAGATGAGTTTGCCGATGATGGCGATTTGATTGTTGTTCCCGAGGACGATGGCGTGCTGAATGTAGCATGGAACATCTACGAGTTTGCAGCTCTGGAGATTCCCCTCCGCCATGTTCATCCAGACGGAGCATGCAGCCAGCAGATGACGGCAGCGTTAGATTCTCTCGCACCGGCAGAGGAGGAAGAGAAACCGATAGACCCTCGCTGGAACGAATTAAAGAAAATATTAGATAACAATAAAAAATAAAACAAAATGGCACATCCTAAAAGAAGACAGTCCAAGACTAGAACCCTCAAGAGAAGAACTCATGATAAGGCTGTAGCTCCTGCATTGGCAGTATGCCCTAACTGCGGCGAGTTCCACATTTATCACACAGTATGCCCTGCATGCGGTTACTATCGCGGCAAGGTTGCTATCGAGAAGGAAGCTTAATCTTCTGAGGTAAAGAAATAAGCCGCTACGGCCCCCCAAGAGGGCTTATGCGGCTTTATTTTTTATTGTAACTTACGTTAATTAGGATAATGGAAGAAATTAATGCCGTTATTACAGGCGTTGGAGGATACGTTCCTAACTACATTCTGGACAACGAAGAGATGTCTACCATCGTAGATACCTCAGACGAATGGATCATGGAGCGAATTGGAGTAAAGACCCGTCATATCCTGAAGCCGGAGCAGGGTAGTGGTACCTCATATATGATGACCCGTGCCGTGCAGCAGCTTCTGCGCAAGACAGGTGCCGACCCCGATAGCATAGAGTTAGTAATCTGTGCCACCACCACGCCCGACTATCATTTCCCCTCTACAGCCTCGCTCGTTATCGGCAATTGCGGACTGAAGAAAGCCTTCGGTTTCGATATGGAGGCCGCCTGTGCCGGTTTCCTGTACGCAATGGAGGCAGGAGCCTCATATATCCGCAGCGGACGCTACAAGCGTATTGTAATCTGCGGCGGCGACCACATGAGCAGCATGACCAACTATGAGGACCGTAACACCTGTCCCATCTTTGGCGATGGCGCAGCATGCGTAATGATGGAGGCAACCACCGAGCAGGTAGGTCTTATAGACGGATACTATCGCGTGGACGGCAAGGGCTACCAGAACCTACACATGGCAGCTGGTGGTTCGGCCAAGATGCCAAGCCACGAGACAGTCGATGCCCGCGAGCATTTCGTATACCAGGAAGGCCGTGCCGTTTACAAGCATGCCGTACTGGATATGAGCCAGGCTGTTAAGACACTGACCGATCGTAACGGTCTCAACAAAGATAATATCGATTGGGTGATTCCCCATCAGGCCAATATCAATATCGAGGTCTCCGTGGCCAACCGTATCGGCATCGAGAAGGATCACATCATGATCAATATAGACCATATGGCCAACACCTCTGGCGGAACCCTTCCCCTCTGTCTTTGGGAGTACGAACCACGCCTGAAGAAGGGCGACAAACTCGTGTTCACCGCCTTCGGAGCCGGTTTCACCTGGGGCGCCAGCTACATGATCTGGGGCTACGACGGAGCTGCCGAGGCAGCCAAGGAACCCGCCGAGTTCTATAAGGAAGGCGAAATAACCCGCGAGGAGTGGTACGCTAAGCGTAAATAGTTTGGAGTCATTGAACATTGAACATTGAGCATTGAACATTGAACATTGAGCATTGAACATTGAGCATTGAACATTGAACACAGCGGCAGCAAATTCTTCACTCTTCACTCTTCATTCTTAATTTAAGAATATGCACAAGGCAGGATTTGTAAACATAGTAGGTAATCCCAATGTGGGAAAGAGCACGCTCATGAACCTTTTGGTGGGCGAACGCATCAGTATTGCCACCTTCAAGGCTCAGACCACGCGTCACCGCATTATGGGTATCCTCAATACGCCCGAGATGCAGATTTGTTTCTCAGACACCCCAGGTGTCCTGAAGCCTAACTACAAGCTTCAGGAGCAGATGCTGCAGTTCTCAGAGAGCGCCCTTCAGGATGCCGATGTCCTGCTCTATGTAACCGATATGGTAGAGACGCCCGACAAGAATGCCGAGTTCCTAGAGAAGGTACAGCGCATGTCCTGTCCCGTTCTGGTTCTTGTCAACAAGATAGACGTCTCGGACCAGAAGGTACTCACCCAGAAGGTAGAGGAGTGGCACGCCGTCCTGCCCAAGGCAGAGATTATCCCCATCAGTGCCCTGCACAAGTTCAACGTAGACATGGTGCTCAAGCGCATACAGGAACTGCTGCCTGAGAGTCCTGCCTACTTCGACAAAGACCAGTGGACCGACAAGCCCGCCCGTTTCTTCGTAACGGAGATTATCCGCGAGAAGATTCTGTTGTATTACGACAAGGAGATACCTTACAGTGTAGAGGTGGTAGTCGAGCAGTTTAAGGAGACCGACAAGAACATCCACATCAATGCCGTCATCTACGTAGAGC
>Ga0265301_10005816_pt1 | contig 11985 bp, 7 predicted proteins | sample AusTroGonzalo_MG_2_FD_193488 | JGI IMG/M metagenome (GOLD analysis project Ga0265301, IMG submission 193488) | Bovine rumen microbial communities from tropical cattle in Woodstock, Queensland, Australia - Gonzalo_04 | ecosystem: Host-associated > Mammals > Digestive system > Stomach > Rumen ...
ATGCTATTTGTTAAATGGTGATCAAAGTACCATTAGCTGGTGGCAGAAGTTGAACGAAGATAATTATCCTCTTCCTTTTGAAAAAGTAGGTGCTATTGTATATCAAAACGCAGAGTATTCGTGCCCAGAAATAACGACTGGAGATGTGACATATTCCAATACGAACGAGTCTACAATTCCCGATACTCATGTTAATGGAATCTGTTCTTTTTGTGGTGCGTTTGAAGAACCTTCTTTCGTGGATGGTTACTATGAGCTTACGAATGCAGGCAATGTAGAATGGTTCAGCGCAAAGGTTGCTGCTGGCGACCTCACCATTAACGGCAAGTTGATGAATGATATCGACTTTGGCAATACGGAAAACATTCATAGCCCTATTGGTCCAAGCACTGGTCAGAAGTACAACGGTACCTTCGATGGTCAAGGATATCGCATTAAGAATATGATTATCAATCGTCCCGATACTGACAATCAGGGTTTCTTCGGTTTCCTTCGCGGTAACAACAAAAACACCTATGTAATGAACTTAATCATTGACCGCTCATGCTCGATTACTGGAAAGAAATATGTTGGTGGTATTGCTGCAAATGGTCAGAATAACGAAACATATATATATATACAGAATTGTGTAAACGAAGCAGACATTACGGCAATGGGCGGTGATGCTGGAGGAATTGTTGGAAGTAGTACCACTAATTATCCGAGATGGATTATACAAAACTGCGTTAATACAGGTACTATTACTGCGACATCAAGTGCCCCCTATGCTGGCGGCGCGAGCGGTTGGATAGGTGATAATAGCAACTCTCGCATAGAGAACTTCATAAATATCGGAGAAATCATCTATGTGGATAACAATTTAAACATATATCGTGGCAGCAATATTGGGACCTCTGTATTGGTTGATGTTAGTGAAACGGCAAATAAGTCACAAGGTGTTGTTGAAGGTCTTTCATCTTCGGATTCATCATCAGGTAAACTGACATATTATGTCAACAATCAAATCGGAAGCAATGTGTTCTTCCAGAATCTTACAGGAGAAAATGTTGACGCTTATCCAGTTCCTATTAGCACCGGTCATGCTGTAGTATATATTATAGCTGATCTTGGTTGTGACGGTAATCCTGTTGGAACAGCAACTTATTCCAATAATAATTCTGGTGCAACGATTCCTCCTCATACCCTTGGTGCAAACGGTTTCTGTTCTGTCTGCGGCAGAAACCCTGTAACATCATTGTCTTCGGATGGCGATGGTTACCTTCTTGTTAGTAATGCTGCCGAGTTAGAATTCCTTTCTTCTTTGGTAAACTCAGCAGGTGGTACCTTAAAGAAAGTTAAGTTGACTGCAGATATAGATATGGATGGTGTTACTCATACACCAATCGGAGTTGATGATGGAAACAAGTTCTGCGGTGAATTTGATGGACAAGGTAATCGAATCCTTAACATGAAATCATTCTCTCAGGATACTAAAGTTGGTTTGTTTGGCGGGCTTCGTGGTGCAGAAAACACGACGATTAAGAACGTAATTATTGATAAATCTTGTAAAATAACAGGAAATCGTCCAATTGGTGCCATAGCTGGTGCTTGTCAGACTGCTATTACTCCCCTGTATTTAATCAACTGTATCAATGAGGCTGATGTCGAAGGTACAGGATGGAATATCGCGGGAATGATTGGTGAGGTCCAAACGGATAACTTGGAGATACACATTACTAATTGTGGTAATAGCGGTTCAATAAAGGCTGGCGACGCAAATTCTTGTGCCATATTTGGATGGGCTCGACCAGGTAATGTCACAATTGAGAACTTCTGGAATACAGGTGAGATTATCAAAGGTACGAGTGATCATATTGCAAGAGATGGACATACAGAAGGACAAGCTGAAGCCTTCAACTTCTATAACGCAAACCAATCGGTAATGGATGCTGGTACTATTGTTCTCACCAATTGTTATGATGCAAGTGCGTCCGCACAACGCTCTCAAGGTACTATCCTTAATGCTTCTGCCGCGACAAGTGGCGAATTGACCTACAAGTTGAATGGTGACCAGAGCAATATTGTTTGGGAACAAACTCTTGGTACAGATGAACATCCTGTATTCGTAGGACCAGAAGTCCTCTATGTTGGTGCGGCTGGCTACACCACAATGTATGATGCTGATAATGATTGGGAGCTTGTTGGCGATGCACAGGCTTACATTGGTACAATCAATGGCAGTGCCCTTCATCTTGATGAGATTGACGACATTCCGGCTGGTACGGCTGTTGTGATTAGCGGCACATATTATAACAAGGTCAGCACCACAGCCACAGCTACCACAACAGGCAACGTCCTCATCGGCTCTGATGGCTCTGTCACTGGAGATGGATCGAGTTACTATGCTCTTTCTACTCTTGGTGGGACAGAACCCATAGGTTTCTATCTTGTTAACGATGGTGTAACTATCCCCGCAGGCAAGGCTTATATCGAATATACAGCTCAAGAGCCAAGCAACCCCGTGAAGGGCTTCACCTTCCTCTTCGATGATGATGCAACGAGCCTCTCCTCCATCTCCTCCCCAGAAGGGAAGGAGTGCATCTACAACCTTGCTGGTCAGCGCATCCAGAAGATGCAAAGAGGCATCAATATCGTGAATGGAAAGAAGATAATGTATTAATGTACAATTTACAGAAGTACAATGTACAATTGATGTACCATATAATCATTGTGCCATATAACGGTTCCTGTAAATGTTCAAATAGTCCAATTGTAAATAAATTGTAAATTGTAAATCGTATAATAGTAAATTATTATGGTGAAAAAGACATATAATCAGCCGACCTGCTTAGTGGTTCAGCTCGGCACATGCAAGATGATGGCAGAGTCATTGACCATTGACAAGAGTGGCTCCAAGACTATCTCTTCCTCCAGTGAAATCCTCGTCAAGGAGAATAACACGACCGATGTCAACCTCTGGGACAACGAATGGTGATTCGGGTAAAGGCTTTACTTGATGCTTTAGGTAAATAAGAGGCTGCCACGAGGCAGCCTCTGCCTTTTAACTATGTTCTGCCCTTAATTTATGTTAAATATAAGTACCTTGCGATACAAGGTATTGTAATTATACCTATCTTTGTGCTGTCAAACATGATTATTGACAGCAATGAACACAGACAACACGAAGTCACAGATGCGCAAGGGGATGCTGGAATACTGCATCATGCTCTTGCTGCGGCGTCGCCCCTGTTATGCCAACGACATCATTCTGCGTTTGCACGAAGCAGAGATGATAGTGGTGGAGGGCACGCTCTATCCGTTGCTTTCCCGACTGAAACGCGACGGCTTACTTGGCTATGAATGGCGTGAGAGTACACAGGGGCCGCCTCGTAAGTACTATGTCCTGACGGAGGAAGGGCAGCAGGCTCTTGCTCAGCTGGACGCGGGCTGGGAGGAAATCGCGAGGACAGTAAACCTTCTGAAAATGAAGAATGAAGCATGAAAAAACCTAACTCCTTTAATTCCCATAACTCCCATAACTTCTTTAACACCCCCAAAATAGTATAGCACTATGAAAAAGAACATTAGCATCAACCTGTTTGGTACATTATATAATATAGACGAGGACGCATACAACCTCTTGGAGAACTACTTGAAGAGTATGCAGCGCTACTTCGGCAGTCGCGAAGGCGGCGAAGAAATTGCCGACGACATTGAGCATCGTGTGGCAGAACTCCTGTGGAAACGGCGCGAGGCAGGCATGACAGCCATCGACATCGAGGTGGTGAAAGAGATAATAGACACTATAGGTAATGCCGAGCAGATTGCCGACGACGGCGAAAGCACAAGTCAGGCTACAGGAGGCAGAAGGCCCGAGAATAGCTTCAAGGAGGACTTCAAGCACTTCAGCGAAGAGGCTGGCAGGTTTGCGAGCGACACTTATGATAGAGGCAGGCAGCACATCAGGACACATCGCTTCTACCGTTGTGCCGACGATAAGGTACTGGGCGGCGTCTGCTCGGGCTTGGCTAAGTATTTCGATGCAGGCGACCCCTTGATATGGCGGCTTGGTGCCATCGCCCTCACGCTTCTGGGTGTAGGCCTTCCCCTTCCTATTATATATATAGTAGTGTGGCTCGTGACGCCTGCTGCTCTTACTCCCGAAGACCGCCTGCGTCAGCAGGGCAAGGAGATAACGCCCGACAACTTGGCCCAGCAGGTGAAGGAAGACTTGGAGCCTGTCATTGTCAAGAACGAGAACAAGGGCTGCCTCAAGGCAATACTCATCATCATTGCCATCTTCTGCACCCTGCCTATGATTTTCCTCTTCTCTGTTTGGAGCAAAATGTTATTCAGCCTCTTATAGGCTAATCTTTCTCTCGTTGCAAGGCTTCCCATCCGCTACGGTCCTGCCACTGGACGTATAGCGTCTTGAAGTGTTCGCCATTTATCCGTTTCTTGCCTAAAGAGACACGGGCGTAAGTGGAGGACCATTCTTCGAGGTTGTGTTCGTGGGTATAGTCCCATGAGCCATACTTGTGGCGCAGTTGCTTCCGTATTTGGCTGGTCTTCATCATCAGACCAATCTCGTTGCCTCCTATCTCGACGAACCAAACCGTGACGAGGTGGACGGTATGGGAGCGCGGCGTGACATGCACTTCTATCTTTGCGCCTATGCCGTCGAAGAGGCCTGTCAGCGTCGTGCATTCGTTGTCTTCATCCTCGAACCGAAAGCCTTTTGTCTCTAACGAATCCACAAACTCGTCCCTGTCCCCTCCGAGCGGAAGGCCGAGGAATAAAGAATGCCTCTGTGCAGCCAAGCACAGGGACATTCCAAAGAGTAAGAGGAAAAGCCTTGTTCTCACTTATTTTAGGTACTTCTTTCCCTTCTGAACTATTACGCCCTTCGTCGAGTTACCTTTTGCGATTTGTTGACCTGCGAGGTTGAAGAGCTTTTCCCCCGCGCTTTCTCCAAAAGGGCGGGGAGCAGTATTGATGCTTGTCGAATTGTCGTAGTCGATGGTGACGACATCACCTTGCTTGACGCCAGGAACAGTATAGATGTCTCCATCTGCAACGGGCGCAACGGTCTCACCATTAAGGCGGAAGGTGTAACCCACGTCCTTCAGTTTTGCATAACGCACGCGCAAGGGCTGGCCGGCATTACTTGTAATGGTGATGCTTGTGGCAGTTCCGTTCTGCCAAGCCTCGCTGACGGTAAAGTTACCCTGAGCCTTCAGGCCTGTGACGCTGCCTTCCTGCCAAGCAGAGGGTAGGGCGGGGAGGATGGTGATGATGTCGTCGTGCGACTGGAGGAGCATCTCTGCGATACCGCTGGTGCAGCCGTAGTTGCCGTCGATTTGGAAGGGAGAGTGGGCATCGAACAGGTTGTAGTAGCAACCGCCATAGTTACCCATTTCAATGACGTAACTGCCTGAGTGCCTAAGAGCCAGTGAGAGGTTCTTGCGGGCGCGGTCCCCGTCCAGACAACGGCTGTAGGTGTTCGTCTGCCAACCCATTGACCATCCTGTCACGTCGCCGTTGCGGGCAATCTGTCCGTTATAGGCTGCCTGGAACAGACGCTTGCCTTCCTCGCTTTGGTCGTATGCGCTGACTTGCGAGAAGGGGTAGAGGCACATCAAGTGGGAAAGGTGTCTATGACCTGGGTCGGATAGCGCGTTGTTCTTCCACTCCGAGATACAGAGCTTGCCGTTGTAGGTTTCCGTCCACAGACCTTTGTCGAAGTTGTCGTAGAGGTCTTGGATGGCAGCAATCTGAGATGCGGAGAGCGGCGATTCGCTGCCCAGCTCGGCGTGTCCCTTCATCACTTCGTCTAGCACCTCATAGCTTGTTTGCTGGGCAAAGGCCGTCACGTCGTAGGGACCATGTTCGGGGCTCCATTCGTTTGTGATTTCGTAGAGGCCCTTGCCGTCCTTCGTAGATATTGCCTTCGTGAAGAGGGCATTTTGGTACATGACGGGCAGAGCTTTCTTGAGGAACTCGCGGTCCATCGTGTATTTATAGTAGCGCCAGAGATGTGAGCAATACCAGGCTCCCAAGGTCTTCATGGTGCTGTTGCCCCAAGTGGATGTGCCGCCAAAGATATTGTTCTCCACAGCAACCGTCCAGCCGCTTGCTCCGCTCTTTATCTTAGTCGCAAACTGATACCAGGGAGAGTTGCTGCCCGGAGCGCCGAAGTCCAGTATGTGGTTCAGGAAGGGCAGGTGCATCTCCGACAGATTCGTGGGGTCTGCGGGCCAATAGTTCATCTGGACATTGATGTCGGCATGTATGTCACAATGCCAGAAGCTGGTGTTGCTGCGGTCGTTCCAGATGCCTTGCAGGTTGGAGGGCGCGTGGATGCTTGTGTCGAGGTTTGCGCCGATGGTCATGTAGCGGCCATATTGGAAGTAGAGCGACTCGAGGAAAAGTCCGTCGCGGCTCGTCTTGTTCTGGTCGGAGGCGTTATAGAACTTGATGAGGTCCTCTGTGGTTTTGGTCGAGGAACCGCCCAGTTGCAGGTCAACACGGTTCATCAGAGCGCTATGTGCAGCCTTGTGGTCAGCCGAGAGGTTCGTGTAGCCCTTCTCGATGGCGGCATTTATGCGGGAGCTGACGGTAGCGGCGAGGTCTGCAGCAGTTGCGCCGCTCTTGCAGCCAGACTTGCTTGCGTCGTAGTCAGTAGCCGCAGCCATAATGATGTCCATCCATGTCGCGCCAGTCACGTTGATGCCTGCCGACGTGACGGTCATCGTGCCGTCGGTCTTCACCTTGAAGCGCGTGTTGTAGCTGACAATCTGCATCTTACCAGAGAAGGTGGCAGAAGCTGTGCCGTCCGCTTCTAAGGTATAGGTCACGCCAGACGCGCTGATTTGTCCGTCGGGCGCATAGCCGACGTTGAGCGACATCCGTTCCGTGCCGTTTGCTTCGTAATGTGCCACGAAGACTTTATCTGTTGCGGAGGTGAAGTAGCGGCGCTGGAAGGTTGTCTGGTGGTCGGGCGACTGGAAGTTGACGCCAGCTACGCCGTCGATGATGTCGAGGAAGCGGCTATAGTTCTCGATGGGCTTGCCGTCGGAAGCCGCAGCCGAGAAGGTGCCGCTCTTGTCCTTGACAAGTATGGAACCGAAGTTCTGGAAGTAGCCTTGCCCGACGCCGCTGCCGTTTGTGGCGTAGCCGCTCCAAAGTGTCTTCTCGTTGAACTGGATGTTATCTTCAAGCACACCGCCCCGGATGGTTGCTCCAATCTGGCCGTTGCCCATTGGCAGGGCGTATTCCATCCAAGTGTCGCTGACGCCTGTGGCTGTGGCTGGGATGTCGTACCAAAGGGAGAGGTCGTGTATGTCGGTCGGGCGTGTGCCTTTCTGTCCTACGCAGAACTCGCTGGGCAGCACGTCTTCCTCGGCAATGAGATAGATGATGTTATTGTTGTCGGCAGCTGCCCACAGACCTATCTCCTTGCCTGCGCCTGTGCCGCCCCATTGGTTGAAGAAGCGGTTGGCTTGCGAAGCCGCCCCCACCCACGCAATCTCGTAGTTGCCCGCGTAGTTGGTGTTGGTCGTCTCCACGATGGTAAAGCCGCTGGCGTCTGCTGCCGTGCGAGTCTTCACGCGACTGCCGTCATAGTACGCCTTGCGCCCTGAACCTTTGTTGACCAGCTGGAAGTTGTTCTCGTCGCCCACAAGTTTCCAGAGCTGACTCTGTTCCCCATAGCGGCGTGACTGTGTCGTGACGTTCTTGGACGCGCCCATGTCCTGCAACACGAGGCTGGAGTTGGCAAAGGTGATATAGTAGTAGCCGCCCTCTTCCTCTTCTGTCGAGAAGAAGTCGGGGATGCCCTGGACGGTAAAGACGAAGCGCGACCCCGTGTCGCTACTGCCCGCTTCGTTGTCCCAGTAGGCAAGATAGTCGCCTCGCTTGTTCCAGTATTTGTGGTCGGAGCCGTGGTCCTTAATCCAGAAGCCTGTGCCGTTCTTGCCCATATCGAACTTCGTGACGCCTGCCGACGTGCTGGTTGCCGAAGCCATCTTGGCGCGTCCGCTGGCCTCCGAGCCGGACATGCTCAGGATGTAGTTCTCGCCTCTCGCCTTGTTGTAGAAGGTGTAGCCGTCGGTTTCGTTGCCGATGAAGGTCCAGAGACCGTTGTCGCTGGTGTCTTCAGTCGTGTTGCTTAGCAGCAGATAGACGCCGCTCGTGTAGCCAGATTTCGTGCTGAGGTAGCCGCCGTTGGCAACCTTGATTGTGTACCATCTTGCTTTGCTCAGGTCGGCAGCATTAGCCAAGCCGACGAGCATCATGATTAAGAATGAAAAAGTCAGTCGTTTCATACAATATTAGATTTTGTTTTGTTGTGTCATTATGTTGTTTTATGTGCTTTAGCCGTCTCTCAGGAAGTCGAGCATCTCGAAGATGTCTTCTTTCGTGGCCTGTTGGTTGATGCTGACGTCGCCTATCTTGCCCAGCAGGGTGAAGTTGATGATGCCGCCTTCGTTCTTCTTGTCGTGAGTCATGAAGTCGTAGAGCCTGTCGTACTGTTTGCAGTCGATGGGAAAGATGCCATAGTTCTGGCGGATGAACTGAACGGTTTGCCGCAGAATGTCCGTCGGGAAGCCGCACTTCATCGCGCTCAGGTACAGTTCGCAGATGAGTCCCCAAGCCACAGCATAGCCGTGCAGGACGGTTCTTCCCTCTTCCAGGGCGAGACTCTCGAGGGCGTGCCCAGCCGTATGCCCCAGATTGAGGGCCTTGCGTATGCCCTTCTCCGTCGGGTCCTCCTCCACGATGCGCTCCTTTATGGCAACACTCTTTGCCACCATCGCGCCAAGTTGTTCATAATCAATCCTTAATCCCGACTTTTGACTTTTGACGTTTGAATTGTCAAAGTCGAAGCCGAGCAATTCCGCCCAGCTCTCCTTGTCGCTGATAAGGCCGTGCTTGAGCATTTCGGCATAGCCGGAAAGGAGGTTCTTCTCGTCGAGCGAATGCAGGAAATCGCTGGAGAGGATGACGCTCGCGGCACAGTTGAAGACGCCAATCTCGTTCTTCAGTCCTCCGAAGTTGATGCCCGTCTTGCCGCCCACGCTGGCATCGACCTGGCTCAGTAGTGTCGTCGGGACGTTGATGTAGGCAATACCGCGCTTGAAGGTGCTGGCAGCGAAACCGCCCAAGTCCGTCACCATACCGCCCCCCAGATTCACGAGGAGCGAGTGGCGCGTGGCACCGCCCTGTTGCAGGGCTGTCCAGACTTGCGCCAGCGAGTCGAGCGTCTTGTTTTCGTCCGTATCGCCGATGGTAATCATCCGAGCCGTTGCCAGACAAGGAAAACCGCTGATGAGCGGCCAGCAAAGTCGCAGAGTAGTCGTGTCGGTAAGGACAAAGAGACGGTCGTGCGGTTGGCGACGGATGGCATCTTCGATGTCCAGTCGCAAGTCTTGGCTTATAATGACTTCCTGTTTCACCAAATATGATTTGTGAAGTTAATCAGAGGACAAAGATACATATTATATATGAAGAAATGAAGAAATGAGGTAATGAAAGAATGAAAGAGTGAAAAAAGTGAGGCAAAAGTTTGGCAGTTCCAGGAAAAAGCCGTACCTTTGCGCTCGATTTCGGGAGAAGAGGATTAACTCTTAACTTTTAACTCTTAATTCTTAACTCCCCCGATGGCGGGATAGCTCAGCTGGTTAGAGCGTCGGATTCATAATCCGGAGGTCGTGGGATCGTGACCCACTCCCGCTACCGCAGACAGCAAAGGACCTGTGACTCACCTCACAGGTCTTTTGCTTTGTTTATGTTCCCCAACCTAAAACTTTACATTCTTCGTCCAATAGGCACTAACCAAAAACACCTCTATTACGTGCTTCAAAAAGGTGGGTTCGAAAAAGGTTAAGGCTGTTTCTGCTGTAGAAACAATTTGTTTCCAATGTGAAACAAATTGTTTCCACGTGGGAAACAGTTTATAAGTGCGTGCACTTGTTGATGTCAATCCATTGATAAACAATAGAGTAAACACACAGAGATACCCATCTTAGGGTAAAAATGCCTCAAAAGGTGTAGGGGTGTAGGGTTGAGTGTATGCAGCATACACCATGTAGCATCTTGATATACAAATGATTAATTGCAAAGATGTAGGGGTGTAGGGTATTTTCAAACTTTTGAATGTGCGTGTGTAGATGTTCCGAAAATGGTTAGCCTCATTCCATAGTGAAATTGCAAGACAAACAATAATTTATAATATGTCTGGATACATCACTACTGTCCACTTTAGCGGGACAGTAGTGATAATCTTCATTTGATTATAGTTCATCTGTAGGAGGATTATTGTTTCCACCGCTATTGTTGCTGGGATAGTTAAAGTCCATCGGGTTATCCTGCGCGTTTGGAACTCTGAGCTTGCCTTCTTGCTCCTTCACCACATAGCGTATGCCGTCAATCTCCACGAACACTTGCAGGTAGCACTTGGCATAACGCGCATAAGCGGTCTGTCCATTGAACACGTTATCACCACCCAATTCCTCATATATCTGTTTATCTTCCTCACTTGCCTCTCCATTAATGATACTTTCGCGAAGTTCCATAAAGAGACTTAACCCCCACATTTCCTCATCACTAAACCATTGATTCCACCAATTCTCAACAAGGTATTGCCATTCTCCATTTTGGTCTGTACCATAAGTAGCATTATAGTAAGGATTGTCTATGGAAGCCGTGTAGCTGCTACCACTCCCCGTTGCATAAACGGATTTGTTAAAGACGACAGCTCCATATAATGTCCAAATACGATCAAAACCCTCGCCAAACTCCTTGACATAGTGATATGCTTTGAGGAATGCCGCTATCTTCGGATTACGGGAAAAGTGGGTGTGTCGAATATTGTTGGGCTTCACTTGTCCTGACAACTTGCCTGGCGACTCGAATACCAGTCTATCATCAAACATCTTAATTTGGATTTCTGTTCCCTTGATGTTATACGCTCTGTGGCAACAAGCGTTGACCGTCATCTCTTGTATAACGAACTCAGGGTAATCACGTTTTGTTACAAACTAGGCATGTTGTCCCAAGAACGTATGCTCTCGAACTTGGGTGAAAAAGCCTTCCTTGTATTCAATATGATTCGTGGGTGACCTTGAATCCTAAAAGCAGGGAAATCACTGGATGTAGGTGCGGAAAAGCCGTTTTGCAAGCTTGCAGGCATCTCCTTTTGGCTGAGGCGAGTAGCTGTAGCCCGACTCTTCTGGTGCGAGTGGGATGGTGCTCTTGTCGGTATCGGTACTCGTCCATTTGAGGCGGTGCGCCCAATCCCATTCCATCAGGAACCAGCCGCCGCTCGGAGCGGTATAGTCGTGGGAGAAGAAGTATTGCCAGCGAGGGTAATAGACATCGCGGAGCATTCCCTGCCAGGAGCGGTACGAGTAGTCGTGCAGGCCGCTGCCGTCGCTGTTCACCTTGTCGCCCCAGGTGGTGATGAGCTGGCGTGCGTTGGAGAGTTCGTACCAGTCGGGTGTGGCGGAGGTCGCTCCCTCCACTTCGGCTGCTGCCTGCCGAGCCTCCTGCGTCCAGCGCCCGAGCCGGAAGGACGGCTCTGTTCCCTTGAAGTCGTCCATATCGAGGATGAGCTGCAGGAAGGTGTCGCTTCGCTGTTTTGCCAGAGCCATATCGCCGGCATTACGGGCTTCGCCTATGCTGCGGAGCAGGCGATATGCATAATCGGCCATAACCTGACTGACGACTTCCACGAGGTCGTAGCGGTAGTTCTCATTATGGGCGAGAAGCTTGCCGAGGTCGATGAGGTCTTTGGCTACGTTAATGAGCTGTTGCTGCTTGGCCTCGGTATATGTCTTGCCGACGGTCTCTGAGGCATGTTGTCCGCGATAGCCTATAGAGCTGCCCCAAGTGCTGGCGGAATGGCCATCGGTATTCGGGCGTGCCGCCCAGACGTCTTCCACAGGCCCCTGTATGCCGTCGGTGCCGTAATCGAGGATAGTTTCAAGCAGACCTGCCCAGACG
>Ga0265301_10005820_pt1 | contig 11983 bp, 9 predicted proteins | sample AusTroGonzalo_MG_2_FD_193488 | JGI IMG/M metagenome (GOLD analysis project Ga0265301, IMG submission 193488) | Bovine rumen microbial communities from tropical cattle in Woodstock, Queensland, Australia - Gonzalo_04 | ecosystem: Host-associated > Mammals > Digestive system > Stomach > Rumen ...
CGTGACAGAGTCATCGGCTGTTAAGGCTAACCTTTCTATCTCCTACTCAGTCGTTAATGGAACTGGTAATGTTGCATATGGCAAACGACTCTTTGCAAAGGCAACCATCAAGAACAATGGCTCCGAGGATTACCACGGAGGTGTCAAAATTCAGTTATGGAAACAGAAGGCTGGTGCCAGCACGGCTTCCAGCGGTTCGAGTTGTACGTTTAACGTCGATATTCCTGTCGGTAAGACAACCACTGTGAATTATGATTTTGACAATCTTAGCGATGGTTATTACTACCATTTCAAGGCTATGTATCTCAACCAGGAGGGAACGCTTAGTGGTGGCGGTGTCTGGGATTATAAATGCGAGATGCAGGAGGGTGTTCTGAATTGGAAGAATGACGGTTCCGTATCGGGCAAAGCCTATACTACTACTGTAACCACAGCTGGTAATGTCTGTGGTGTATATGCAGATTGTAGCAAAAAGATTGTCCGTCTGATGACCAACAATAACCCTAATACAATTTTTGCCTTTGCCGACGGGATGACAATCCCGACTAACCTCAGTAATGCAAATGTTGTAAGTGGCAAACATGCCGCCCACATTAATCTTGTCGGTGACAACCCTTATTTTATCCCCGTTAGTTTCCAGGCAGACAGTGCCTCCTTCACCTATACTTTCCCCCAGGACGAGAAGGGAACGGGCTGGCATGCCTTTACAATGCCATTCCAAGCTGACTCTGTCTATGTCGATGGTATACCGGTTGCCCTCGACGATAGCTTGAAGCATTTCTGGATTTACGAGTTTGTTGCACAGAGAGACTATGACGAAGTTATCTTCGCCCCTGTTACCGAATTGAGGAGTTCTACACCATACATCATTGCTGCAGATTCCACTATGGCCGGCCGTTCTATTGTCTTTTGTGCGGTTGATGTGCCGTTCTATAAATCCGGCAGCGACAAGATGGTAGTCTCGTCGCCAGATTTCAAGTTCTGTGGCATCACCCTGACATCGACACCCAAAGACTGCTATCTGCTGAATGCCGATGGAACAGCCTTCCAGTATGTTACGACTAAGACTGCGCTTTCGCCTCTCAGTTCGTATTTCACCACTGGTCTCTCTGATGAACAGCGTCCTTCCTTCATTCAGCTTCCCGAGATTCCCGTTTTGCAAGACGATACAGATGCACTTATTTCTATTTCGTCAGTCTCTAAAAACGAGGGATTTATCTATGATCTCTCCGGCCGTAGGATTAATGCGCAATTAAAAAAAGGTATTTACATTCAGAACGGAAAGAAAATAATGATAAAATAAATGTCCATTCGTATACATTAATTAATATAATATTGTATTTCTTTTGGCAAAACACCTCGGATATCTGAAAGTATTTCTTTGTAAATTTGGAGGTGTCATCAAAAGACCCTATATTTGCATTGTTTTTGCTGCAGAGGAATCCAGTGGAAATCTGGAGCTGTCCCGCAACTGTAAGTCCGACAGGATGAGTCAGAGTATCTGTAGTAAGAGTCAAAATGGTAAACAAAACGCGAGGACGTAAGTAAAACCAAATTAACATATTAAAATGAAAAAAATCAGTTTTTTTGCAAGCCTGCTTTGTGTAGGTATGATGTTCACTGGTTGTGCCAGTGACGACTCCAATTTTAATCCCAGTACTGATACTGAGGTAACTAAGACTGTAACATTCGAGGGTTCTTATTGGGATGCTCTGATTGATGCTCCCCAGTACAATGGTCCATTGTTGTATGGTCCTGACGCTAAAAACTATGGTTGGAGTGATGTTACTACCCAGCTATCCGGTGGTATGACCAATGCATGGGGTGGTACATACGGATTTGCTGAGGGTGGTATTGCTATCAGCAACTATATTGACGATAATATCAGCGAGGCTCGTTCATACACAGACCAGTTGGCAGTTCCTGTTAGCAATGGTAGCAAGAACTTCGCCGTCGTATACTGCGATGCATCACTGTTTTTTGCTGACAATCAGGCACACGTTGTTAAGTCAATGGATGTTATTGGTACTACCTACCTGCTGGGTGTTATCAAGAATGGTGATGGCTATGCCAAGGCTATGGTAGATAAGGGCGACTATGTGAATGTTATTGTAACAGGTTACAATGGTAACGCTGTAACCGGAACTAAGACAATCGCGCTGGCAAAGGATGGTGGTTTTGTTACTAACTGGATGACAGTGGATTTGTCTGATCTTGGTAAGGTAGATGTTCTCTCGTTTACCATGGAATCTAATGATGTATCTGACTGGGGTATGAAGGCTCCCAAGTACTTTGCTTTCGATAATGTCGTAATTAAATAAAGCCTCTTTTTCCACTCTCTCATTTTGGGTGAGTGCTAAATGTAAATGATAAAGTTTAAAGAAAAATGCATGCTGCTATTGGCCTTGTTGCTGATGGCAGCATGTTCCAATTCAGAGCCTGACGGTCCAACCGTTGATTACGATTGGCATAAGAAGGGCGTTATCATCCTGTGTGAAGGCAATTATCAGGCAGGAAACAGTACCTTGTCTTTTTATGATCCGGAAACTAAGCAAGTTCAGAACGGAGTTTTCCAACGTGTAAATGCTGCCAGGATGGGCGACACGGGCCAATCCATTCAATTGTATGGTAGACTGGCCTATGTGGCTATGGAGAACAGCGGCATCATCTGGGCTTTAGATACAGAAACGTTCAAGGTGAAAGGCCGTTTGACTGCGGGTCAGACCGAGCATATGATAAATCCTCGTTACATTCATTTCCTGTCATCGGAAAAGGCGTATGTAACAGACCTTTATTCGCCATATATCACTATTTTTAATCCTCGAACCATGCAGTATTTGGGCAGTATCCCAACGGGTCAGCCCGATGCCTTCGGATATAACAGTACGGAGGAGATGGTGCAGTTCGGTAATCGTGTGTTCACTAACTGTTGGAGCTATTCTAACAAGATTCTGGTTATCGATACTACGAAGGATGAGGTATGTGATAGTATAGTTCTCGACAGTTGGCAGCCTAAAAGTATGGCGTTGGATGCAAGGGGTAAGTTGTGGGTAATTACGGATGGTGGATATGAGATGGACGACGATAGCTTCGGCGACAATATTCCACATCTTTATCGTATTGACGCTACCACACTTACTATTGAGCAGAACCAGGCACTGGATACTGATAATGCGAATGTGAAGTTGGCAACCGATCCTTCAGGAACTGTTTTGTATATTATAAACAATGATGTCTACCGCATGGAAATAACGGCCCCTCATGTCCCAGTACGTCCTTTTATCGAGGCTGAGAAGGGAAGCAACGGACGCAAGCATTTCTTGTATGGAATCGGCGTAAATCCAAATAACGGCGAGATTTATGTTGCTGATGCCGTAGATTATAGCCAAAGTGGAGTGGTTTATCGTTATAGCCCTGAGGGTGCACTAATCGACAAGTTCCGTGTTGGCATCACTCCAAATAATTTTGCATTCAAATGAAAAAATATCTTCTTCTACCCTTGATAGTGTTTATTGCCTCGTGTAGCAAAGATCCTTTGCCTGATGAAGGTGGTGAGGGGCCGCTGCCTAAGATTACTTGGGCTATGTCTTCGGGACGTTTTACCATTCAGGCAGGCGAAACCATTCAGTTGGTACCCGATATAGAAAATCTGGACGAGACAAGCAGTTATACTTGGACCTTCGAAGATAAGGTAGTTGGGCACGATAACTACTACACGTTCACCATCGACGAACCGGGCGAATACTTTATCCAGCTTTGTGTTACTAACCGTTACGGCAAGGTTGATGATGAGGTGAAGATAACCGTTGTTGAGAAAGAGGTGGTAGAATATCCCGAGATTCCGGAACACAATGGGTGGAAATTCCCATGGACTGAAATAAACGTGGCACAGGGCCGTACCATCAAGGTTAAGGCCTACATGACAGGTTCGAATGTCGAAATATCGGAAGTTTTCACGGCTACGGTTCAGGGACGTCATACTGTTACCCTAAGGGATGAGGCCAGTGGCAGTTCACAGGATTTTATTATCAATGTCTGTCCTCCAGAAGGTAACTTCAAGCGTCCTTCTACAGGTAAGGCAATGGTGAACCGTGTGTATGAGTATATGCCGGCTCCCGGACATCAGGTAAACGGTTATATCATTGTCGGTGAAAGCTATCCTGATAATTGTACGCATGAGCAGGCCTGTGACTCGGTCATGGCTCATTTCTCTCGTAAGTGGTCAGTAAGTCTGGGCGGTCAAGGAGGCTATCTCATTGCGGGATTCGACCACAGTGTACCAGCCGGTGGAGCTCCTTACGACTTATGTATCAAGGGTAATCCCTTCAGTTATCAGTCCGAGCCCGGCATTATCTGGGTCAGTCAGGATGATAACGGCGATGGACTGCCTAACGATCAGTGGTTTGAATTAGCTGGCTCTGAATATGGTACAACTAATCATACCACAGAGTATGCTATTACTTATTTTCATCCTGAGAAAGCCAAGTCAGCAATAGGCTGGCGCGATAGCAATAACGATACGGGCTATATCCCTTATATGAGTTATTGGAATCCGAAACCCTTCTATTGGCAATCATGGCAAAAAGAAAACGAGATGACGTTCTTCGGTTCTCGTCTTAAAGACCGCAGTACCTACGAGAAAGGTATTTCAGATATTCCGCCTTATGATTGGGGCTATGCTGATAATTTGGGTGACTTTATAGATGGACCTGCTGGTAAGATGGGTTATTACAAGATTTCCAATGCCCGTACTTGGGATGGAAAACCTGCCGATTTGCAGTACATAGATTTTATAAAGATTCAGACAGCACAGACGGGCTCAACCCCCAATTTGGGTGAAATCAGTACCGAGGTATATTACATCAGCGATTATCATCTGGAGTAGGACCCTCCCCATCCCTCCCTAGAGAGGGGGTAATTAAATGAAAAGGTTATTTTTGATTATATGGGTTGTAATGTCTCTCCCCCTACAAGGAGGAGTAGGAGCGGGTCTTCTTGCCCAAGATCATCAGCTACATGAAGTGCAGGTTAATGCTACTCGCAGACTGAAGGATGCTGGTGTACAGCAGACGGTTCTGGATACTACGCTGTTACATCAGAATATTGCTCTTAGCATGTCTGACATCCTGACACAGCACTCTACTCTTTTCATTAAGAGTTATGGGCGGGCCACAGAATCAACAGCCGAGTTCCGTGGTACTTCGCCCAGTCATACGCAGGTGCTATGGAATGGAATGAAGATTAACTCGCCCATGATAGGAACGGTGGATTTCAGTACTATCCCTTCTTATTTTGTCGACCAGGCTAAACTGTTGCACGGAGCCTCCTCTTTGACTGTCACAGGCGGAGGTTTGGGTGGAGCCGTGGATATGCAAACCTTGCCGCTTTTTAATCAAGGCTATGCCGTTCAGTATATACAAGGTATAGGCTCCTTTGGTACATACGACCAGTTTCTGCGTTTTACCTATGGCAACGAGCACTGGAGCACTAGCACAAGGGCAGTATATTCCACTTCGAAAAATGATTTTAAATATACCAACTACGACAAGATAGGTCATCCCGTAGAACGTAATAAGAGTGGCTATTTCGATGATGTTCATGTTTTACAAGATGTCTATTACAACAGTCCCCAAGCAGGTCGCTTTGGTGCCATGCTTTGGTTTACGCACAGTCTGCGCGGACTGCCTTTCCTTAGCGTAGACTATAAGGATAATACCGACTTCAAGAACGAACATCTGCAGAATGCCATTCGCGGGGTGTTAAGTTGGGACAAAACCTTCGAGACATGGAATCTGGGAGCACGTGCCGGTTACGTGTGGCAGGATATAGCCTATGACTATACCACTACACGCGAGACTGTCAATACAGATATCACCCATTCACGCAGTATCAGTCATCAGGGATATCTTCAGGCTAATGCCGACTGGATGCCGCGTCCCTCCTTTCTGCTGACGGCCAATGCATCGGTCTATTACAACCACGTAAAGAGCGAGGACAAAAGCCCGTTTCATATAGGCGATAACTATAATCTGGGAAGAGCAGAATTTAACATAAATCTATCAGCCAAGTATCGGCCTACCAAGTATCTCTCCCTGTCGGCCGTATTCAGGGAGGAATGTTACAAGAATGATTTTGTTCCCATTATTCCTGCTTTGTTTGTTGAATATCAGGTTCCTGTTAAAGCATCTCCGGAAAGAAAACTTAAAAAAGGTCTTTATCTGAAAGCTTCTGTAGCTCGCAACTATCGTTATCCTACGATGGACGATCTGTATTTCAAACCAGGTGGTAATCCTAATCTGAAACCAGAGCAGGGATTCACCTATGATGGAGGAATAGAAGCTTTTCTGCAATCTGAGTCCTTCTTGCTGAAAATGAATCTTTCGGCCTTTGATTCGTATATTACCGATTGGATTCTCTGGACGCCCAATGCCAAGGGGTATTGGCAACCCTCGAACTTGAAGAAGGTGCATAATTACGGCACCGAGATGATGGCAACGGCCGAGGTGAAGATAAAACGCCACTGGAAGATTGCGCTGACGGGCAACTATGCCTATACGCCCAGTATTAATAAAAGCGACATGTTGGATGCTAACGATGCCTCGTATGGCAAGCAGTTGGTTTATGTACCACGCCATTCGGCTAACCTGAATGGACGCCTTTCGTGGCGAACATGGACGCTGACATACCAGTGGACATACTATAGCGAGCGTTTCACGACTACCAGTAACGAGGTCTCGTATATCACGGGACGGCTGAAACCTTATTATATGAATGATGTCTCGTTAGAGAAGACATTCCAATGGCGTCGGGTACATGCATCGATTAAGGGCGTTGTTAATAATCTGCTGGGGTCGGAGTATGTCACCGTTCTCTCGCGTCCCATGCCTGGCAGAAATTTTGAAATCTTCTTGGAAATAAAACCGCAATGGTAGAAGACGCGCCCCAGTCGCCCTTAAGGCGGGGAGTGAGTACATAATAATGAACAGAGAATTAATGAAAAGTATTTATCAATTATATTTACGTCCCACCCTACAAGGGAGGGGATGGGGGGTAGGTCTCTTTTTACTCATTACTCTTTTTGCATGCACTGGCAATCGGACATTGTCGTCTGATGAGGAAGGAGACACCATTTCCATGCGTTATGCCCGCAATTTGACTATTGTGGAATATCCTAAATACACACAAGTTACCATTCGTAATCCGTGGGATACAACTCGTATCTTGAACTCCTATACTTTGGTAAAGGAACCTCAGGGGCGGAAGGGTGAAGTGGTAGTACCCCTTAAGAATGTGGGTGTCTTCACTTCTGTTCATTGCTCCTTATTGATGGAGTTAGGTTGCCAGGATTGTATAGGTGGTATCTGTGAGTTAGAATACATTCATATCCCCTTTGTTCAGAAGGGGGTTAAGGAAAGACGTATTATAGACTTGGGTAATGGAATGGAACCCAACCTGGAGCGCATCATGGATTTGCAGCCAGATGCCATTATGCTAAGTCCTTTCGAGAATAGTGGCGGCTATGGGCGTTTGGAACGTATGGGTATTCCCCTTATAGAATGTGCTGAATATATGGAAGGTACCCCCCTGGCAAGGGCTGAATGGATCAGATTTTATGGGCGCCTGTTTGGTAAAGCCGAGTTGGTAGACAGTCTGTTTGGGCAGGTGGAGCGTTCGTATCTCGAACTCAGGGAAAAAGCTTCTCATACAGCTCAGAAACCTCGTCTCATTTGCGAGACACCACAAAGTGGTTATTGGTATGTACCTGGTGGTAATAGCACTATGGGCATTATGTATCGGGATGCAGGTGCTGATTATCTGTTCCATGATATTGAGGGGTCGGGTAGTACAGCTCTAAGCATCGAACGAGTGTTGGATCGCGCATTGACGGCTCAGGTTTGGCTTATCAAACACCACGGACCGCAAAGCAGAGAACAGATTGTTCAGGATGTTCCTGCCCTACGGAATATACCCGCAAAAATATGGCTTTGCGATACCTTTAGCAGTGGTTTTTATGAGCAGACGCCTTTCCATCCCGACGTCTTATTACGTAATCTCATTCAAATTTTGCATCCGGAACTTGGCGTTGATGTGAAAAAAGCGTATTTTTGTCCCTTGGAATGAGACAAAGATTCATCATTGCATTATTGTTGTTAGTCCTACTGCTACTGGCAGTGGCCAATCTCCTATGGGGTTCGTTGCGTATTCCTGTAGCCGATGTAATTCAGATTCTACTGGGCGGACAGGTCGATGCGCATCCGCAGTGGACATATATCATTCGTGAAAGTCGTTTCCCACAGATGCTTACGGCCATACTTTGTGGTATGTCTCTTAGTACGTGCGGTCTCATGCTTCAGACTTTGTTTCGTAATCCTTTGGCCGGTCCCAGCATCCTTGGTATCGATGCGGGAGCCAATTTGGGTGTAGCTTTGGTTATGCTGCTGTTGGGTGGGACCGTAACGCTGGGCAGCCTTAGTGTGAGTGGTTACTTGCTGGTGATTCTTGCAGCCATGTTGGGTGCCTTGTGCATTATGTTATTGCTGCTCCTGCTTTCGTCGCTTTTGCGCAATCAGGTTATGTTGCTCATAACGGGTGTCATCATCAGTTATGTTACCGGTTCCATCATATCTTTGCTTAACTACAGTGCTACTGAAGAGGGTGTACACAACTACATTGTCTGGGGTATGGGAAACTTTAGCGGTGTCAGTATGGATCGCCTGCCGCTTTTCTTCCTATTGATTTTGCTGGGATTGTTTGCGGCAGTCCTGTTGGTAAAGCCTCTGGATGCGATACTTTTGGGTGAACGTTATGCCACCAATTTGGGTGTCAACGTACATAGGACCCGCAATTGGCTGTTGCTCTGTACAGGTTTGCTCACTGCAACTACCACAGCTTTCTGCGGTCCCATTTCTTTTCTGGGTCTGGCTGTTCCGCATATTGCCCGTATGACACTACGTACCAGCCAGCACAGGGTCTTGCTTCCAGGCTCTATGCTTATGGGTGCCTGTTTGACGTTGCTCTGTAACCTCATTTGCACGATGCCCAGTAGTGGTAGCATCATCCCAGTGAATGTAATAACTCCGCTCATTGGTGCGCCGGTGATATTGTATGTGATACTGAAGAGACATTAGACTTTAGACCTTAGTCTATAGACAATCTTTAAATACAAATTATAACAAACTATTATGAAAAGACTATCAACATTCTTCGTAGCCGCTACATTGGCTATCTTCGCTCACGCCAGCGTGACTTATCAGGTTATTCCTTTACCTCGTTCTGTTAATATGTTGCCCGGAGGCAATGTGGTTTTGCTCATTAAAGGGCAGGGCGTTGCCTATCCGGCAGAGAATGCCAAGATGTTGCGTAACGCTCAGTTTGCGCAGGAGTATCTGGGTGTGATTCCCGAAGTAGCTTCCAAGAAGTCGAAAGCCATTATGCAGATTTCTTTGGGTTTGCAGAATCCCAATCCTGATGCTTATACTATTACCATTAATAAGAATGGTATCAGCATTCAGGGTGCCAGTGAGAGTGGCGTTTTCTATGGTATCCAGACTCTACGAAAGAGCATAGAGGGCGAGAAGGGAGATACCATCCGTTTGCCCTATGTGACTATTACCGATGAGCCCCGATATAGCTATCGCGGTACCATGTTGGACTGTGCCCGTCATTTCTTTCCCGTGGAGTTCATAAAGAAGTATATCGACATTCTGGCTCTTCATGGAGTGAACCAGTTCCATTGGCATTTTACCGACGATCAGGGTTGGCGTTTCGAGGTGAAGGCACTTCCCGAGTTGGCAAGGAAAGCCAGTTATCGTCCCCATACCATATTGGGTAAGAATATTGGCCTAAATGATGCTGACAATACACTTTTTGACGATACACCAGAGGAAGGTTACTATACCCAGAATCAGATAAAGGACATTGTGGCTTACGCTGCAGAGCGTTATATCACTATTATTCCCGAGATTGACCTTCCCGGTCACATGGTAGCTGCCCTTAGCGTCTATCCCGAACTGGGTTGTACTGGTGGCCCCTATAACGTTTGGTGTCAGTGGGGAGTATCCGAGGATGTGCTTTGTGCTGGTAATCCCAAGACTTTGGATTTCCTGAAGAAAGTATTCTCAGAGCTTTGCGATGTTTTCCCCAGCAAGTTTATCCATATCGGTGGCGATGAGAGTCCGCGTACCCGTTGGCAGAAGTGCCCCAAGTGTCAGGCTAAGATGAAGGAACTGGGCTTAGAGAAGGAGGCCGAACTGCAGACCTATATTAATAAGGAAATGGAACGCTTCTTGGCCGAGAAAGGGCGTGAGATTATCGGTTGGGACGAGACGCTGGAAGGCGGTCTTAGCGAGAACGCTACCGTTATGTCTTGGCGCGGATACAAGGGCGGTATAGAGGCAGCACGTCAGCATCATCGCGTTATTATGACTCCCACCGACAACTGCTACATTGACTACTATCAGTTAAAGAACCGGAATGCACAGCCTTTGGCCATCGGTGGCTATCTGCCCTTAAGTAAGGTATATAGCATGGAGCCTGTTCCTGCTGAGTTGACACCCGAAGAGGGTAAGTATATCATTGGGGCCCAGTGCAACCTGTGGACCGAGTATGTTGTCAGCCCCGACCATGCAATGTATATGCTCCTGCCCCGTCTGGCTGCTATGTGCGAGGTGCAGTGGCTTCAGCCCGATGCAAAGAACTACGAGGACTTCTGTAAGCGTCTTCCTGCTTTGCAGCAGATGTATCGTCGTCTGGGCTATAAGTTCTGTACGAGCTACGAATAAATGCAGTTACAGTTAAATCATTTAACCACGGGTTACGGCGACAGGACCGTAACCAGTGATATTAACGCTACATTGATACCCGGGGAGCTTACCAGCCTCCTGGGTTCCAATGGAGTGGGGAAGAGTACCCTGTTGCGTACTCTTTCCACTTTTTTGCCTCCCCTGCAGGGCGAGATGATCTTGGAGGGTCAGGTGTTGAGCAAGTTGTCTAATGCACAGCTTAGCCGTCTTATAGGTGTAGTGCTTACCGAGCGTCCAGATGTACAGAATATGTCCGTCCGTGATATGGTAAGCATGGGCCGTAGTCCGTATACTGGTTTCTGGGGCCGCCTTACGGATGAGGACAATAAGTTCGTTTCAGAGGCAATGAAACTGGCGGGCATTACGGCTTTAGAGCATCGTATGTTTAACACTCTTAGCGATGGTGAACGCCAAAAGGTGATGATAGCCAAGGTGCTGGCTCAGCAGACACCCGTCGTTCTGTTGGACGAACCCACAGCTTTTCTGGATTTTCCCAGCAAGGTAGAGATGCTACGCCTTCTGCGTCGTTTGGCTCATGATATGCAGAAGATTATTTTCCTCAGTACACACGATGTTGAACTGGCCCTTCAGCTTAGCGACCGTTTGTGGATTATGTATCCCGGTGAAGTGGTAATAGGAAAGCCTGCCGAACTGTCTCAGAATGGAGAGCTTACGCGTTTTATTCGGGCTGATGGAATTCAGTTTGATCCCGACTTAATGAGTTACAGAATAACGGAGAAATAAGAATTGTCGTACCAGCAGTCCTTTGGCTTTATGGCGTTTTAGGATGAAGCCAGTGGGTGTAGCCGGCATAAACGTTGCCGTAGATGAAGAAGCCAGTATCTATGTTCCGACGTTGTCAATCAGAAGAATAGTTACTCATTCTTCTATTGAGAGCAGTCGTCTTATTGTCGTACACATCTTCTGTATCATCAGTACACATCTTCTGTATCATCAGTACAAAACTCTTGTACTGGCAGTACAGGGCTTTTGTACTAGCTGTACAGAACATTTGTACTGATATCGCAAAGTTGGCAAGATCTTTATGCTTGTCACGATTGTCACAAGTAAATCTGCCTTTTTCTGACATATTTCTCATTACTTTCCATGCCCTTACCAAAAACTTTCCATGGGGCATTATGCTTTGTTTTTTGTAATCAGCAGATTATTAGGTGTTTGTG
>Ga0265301_10005824_pt1 | contig 11981 bp, 10 predicted proteins | sample AusTroGonzalo_MG_2_FD_193488 | JGI IMG/M metagenome (GOLD analysis project Ga0265301, IMG submission 193488) | Bovine rumen microbial communities from tropical cattle in Woodstock, Queensland, Australia - Gonzalo_04 | ecosystem: Host-associated > Mammals > Digestive system > Stomach > Rumen ...
GAGAGCCAGGAAATTTGCTGAGGTGTCTGCCAGACATTTCGGCTACGATTGCTCAAATGCAGAAGGAGCCGGAGCCGCTGGCGGACTTGGCTATGCCTTTCTGCAATATATGAATGCAGACTGCAAGCCCGGAATACAGCTGTTGCTTGATACCATCGGCTATAAAGCCATTGTCAAGGATGCCAAACTCGTTGTCACAGGCGAAGGCTCCGCCGACCGCCAGACATTGATGGGCAAGTTGCCAATGGGAATCCTACAGCAATCCGGCGCAGTTCCCGTCTACCTGATAGCAGGCCATATCAGCCATCGCGAAGAGCTATTAAAGGCAGGTTTCGCCCATGTAGAGTGTATCAATCCTGATGGAATCTCCCTTGAAGAAGCCATGCGCAAAGAGGTGGCAACACAGCATATCGGCCATACCGTCAGCCGTTTATTATTAGAACAGGTGTTACCCTGATGTCGTCATGAAAATATAATTTATCCTAATCAGTTCGTGATATTCCGATTATTATTATTACCTTTGCATCTTCAAACAGGAAACGTTTAACAACAACTGAAACAAGGATATGAAAAGACTTATCTCGCTGATGGCAATAATAGGACTGCTGACGCTGGCACCAATGTCAATGGCGCAGACAGCTTCAAGCAAGGACTCCGTGCCCCAGATAACGACATTAGCGGATGACAGCGCTACAGCCATCACCTATATCGACAGTCTGGCAGCAGACTCCTCGACCATTGCCATGGACGATTTGGAACTGAGCGAAGACTTTGATGCAGAGGCAGGGGGCGTTCACCACCAACTGAAGAAAATGTTCATCGACGGCACACCGCTGTTTATGTCGCTGGTGGCATTGGCATTGGTATTGGGACTGGCATTCTGTATAGAGCGTATCACGTACCTCACGCTGTCGGAAATCAATGCCAAGCGCCTGATGAGGGATATTGACGAAAAGGTTAGCCAAGGCGATATAGAAAGTGCCAAACAGCTCTGTCGCGACACGCGGGGACCTGTGGCTTCTGTATGCTATCAGGGGCTGATGCACATCAACGAGAAGATGGACGACATAGAACGTAGCATCTATAGCTACGGCTCCGTACAGACGGCTAAGCTCGAAAAAGGCACCTCGTGGATCAAGCTGTTCATTGCCATGGCACCGTCGTTGGGATTCTTAGGTACTGTCATAGGTATGGTGATGGCTTTCGAGCAGATACAGTTGGCAGGCGACATTGGTCCTACCATTGTGGCATCGGGTATGAAGGTGGCCCTTATTACCACCATCTTTGGTATCGTGGTAGCCCTCATCCTGCAACTGTTCTACAGCTACATCACCTCGAAGATAGAGCACCTCACCTCTCAGATGGAGGAATCGGTGGTGACACTACTCGACACTATTATGAAGTATAAACACGAGCACAATGGCTGATAGCACCCTTTTCATCGACATCATGCTGTGGGCTGTGTATGTGATACTCACCATTGCCACTGGCATGGCCATCTGGTCGGCCATACATGGTGTTCACACCCACGAACGCGACAAAGATGCTTTGGCAGCGCGTCGCACTTCGATGATAGGCTATGCTACGGCAGCACTGGTAGCCGTTGTGCTGATCATCACCTTTGCAACAGCCTCTACACAGCCAGTTGTCAGTAATGGCAAGCCCTTTACCGACACTCTCTGGTTACGGCTCACAGACATGTTCATCTTCACCTCATTGCTATTGATATGCGTTTGTTCCGCCGTCGTCGCCATAGCGAAGTTCCGTCGTTGAACACCTCATCGACAGCCGACATATCGTTCATGCTGTTGATATTCTTCCTGGTCACCTCATCAATGGATGCCGGGAAGGGGCTACAGCGTCAGCTGCCACCACCACCGCAGGAACAGGAACAGGTAGCCGATATCCTTGACAGCGACATCATGACAGTCACGCTGAATGCCGAGGGACAGCTGACAATGAACGGTGACACTGTCAGCCTGCAACGCCTGCAAGAGGAGGTGACGAAATTTGCCGCTGTCAATCCTCACCATCGTGTAGTGGCCATCAAGACCGACCCGCAGACACGCTACAATGACTACTTCCAACTGCAAAACGCCCTCGTGGCTGCCTATAAGCCGCTGAAGTGTCCGCCACGTGTCAGCGAAATCGTTGACGAGAGTTCTCAGAAAGGAGGTCAGCCATGATACGCCGCCACTTCCGTCGCCCTGACCACAGTGTGCCAGAGTTGAACATGGCATCGCTGCCCGACCTGATTTTCACGGTGTTGTTCTTCTTTATGATTGTAACCCACATGCGGGATGTTGAAAAGCAGGTTACCTATCAGGTACCCGCTGGTACAGAAGTAGAAAAGCAACAGCATAAGTCGTCAGTAGTTCACATCTATATCGGAAAGCCACTCGACGGTTCTTCCGACAATTACCTCATACAGTTGAACAACCGCCTGGCAACCACTGCTGATATAGCCCGATTCATTGACAACGAACGGCAACAGATGTCAGCAGAAGACCGCGAGCGAATGGTGGTTAGTATTGAAGCTGACCGCGATGTGCCGATGTCTATCGTCAACGATGTGAAGCAGGCACTTAGGAAGTCGTACGCCCTCAATATCAGCTACGCTGCTACAGAGCGTCGCTGATACCTTTAGCTTTAGCTATAGGGGCTCTATAGCATCTCCAAAAATTCTTCTTCAGAGACAATACGGATGCCGAGTTTCTCGGCTTTCTGCAGTTTTGACGGTCCCATGTTGTCACCAGCCAGGATGAATGACGTCTTGCCGCTGATGCTTCCCACATTCTTACCGCCATTCTGTTCAATTATGAGCTTGTACTCATCGCGGGAATGATGCTGGAATACACCACTGATGACTATCGACAGACCCTCCAGTTTTGTGGAAAGTGGAGAGTTGAGAGTGGATAGCTCAAACTGCAGACCATAACCACGCAAACGTTCCACAATCTGATGGTTCTGCTCATTGTGGAAATAGCTGATAATGCTTTTTGCCATCACCTCACCAATACCTTCCACTTCTTGCAACTCTTCAAGCCCAGCAGCCATCAAGGCATCCATCGACTTGAAGTGGCGCGCTAACAAGCGAGCTGAGGTCTCGCCAACAAAGCGGATGCCGAGGGCAAAAACAACGCGTTCGAAAGGAACCTCCTTCGATTTCTGTATACCGTTGACAATACGCTGTGCCGACTTGGTGCGACTGCCGTCACCGTTTATCTGCTGCACATCGATGTCGTAGAGGTCGGCAACGTTGTGAATCAGTCCACGACGGTAATACTCGTCAACAGTCTCAGGCCCCAACGAATCGATATTCATGGCCTTACGGGCAATAAAGTGCTCGATGCGTCCCTTGATCTGCGGCGGACAGCCTGCATCATTGGGACAGTACCACGCAGCCTCACCCTCATAGCGCACCAACGGAGTACCGCACTCCGGACAATGTTTGACGAACTGGACAGGCATGGCAATGATGGGGCGCTGGTCGATGTCTACGCCAACTATCTTGGGAATAATCTCGCCACCCTTCTCCACGTAGACGTGGTCACCTATATGGAGGTCGAACGAACGGATAAAGTCTTCGTTATTGAGTGTGGCGCGGCGCACCGTAGTGCCTGCCAGCTGTACAGGAGCCATATTGGCAACAGGCGTCACAGCACCTGTGCGACCCACCTGATAGGTGACCTCCAACAACTCGGTGCAGGCACGCTCGGCTTTGAACTTATAGGCAATGGCCCATCGGGGTGACTTGGCTGTAAAGCCCAAGGCACGTTGCTGACGCAGGGAGTTCACCTTCAGCACAATGCCGTCGGTGGCTACAGGCAGATTCTTGCGTTCTGTGTCCCAGTAGTTGATAAAATCCATGACTTCATCAACTGTTTGCGCTTTCTTCATGCCCTCAGAGATCTTGAAACCCCACTGACGGGCAGCCTCCAAGTTCTCGAAGTGGCCTTCGGCAGGCAGTTCCTCACCTAATAAATAATAGAGGTACGCGTCAAGCTGGCGCTGTGCCACCACACGTGAATCAAGACTCTTCAACGTACCGCTGGCGGCATTGCGGGGATTGGCAAACAGTGGTTCCTCAGCAGCCTCACGCTCTGCATTGAGCCTTTCGAACGAAGCCCATGGCATCAGAATTTCGCCACGGATTTCGAATTCCCGGGGATAGCCTGTGTTTTCTGTTAGTACCAGCGGGATAGCACGGATAGTGCGTACATTCTGAGTCACATCATCGCCCTGCACGCCATCCCCACGGGTTACAGCCTGTGTGAGGCGTCCATCAACATAGGTCAGCGAAATGGAGAGTCCGTCGTACTTCATTTCACAGCACACCTCGAACGGCTCACCGGCTAAGCCCTTACTCACAGAGTCGTACCAGTCGCGAACATCCTGTTCTGAGTAAGTGTTGGATAACGACAACATAGGGTACTTATGAGCCACCTGCCGGAATTCCGACTGCAGGTCGCTACCCACACGTTGAGTAGGCGAGTTGGGGTCCGCCATCTCAGGATGACGGACCTCCAAATCCTGTAGCTCATGCATCAGCTGGTCAAAATCGTAGTCGCTGATGGTGGGCTGGTTCAATACATAGTATCTGTAGTTGTGCTCGTGCAGTTCGCGGCGCAACTGCTCTATCCGCTGTTTCTCGTCCATGGATTTTACTTGATGACCACTTTCTTGCCGTTCACAATATAGATGCCCTTCGACGGGTTGTTCACCTTACGGCCCTGCAGGTCGTAGATCTCGTTTCTCATAATCTCTTTTTCGGCATTTCTCATATCCTTAATGGCGGTCACTTCACCCGTGCCCTTGCCACCATAGAAATAGAGACGGAAGTTGTCGAAGATAGCCCAGTAACCACTGTTCATGGCAGAACATTTGATACCTACCTTCAACGATCCGTTGTCGCTGGCCACCTCGTTGGTTACCTTATTCTCATAGTAGCCCTTGGCAAAATAGGCACTGGCGGCCTGCATGTCATCTGGTGCATACTTACTGCTATAAGCAACCTCTCTGCCCTTGCCAACTTTCTTAGTCTGGGCATCGGCGGTGATATGGGCCAGTTTCGAGTTCTTATTGCCAGCATAGATCTGTGCGTTCACAGCGACACTTGCAGCCTTGTCCTTGGAGCCTGGACGCAGGAATGCGTTAGCACAGAAAGCGTATGTTCCAGCAGGTAAGCCTTTGACAGTCTGGTTAAAATCGAAATTCTTTTCATAGAATTCACCGCATCCGTAGCTCACTGTAGCTGCTACCGACCATCCGTCAGTATTCGTATCTAAAGTGGGGTTCACCAACATGAACGTCAGGTCGAAGGGCTGAGCCTCATCTGTCACCTCGGCATTCTTCAGGAAGTTCATGGCTGCATTCGTGGCCTGCTCATTCAGCGCTGATAATAACGTAGTTGAGGTGGCATCGGCTAACTGCGTCTCAATATCGCTGATGGCTTTCTGGACGGTATTATCAGTACCTTCCACCAGTTCCTTATGAGGCACGGCAGCCAGCGCCTTGACCTGCTTCAAGGTCTCTTCCACCGACTTCTTCATCTGCTCCACAGCCTTTTCTTCTGCGGCTTTAGTCTCTTCCATCGTCAGGATGAGCCAGCGCTGTGACTCAGCCGAGTTGGCAATGTTGAATGCTGCCTGTCCCGTATTGCCGCTTGCATTGGCCTGCAGGCACTTCGGCTGCCAACTTGCCTCGGGATGGATAATCCAGTAGCCACGCTGTCCGCTGACATCCACACGTCCTTTCATCAGGTGCCAGTTCTCATTGGCTGTCAGCTTCGCCTTCTCTGCCATCTTGACGCCGCTGCTATAGGTCATATACTGCCCTGTGGCAGCATTACGGAACTGATAGTACTGATTATCTGGTGTGAAGGTGATATACCATGCAGCACTATCGTTGGCGGCAGCCTCCTCTGCAGTCATGGCAACCCACTTCAGGGCACCATTTGCATTGGGCTTCAGGAACGATGAATAGAGCCCACGGTCAGCCGACTCGTTCTTGATATAGTATTTGATGTCATCTTCCTGAATCAGTGAATAATAAGGGTCGGCAAAAGTACTATAGGTATGCTGCAGGCCATCCTCACCCAGTGCCTGACCTATCATGGCATTGCCATAATAGAGTTGCAGCGTGCCATTGTCCTCCTGTGCACCATTGATGCCATAGGGCCACATGTGCTGTGTGTCACCCTTGAGTCGCGAACCTGTGGTGTTGTCCCAGAAATCGAGGAAAGCCGACACGCGGTCTCCTAACCACTCACCAGTGCCATTGCCTGAACGCAGAATATCGCCGCTCCACTCTGTGGAATAAGGAATGACGCCCAGTCCGTGCTGCATCTCGTGCATGATGGTTCCCGTACGCTGATAGCTGGCATTGGGACCTACATTCATCCAAGGGTTATCATTGTAGTTACAGTCGGCTGTAGGTGTGCCTGAGCCGTAACCTACGGAGAAGTGCTTCTTGATGCTGGTCAGATTGCTGAAAATCTCACAGGCCTGAGTGAGCGCATCATTGATACGCTGGTTCTGATCAGCGCTACCACCATTGTTATAATTATAGGTGATAGCACCCATGGGGATGGTAGAGAACTTAATGACATCGCCATAACCCGTCACTCCATCCTTATTAGTAGCATACGCACGCATATAATATATGGTGCCCGGCTTCAAATTCTCAAAGTAGTAGATGACACCGTTGTTGTTCATCTGCTTCGTGCTGACGATATCATCCACCGTCGGCTCCGGTTTCTCACTCAGACAGAAGCCACGCTTGCTGATGGCAGAACCACCATTGGCAGTAGCACTGCCCTTAATACGTCCAAAGGCCATCGTAGCACCGCGGGCATAGCGGGTATCGGTCACCACTTTCGGCGTCTGCGCCAAGGTTTGCTGGACTGAAAAAGCTGCCAGTCCACTCAGTAGTAAAAGTCTTAAATTCATACTCATTTATGTTTTTAGTTATACTTACGGGTGCAAAGATACATAATTATTTTTAATTTTGAACGTATATTTATGAATTTTTTTGTACCTTTGCACCCGCAATGAATAATCCGCTGGTTATCATCCGACTGTTACTAAAGGCAACAAAGCCAAGTCGCGTGAGTGACATGCCTGCCATCAGCAACACGTTTTTGCTACGTCGCGGTTACGCGGCACTGACGTTTTTTGGTGTCATCTTGACCCATTCAAGTCAGGAAGCGAATCACTTCAACAGCCATTATGATGAGCTGAAGAACCACGAGATGATACACCTCAGACAGGCACGTGACACTGGCGACTCCTGGTTGCGCTTTTACGTGCTTTATGGCTATTATTGGTTACGCGGGCTTTTCTGGAACCGGCGGATGAAGAACGCGGCCTACTGGCTGAATCCGTTTGAACTGGAGGCCTACTGTCACGACAACGACCTGAGCTACTCAGACAGGTGCAGCGACGGAGCCAAGGAATGGCGGAAGTATGCAAAGATGAACTTCGAGGAGAGGAAGAAGGTATATGAAGAAAGGTTTGGTGCTTGAAGGTGGCGCTATGCGAGGGCTGTTTACGGCGGGCATCATCGACGTGATGATGGAACACGACGTATGGCCTAACGGGCTGATTGGTGTTTCGGCAGGAGCAGCTTTCGGCTGCAATATGAAGTCGCGCCAAGTGGGACGTGCCATCCGCTACAACAAGCGCTTTGCCAAAGACTCGCGCTATAGTGGTGTGCGCTCCTTGCTTACCACTGGCGACTACTTCAATGCCGAGTTTGCCTACCACGTCGTGCCCCGTGAGTATGATGTGTTCGACAACCAGGCCTTCGACGAGAACCCTATGAAGTACATCGTCGTATGCACCGACGTAGAGACGGGACAGCCCGTCTACAAGCAGATTGACCAGTGCGACAGCAATACCTACGACTGGATACGTGCCTCGGCCTCTATGCCGTTGTTATCAAAGGTGGTTGAGCTGGAAGGACATCAACTACTGGACGGAGGTGTCAGCGACAGTATTCCTTTGGAATATGCCGAGCACCACGGCTACGAGCGCAATCTGGTTATCCTGACCAATCCATGGGGTTATCGCAAGCCCCATTTGCGACTGATGCCGCTGATGCGTATCGGCCTGAGAAAGTACCCTTGCATGGTGGAAGCCATGGATCAGCGCCACCTGATGTATAACCGTCAGTTGGACTATGTAGCAGAGGCAGAGCGCCAAGGTCGCTGCATGGTAATTCGTCCTGACGAACATCTGGACATAGGCCACGTCTGCCACGACCCTGAGAAGATGGAGCGCATCTATCAGACAGGGCGCCAGATGGGCGAACGGAAAATCAATGAAATAAAGAAGTATATATGCGAATAGATATCATCACCGTACTGCCTGAGATGTTAGAGGGCTTCGTACATGAAAGCATCTTGGCACGGGCCGAGAAGAAAGGCTTGGCCGAGATACGGCTGCACAACTTGCGCGACTACACACTCGACAAGTGGCGCCGCGTCGACGACTACCCCTACGGTGGTTCAGCAGGCATGGTGATGCAGTGCGAACCAATAGACCGCTGTATTACTGCCTTGAAGGCAGAGCGCGACTACGACGAGGTGATCTTCACCTCACCTGACGGTGAGCGTTTCGACCAGCATATCGCTAATGAACTATCGCTGAAGGGTAACCTTATTATATTAGCAGGGCACTACAAAGGTATCGACCAACGTATACGCGACCACCTCATTACCCGCGAAATCTCCATCGGCGACTTCGTGCTGACAGGTGGCGAACTGGTGGCAGCCATGATTGCCGATGCTGTGGTACGCGTGGTGCCTGGTGTTATCGGTGACGAGCAAAGTGCACTCTCCGACTGTTTTCAGGACGATCTCCTCGCCGCCCCCATCTATACCCGTCCCGCTGACTACAAAGGATGGAAGGTACCCGACGTGTTGCTTAGCGGACACGAGGCCAACATCCGCAATTGGGAACTGGAACAAGCTTTGGAACGTACGCGCCGACTGCGTCCCGACTTACTGAAAGAATAATTGAAATACTACATATTACAAGAAAGAAGTACAAACCAACCTTTAAACCATGTTAAGAATTAAAAGACTGGCAACCCTCCTACTGCTGACACTGGTACTGACCACTGCTGCATGGGCAAAGCAGAAAGAGGTGAACATTGTAGCCACAAACGACATGCACGCCAACATCGATGCCTTCTCCCAGCTGGGAGCCATCGTCGACAGCCTGCGTACCATCGACCCTTCGCTGCTGGTATTCTCGGCAGGCGACAATAGGACGGGAAACCCCATCAACGATATGTATAACATACCGTCCTACCCTATTGTTGCGCTCATGAATCAGCTTGGCTATAACGGCTCGGCATTAGGCAACCATGAGTTTGACCTGGGCTCACTACCAAGGCTCATCGGACTGTCGAACTTCCGCTACATCTGTGCCAACATCCATGCCGACGACAGCACTGGCGTTCGCACCGTACCCTATCAGGTATTCGATGTCGAGGGCGTAAAAGTCGGTGTTATCGGCGTTATTCAGGTTAATCAGATGGGACGTCCTGATACCCATCCCGACAACTTGGCAGGCATCACCTTCCAGAAGCCCGAAGAAGTTGTCCCGCAATATGAATTCCTCCGTAGAGAGTGCGATGTTGTTATCCTGCTCTCCCACGCTGGCTATGATGAAGACAAGAGACTGGCTGACCGTTTCCCGTGGATAGACCTCATCATTGGAGGACACACCCATACGCAGCTTACCTCCGACGAGCCACTCCGCAACGGGGTGCTTATCACCCAGAATCAAAACGACCTCTCCACAGCCACGCATATCACCCTCACCGTTGACAGCGGGCGTGTCATCAGCAAGAAGGCCGACTACATCTCAGTGAAGAAATACCCCAAGAAAAACGAATTGGTCAACGACATCATACAGATGTTGAACGACAACCCCTTCTTCAGTCGCGTTCTGGCGCAAGCAGAGACCCCCTTCACCTCACGTGAGAAATTAGGATATCTGGTTTGCGACGCACTGCGCACAGAGGCCGATGCAGACATTGCCATTTTCAACCGAAAAGGTGTCAGAATGACCTACCTGCCTGAAGGCGACATCACCATGCGTAACGTGCTGCAAATAGACCCTTTCGGCAACAACACCATCCTCATAAGCATGTCTGGCAGGGATTTCCTGGACTTCCTCGTACAGTATAGCCGAATGGAACGTGACCACTTCCCGCACCTTAGCGGTATCCATGCAGAACTGACCATTGATGATAAGGATACCCTGCTCATCAACGGCATCACTCTCTATTCGGAGGACGGTAGTGAGTTCGACCTCCACCGCGACTACATCGTAGCCACCAACAGCTATATCACTGCCATTGCCAAGTCACTGGAATATGAGAAACTCGTCAGCCTCAACTCACTGACCTCAGACCTACTTGTCAGATACCTGCTTAGGAAACGGAAAGTAGACTATAAGGATGTGAAACGCATCTTCCTGAAATATGAGGACGAAGACAGCAGCTTCAAGAAATATTAGGGAGTGGGCACTGCCCCACTCCTTATTTTTTAAATCACCTTGGCAAGAAACGTTAATCTTCTAAAAACTGTATGTTTATTCCATATTTATTTTGTATCTTTGCACTGTAGAATCTAAAACTATTCCGAAATGTTCAGTAAAGAGACTTACATTCGGCGCCGCGCCGAATTGAAACAACTGGTTGGAGAGGGCGTTATCGTGCTTTTCGGCAACAACGAGTCACCTGCCAACTACCCCGCCAATGGCTACACGCCGTTCCGTCAAGACTCCACATTCCTCTATTACTTCGGACAACACCGCGACGGGCTGGTGGGTGTCATCGACGTGGATAACGACGAGGAATGGCTCCTGGGTGACGACATCGACGTCGAGGACATTGTCTGGATGGGCTACACGCCCTCTGTGGCCGACTTGGCAGCTGAGGTTGGCGTAACGAAAACCGCCCCGATGTCAGCCCTCAGTTCCGTATGTTGCTGTGGCACAGGAATAAACAGGGTACTCCATTTCCTGCCGCCCTACCGCCACGACACGAAAATTCAGATCATGGACCTCACGGGCATCCACCCCTCGCAGCAGAAGGAGAAAGCTTCACTGCCGCTCATCAAGGCTGTAGTCAAGCAGCGCGCCACGAAGAGTGCTGAGGAGATTGCCTATATCGAGGCAGCCTGCGACGTGGGCTACGTGATGCATACCACCGCCCAGATGTTGATTAAGCCTGGCGTCACCGAGCGCTTCGTGGCAGGACAGGTCGACGGCATAGCCCGTTCATTAGCTCAGGGCAACAGCTTCGGCACCATCTTTTCACAGCATGGCGAGATTATGCACGGTGCACCGTCGGATGCTCCATTGGAGGACGGCAGATTAGTGCTCTGCGATGCCGGTTGTGAGCTGAACGACTATTGCTCTGACCACACCCGCACCATGCCGGTAAACGGCAAGTTCTCTCAGCGACAGCTGGAAATCTACAGCATCGTTGAGCAGTGCCACGACTACGTATTAGAGGTGGCCAAGCCTGGTGTGAAGTATCAGGACGTACACTTCGCCGTCTGCCGTCTGATGACGGAACGACTGAAGGAGCTTGGCCTGATGAAGGGCGACACCGACGAGGCTGTCCGCGCTGGTGCCCACGCCATGTTCCTGCCTCACGGTTTAGGCCACATGATGGGTATGGACGTTCACGATATGGAGGGGTTAGGACAAATCTATGTCGGCTTCGATGACGAGACACGACCCAACCTCGAACAGTTCGGCACCAACTGCCTGCGCATGGGGCGCAAGTTAGAGCCGGGCTTCGTGCTGACCGATGAGCCAGGCATCTACTTTATTCCCCACCTCATCGACCTGTGGCGCAAGGAACAGCATTGTGCCGAATTCCTGTGTTTCGATGCCATCGAGACATACAAGGATTTCGGAGGCATCCGCATCGAGGACGACCTGCTGATTACTGCC